>Ga0114999_10009711_pt1 | contig 10506 bp, 10 predicted proteins | sample ArcticOcean_MG_C_3_FD_89820 | JGI IMG/M metagenome (GOLD analysis project Ga0114999, IMG submission 89820) | Marine microbial communities from western Arctic Ocean - ArcticOcean_MG_CB8_126 | ecosystem: Environmental > Aquatic > Marine > Oceanic | place: Arctic Ocean: Canada Basin | collected... | reverse complement strand
TTTTGCAACATTTTCTTTTGACAGTCAGGATTTTCTGAAACGACAAGGTGAGAGTTGGTTCATTGGTGGCCAGGTAACTTGGGCCATTTTTTCGGGTGGCCAGACCATTGGAAAAGTTCGCGAAGCGAACGCCATCAAGGTCGGGGCAGGGATTGCTACAGAGTTTAAACGGGCAGATGTGGCGCGTGAGGTGCGTGCTGCTTACCGACATATTACAGCAGCCAATACACAAGTGGACATCGCTGAGCGGGCCGTGCGACATGCGGAAGAAAGGCTGCGTATTGCACAATTGCAATACCGTGAAGGGTTGTCAACTTCGCTCGATTTGCTGACTGCAGAATCTGAATTGCGCCGAGTGAGGGTGCAATTGCTTCGGAGTTTTTATACATTGGTTCTTGGTGTCTCTGGGTTGGAACTTGTTGTAGGACAATCATTTTAAGCATTTAATTGAATGGGGATGTCATGTCAATGGACAGGATTATACGCATGTTTGCTGGTATGTTTGTATTGGTGAGTTTGGCATTGGGGTGGTATGTTAATCCGTATTGGTTCCTGTTCACAGCTTTTGTAGGATTCAATCTGTTTCAGTCATCACTGACGGGTTTTTGTCCATTGGAGATGGTTCTAAAAAAGTTGGGTGTTGGACGGTAACCAAGTAAATGAGGAGATAAAATGAGCGATCTTGCTTCGGTGGTTCTGTTATTTGGTGGTTACATGTTTGTGATGCGGTACTTATTGCCTAAAATGGGCGTTGGCACGTGAATGGCCCCTGGTGCTCTGGATGAAGCACGTGATCAACATGAAGGATCTGATGCAGGTAGGAATGAGGAGAATGCATGAAACGCATGGTGGGTGTACTGGGCGTGGTTTTGCTTATTGCTTGTGGGCAAGATGCCCCGCAAGACGTTTTTCGTGAGTCAAATATTGTTCCACAGGTTCAATCAGAAATTGTGCGCCTGGCCAATGTGCCTGTTCCTGTGACTGCTGTGGGCACAACAGAACCCTATGCACGCGCCACACCAGGGACACGTCTTTTGGGCCGGGTGGCCGTTGTCTCTTTTGAAGAAGGGCAACAGGTCAAGGCGGGTGATGTGTTGGTGCGCATTGAAGGGGGTGACCTGTCGGCTAAGCGTCAACAAGCTGCCTCGGCATTGCGAGAAGTTGAGGCCGTGAGAGCCAACGCCGAAGCGCAAGTTCGACGTATTCGGAATTTGTTTGAGGAACATGCGGTTTCAAAACAGTCTCTGGACGAAACTGAGACGGCCTATGAACGGGCAAAAGCCAACGTGGTTGCCGCCGAGGGTGCATTGATGGAAGTCGATGCAAATTTAGGGTATACTGCTGTGGCTTCACCCCTAGACGGGATTGTGGTGCAAAAATTCGTTGAACCCGGTGATATGGCGGCTCCTGGTGCACCCTTGTTTACGGTGGAGCAGCAGAACCCCATGAAGGTGACGGTTCAAATTAGCGAGCGTGATTTGCCTTACATTCAAGTTTCACAACCTGTTGTGGTGCGCGTGGAAGCCACCCGACATAGCAAAGACTTACACGGGCGTGTAGAAGCTGTAATCCCCTCGGGTGACCCTCGAAGCCGAACATTTGAGGTGCGTGTGGTGTTGGAAAATAAAGATTCGACGCTTCAGTCTGGCATGTTTGCGCGGGTCCAATTTCAAAAAGACAGTCGGCCAGGGTTGTTGATTCCTGCAACCGCTGTTGTGCAACATGGTCAATTGCAAGGGGTTTATGTGCTTGACGGGGACCATGTGCACCTGCGATGGGTGCGATTGGGCAAAGTTTTTGGCGATCGCGTTGAGGTGATTTCTGGGCTATCGGCGGGAGATGAAATTATTACAGTGGGTCTCAGCGGGCTTTTGGATGGGCAAAAGGTGGAGGTGGTGGACAATGCGTAAGTTAGGTGTTGCTGGCACTGTGGCGCATTATTTTATCCAATCCAAATTGACGCCATTATTCATTGTGGCTTCCCTGTTGTTGGGCGCGTTTGCTGTGGTGATGTTACCCCGGGAAGAAGAGCCCCAAATCAAGGTGCCGATGGTGGATGTGTTTGTTTCTGCACCGGGGCTGTCGGCAAAAGAAGTAGAAAAACGGGTGACCACACCCATGGAGAAATTGCTGTGGGAAATACCGGGCGTGGAATATGTTTATTCAACCTCGAGCCCTGGCCAAAGTATGGTCGTGGTTCGGTACTATGTGGGTGAAGATGAAGAAGATAGCATTTTAAAGACGTATAATAAGCTGTACTCCAATTTTGACAAAATTCCGCCTGGGGTATCGCAGCCTCTGGTCAAACCCCGTTCGATTGATGATGTGCCTATTCTTGGGCTTACGTTCTGGAGCGCGACTTATGACGGGTATATGTTGCGCCGTATTGCGGCCGAAGTTGAAAATGAGTTGAAAGCCATTGACGACGTATCTGAAACCCGATTAATCGGTGGGTTGCGTCGGCAATTGAGGGTGGCATTGTATCCCGACCGTTTGGCTGCTTTTGGCGTGACGGCAGGTGGCGTATTGGAAACGCTGCGCGGGGCCAATCGGCTTTTGCCAGCTGGAGGAATTTTAGAGCGAAATCAACTGGTCATCGTTGAGACAGGATCCTTTTTTGAAGATGCCGATGATGTGGGCGGGGTCGTGATTTCTGCGCTTGATGGGCGGCCCGTCTATTTGCGCGATGTGGCGCAAGTGATAGATGGGCCCGAAGAGCCCACCAACTATGTTCGTTTTGGCGTGGGCGCTGCTTTTAAGGATGGTGGTGATGGGGTGCTTGGTCAGACCTTTCCAAGTGTCACGCTCTCAGTCGCAAAGCGAAAGGGCAAGAATGCGATAGATGTGGCTGATCGTGTGCTTGAAAAAGTGCAGGCACTTAAAGGCCAGGTGATACCCTCAGATGTTGAAGTGACCATCACACGCAACTATGGTGAGACCGCGGCAGAAAAATCCAACGAGTTGCTCTTCCATATGGCTTTGGCAACCCTATCGGTGATTGTCCTCATTTGGTTTGTATTGGGGCTGCGTGAAGCGGGTGTGGTAGGGGTTGCCATTCCGGTGACACTGGGATTGACTCTGATGGTTTTCTATTTGTATGGATACACCCTCAATCGTATTACCCTGTTTGCGCTCATTTTTTCAATTGGGATTTTGGTAGATGATGCCATTGTGGTCGTTGAAAACATGGTACGGCACTTTCGAATGCCCGACAATCGGGGGCGCCCGTTGACTGAAGTGGCTGTAGAGGCCGTTGATGAAGTGGGCAATCCGACGATTCTGGCGACGTTTGCCGTGATTGGGGCCATTTTACCCATGGCCTTTGTGGGTGGGCTTATGGGGCCTTATATGCGTCCCATTCCGGTGGGGGCAACAGCGGCCATGTTATTTTCTTTGATTGTCGCGTTTGTTGTAACGCCTTGGGCCGCTTTGCGGTTGCTTAAACAAGACCCGGAAGGGCACATACACGAAACGGAAGGTTGGACCACCACACTTTATCGCAAAACCATGAATCCGTTGATTGCATCTGGAAAAAAACGGGGGATTTTTTTGGTTGGGATGGTGGGGTTGTTGTTGATGGCTATGGCAACTGTGGGTATCAAATTTGTCGTTGTGAAGATGTTGCCGTTTGATAACAAGAGTGAATTTCAAGTGATGGTCAATATGCCCGAAGGTACCACCCTTGAGACAACGGCGTCTGTGGCCCAAGAAATGGGGACTTATCTGGCGCATGTCTCAGAGGTGACAGATTATCAGGTCTACACGGGCACGTCTGGACCGTTCAATTTTAATGGATTGGTGCGCCATTACTTTTTACGACAAGCCCCGCATCAGGCCGATATTCAAGTGAATTTACTACCCAAGCACGATCGGGCACGGCCAAGTCATGACATTGCCAAGGCGGTGCGCCCACACTTGACCGAAATTGCCAAAAGGTGGGGTGCGCGTATTGAAGTGGCAGAGGTGCCACCTGGACCCCCTGTGTTGCAAACATTGGTGGCTGAAATTTATGGCCCTGACTATGATCGACAGATTGAAGTGGCCGCACAGATTTTGGAGGTCTTTGAAAAATCCGAGGGGGTTGTTGATGCCGATTGGTATGTCGAAGCGGCTCAGCCCAAATATCGTTTTGTTGTGGATAAAGAAAAAGCGGCCCTCAATGGCGTGAGCACAGAGCAAGTCGCCCAGACCTTGTCCATTGCTGTGGGCGGTGTGGTTGCTGGTTTGGCGCACAAAGACGAAGAAGTTGAGGATTTAAACGTGGTATTGCAAGTACCCGTTGCCGAACGATCCAGTGTGCCGGACTTGTTGGAAATAAAGCTGGCGACACCGTTGGGCACACTTGTGCCTTTGGGGTCGTTGGTTCAGGTTCTTGAAACCACCACTGACAGAAGCATTTACCACAAGAACCTCAAGCCAGTTGTTTACATTACGGCCGACGTGGGCGGGCAATATGAAAGCCCTGTTTATGCCATTTTGGAATTGGGTGAAGCCATTTCCAAAATTCAGATCCCCGAAGGGTATGAGATTGCCCAATTTACAGCCAAACAGCCCTTCTTAACAGATAAGGTGGCGATGAAGTGGGATGGCGAGTGGCACATTACGTATGAGGTTTTCCGAGATTTGGGTTTGGCATTTGCCGCTGTGTTGGTGTTGATTTATATTCTGGTGGTGGCTTGGTTTAAGTCCTATTTGACGCCCTTGGTTATCATGTCGGCCATCCCGTTCTCGCTGGTGGGCATTATGCCTGCTCACGGTTTGTTGGACGCCTTTTTTACAGCGACATCTATGATTGGCTTTATTGCGGGGGCAGGTATTGTTGTTCGCAATTCTATCATTTTGGTGGATTTTATCAACTTGAGAATTGAAGAAGGCTTTCCACTTGAGCAAGCCGTCGTAGATGCTGGAGCTGTGCGTTTTCGCCCGATGTTGCTGACGGCTGCCGCGGTGATTGTTGGAGCGTCTGTTATTCTGTTTGATCCCATCTTCCAAGGTTTGGCCATTGCCCTGATGGCTGGCGAGGTCGCATCCTTGTTGTTGTCACGAATGGCTGTGCCGGTACTTTATTATATGCAGCGAAAACCATTAGCCGCAGAAGGGTCTCTTTGAGATCGGCCAACCGAAAGGATTTCTAATTTGTTCTGGCGTAGATTGGTCTTTGGTGTTGTTGCTGTTTTTGGTTATCTAGGGTGTGAAACACCACCGCCGGATGGACGTTCTGTATTTATGACCATTGGGTGTGCACGCTGCCACGGCAATGAGGGGGGCGGAGAGTCGCTTGGGCCGCCCTTGGAAGATCTTAGCGCTAAGTTTTCGGCACAACAGTTGGATCAATTATTGGACAACCCAATTGCATATGTCGAGAACGACGAACGGCTCAAAAAATGGCGTGAGGAATACTTTACCCCAATGCCCAAGCTGCAAATGACTGATGCACAGCGCAAAGCCTTGGTGGTTTATCTTTTTGAAAAGCATCCCTAACGACAGCGGGCACCCGGTATCAAAGTCTCTTCACTGATTGAAGGGACTTTTTTTATGTACGCGTGTTTGTCAGGCTTGTAAATTGATCTGGGTGCGCTTATCTTGCCAATACACTTGATTTAGCAACCTTGACTGAGGAGATGTGACATGCCAAAGACGTATCGCGTTGGAATCGTGGGGTGTGGCTCTATTGCCCGCAGCCACGCCAGTGGTTATTTGCGGGTGGACAATGTGCAGATGGTGGCAGCAGCAGATCCGCATCCATTTGCACGTGAATATTTCTGCGAAGAGTTTGGGGTGCAAAATGCGTACGCAAGCCTTGAGGAGATGTGCCAAAAGGAAAAATTGGATATTGTGAGTGTGTGTGTGTGGCATTTGTTGCATCCTGATTGCACGATTGATGTGTCTAACTTGGGGGTTCCTGGAATCATTTGTGAAAAACCGATGGCTGTGGGTCTGGGGGAAGCCGAGCGTATGTTGGAGGCGTGTGAAAAAAATGGTACTAAATTGGTAGTCAGTCACCAGCGGCGATTTACCCCGGGCTGGGAGACGGCACGAAAATTGATACAAGACGGTGCCATTGGAAAGCCTGTAATGGGGACCATTCAGGTTGCCGCCGGGTTATTGAATTGGGCAACACACGCCATTGATGGCATTCGGTTTGTGATGAATGATCCGCGCACTGAGTGGGTGATGGGGGCATTGGAACGGCAAACCGATCGGTATGAGCGTGATACGGCAACGGAAGATTGTTGTATCGGTTTGGTCACATTCGATACTGGGGCGCAGGTACTGATACAATCGGATTTGAACAGGCCCAATGAGGGCGCGGGATATTTTCAGATTCGGGGTACGGACGGGATTATGGAGATTACTGAGCGATCTGTTCGGTTATTTAACAGCACCAGTAACGGATGGGTGGATGTGCCCATAGACCCAAACGATGAGCGACAAGCCATTGGTGGAGAAACCAATGCGGCCCAAGTGCGGGAACTAATTGTGTGGCTCGAAGGCGGTGAAGAACATCGGTCTTCTGGGCGCAAGGCACGAGATACGGTGGAGATTATGATGGCCATGTTTGAGTCTGCACGGCAGAATCGGGTGATCTATATGCCGCTTGAAGAGAAGGCCTATCCATTGGATCTGATGATTGCCGAGGGCAAGTTGCCACTGAGCAAACCGGGTCGAAACGATATTCGCGCATTTTTAAACCCGGAAGGTATGGATGAGGCTGAATACAAACGGTTGCGGGCAGAAGGGGTGGGGCACTCGGGTGCGATGCGTCAATTGTATGAAAAAAGAGAGTAAGCAATTATTACAATCTTTTAAAACTTGATTATGCATTTTTGGGAACTATAAGGGCCTTGATGGGTGACTTCATCATGGCCCTTTTTCCGTACGGTCACGGGAATTGATAAATTCCTGTTTTTGTAAGCATATTATTGTTGACTCGGACATGATTTATTCGTAAAACTGCTGTAGCCAAAAGTTTAGGCTATACTTGGCAGCACGCTCTCCCCCCAAGTTAGGTGGTTCAATGAAGATGGAAACGGTTCGCTGTATGGCGTGTCAGCACTTGCGCGTTGAAAAGGGCACGCCCGTTTGTGGGCATTGTGATCGCCCCGTGACACCTGGAAACATGAATGCGTCTCGTGTGTATTTGCCTGAGCGTGGCACCTGTAAAATGGCGGCGGTCCTGAGTGTTGCAACGGGTGAAGAATTGTTGAAGGTCGAGCGTATTTTGCACGGATATGTCTAAAGCTCCTTAAAGGATTGGTGTGGCTTTTTTACCTTGACTTGCCCTGTATAATGTCTGATTATATTCGTGCTTGGAGTTGTGTAGGTTATTGAATCCGAATTTATCTCAATTTTTTCGGTGATCCGGTGACCGTGTTCAAGCAATTGGAGACAGGTTTTTTTGTTGCCTTTTATCTCGGGGGAGCTTGTGGCAACGGTTGTGGTTATTGATGATGATGATTTTGTGCGGACTTTTGTCTGCCGACTTTTACAAATGTTTGGGCACCAAGTGTTGGCCTTTCCAGACGCATCGCCAGCATTGCAGGAAGTTGATTTTGCCCAGGTAGATTTGGTGATCACCGATTTGCAAATGCCCACACCAGGTGCCGTTGCCATCCAGACCATTCGTGAACGTGGTTTTGAGGTGCCCATTGTTGTGATGAGTGGCCACATTGAACCTGCTGATGCAGATCATTATATTGCAATGGGTGCGCAGTCGTTGTTGTTTAAGCCTTTTACAATTCAAAATTTCTGGAAGATCACTGGGGCGTGGATTTCTCAAACAGAAGGTCAGATGGTGGGGTAACCTACAAATGCCATTGTAAAACCAAAGCCCTTCCGGCAAATCGGAGGGGCTTCTCTTATATCTGAGTTGTCGGCAGTCCCTAAGGGGCAGAATCAAAAGTAAGATGAGGTTGGGAATCGCGTTCTTACATAAAACAAAAAAGGGGATGTGTTGTGTTAGCAGACCACAAGATTTCTCAAGCAGATATTGACCAATTTGATCAAAATGGGTATTTGATTGTTCGCAATGCGTTGGATGAAGATACGGTCAAAGGTATGATCGATGCGGGAGACCGGTTGTTGGGGAGTGATTTAAAAAAGAGTCGCCAGACGGCGGTTGGAGGTCTTTATGATGGATTTAGAAACGCCATTATATTGGACGATGCGTTTGTTCCTTTGATCGATCATCCCACTATTCTACCTACGGTGGTCCAACTCTTGGGGGCTGATCTTCACATTATGACGTCCCATCTGATCTACAAACAACCTGATCCCGTGGCCAAACCCGACTCGTACAGACAGCCAGGGTGGCACCGAGATTATGCAATGGCGACCCACGATTTGGGCAACGCCGCCATTCCAAGGATGTTGGTCAAGTGCGCATATTATTTAACCGATTTGACAGATACACACCGAGGGGCAACCATGGTGGCACCCGGTAGCAATCATTTGATTGATCGGCCAGAGATACCAGAGGGTGAGGTTGATCCGGTGGGTGCCGTGGAGCCAAGTTTGCAACCCGGGGATTGTCTGATCTTTGAAAATCGCACGTTTCACGCCGGCGCTGTCCACCGAGGTTTGGATACCCGCAAAGCGATTATGGTTGGCTACGGGTATCGCTGGGTGGTGCCAATGGATTATGTGACGCAACCCGCTTCGTTTGTGGAGAAGTTGACGCCGATGCAGAAGTATTTGGTAGGCGAACCCTTTGATGATGTTCAAGAGTTTCAATTTGATGGGGGAAGAAATCCATTGAAAGAATGGTGTGCAGCCCAAGGATTGCCTGCGGCACGGCATCCACAACCCCAGAGTAAATAGTGCGAACTGTAGAAATAGTAAAGACAATAAAATCCCTATCAGCGGTGCTGATAGGGATTTTACTTTCTGGAGCAAATGGCAGACACCGAGGATTCCGAATCTTATGCGATTGCGCACACGGGCTTTTGTGTTGCGACCCACGAGGTGGTGGTGTGTGGGTTTCAGAGTGGATCAGAATCTTTGTGGAAGTCCGTTGGTGGGGGGCGGTGCTGCGTGGCCGGTTCAAAAGCGTAAGTGAAGCCTATGAGATCGGGTTCGCTGAAAAGGCGGCCAACGAATGTCAAACCCGCAGGGAGAACACCGTGGGTATGTCCCATCGGAACCGTGATTGCAGGGAAGCCTGTATGGGGGGCGAGGTGTTGGCTGTTGTCACCCGCAGGGCTTTCTGTGTCGCCAACTTTGCGGGGGGGATTGCTCCAAGTAGGATAAATAATGGCGTCCAGGCGTTCGGCGTTCATTGCAGCGAGTACCGCTTCGCGAAACGCGATGTTCTGCTCGCGATGATAGACGTCGGCGGGTTGTTGAGTGGGCTTGGCAGCCTCAAGACTTCGTTTGAGAGAGCTTTCCGTCGATGGCGCGTATAGTTTCGAAGCGAAAATATCCTCTACCGTTTGGTAAGGGGCTCGGTCGCCAAGGGGCGCCAAATAGGTGTTGACGTCTGTTGAGAACGTGCTGGCACCTATGTCTTTGATGTGCTCGCTGAAGTTGGGGATTTCGAAAGGGTCCACGATCTCGGCGCCATTCGCGACGAGACCCTTGAGCGCTTGTTCCATCAAGGTCTTGATTCCGGTCGATGCGGTCGAGATAAAATTGCACGAGGGCGCGGCAAGTGAGTTTTTGTGCACGAAGTGCGGTGTGGATGTCGAAAATTGTAAGTTCGGTCATTTGCGCAACACGAGGGAATAAAGGTCAGAAAGCAGGACTGCGCATCGGCAGATCCTTGCGGGCAATTTGATGCAGGGAACCCGATCTTTTCCCGGGCCGCCAGTAGGCAAGTTAGGGCATTTTAGGATAGGTTCTAGGAAGACGCAAGCAGAAACAGGCAGAACATTCCATCTGATGGGCAACCCAACAGCAGCAATCAACGCAGGCAGGCGGATCAAAATGAGTGCTTGATATCGGGGCTGTCGTGCTATATATATGCACCGTTTGGAGACTTCACATAAAGTTCGAGCGAAAAGTAACCCTGTAGAAAAAACTTTTCCCGAGGGGTATGAGATATGAATGGTATTGATTATATCGCACAAATTTTGAAACAGGAAGGTATCGAATGGTTCGCCTGTTATCCCAACAACCCTCTGATTGAGGCGGGGGCCAAAGCGGGTATTCGACCCATTGCGTTTCGTCACGAGCGGGGGGCGGTGATGGCAGCCGATGGGTTTAGCCGAACGAGCAACGGTGAACGTTTTGGTGTTGTCGCGATGCAATCGCAGGCGGGTGCAGAAAATGCGATGGGGGGGCTGGCACAGGCGTTTGCGGATAATATACCGATTCTGGTCTTACCTGGGGGCGTTCGACTCAATCAGGTTGGCATCCGCCCCAACTTTTCGGCGGTGCATCACTATGGGGGATTGGTGAAGCAGATGGAAGCGATTTATAGCCCCGCAGAAATTGGCAATGTGATGCGGCGTGCTTTTCACGGTTTGCGCAATGGCACCTCCGGCCCCGTGGTGGTGGAGATGATTG
>Ga0114999_10009710_pt1 | contig 10506 bp, 24 predicted proteins | sample ArcticOcean_MG_C_3_FD_89820 | JGI IMG/M metagenome (GOLD analysis project Ga0114999, IMG submission 89820) | Marine microbial communities from western Arctic Ocean - ArcticOcean_MG_CB8_126 | ecosystem: Environmental > Aquatic > Marine > Oceanic | place: Arctic Ocean: Canada Basin | collected... | reverse complement strand
CCAGTTCCAGTCGGTCTATTACGCTGGGGTCATCCCTGATTTGCTTCAGGCGTTCCAAGATATTGTCGGCAGGGTCGACACCCTCGAAAGCGCATAGGATCTCGGTATGGATGACGACTTCAAGATCAACATCGACCAGCTCAACTCAAGATGGGCAAGCATCGTCGCCGGTCTCGTGACTGAGAACGTCGTGCTCGCCCAGACAGTGGGGGAGCTGCGCGAGTCGCTTGTCGAGCTGGGCCGACAGACCGAAGTGGTGCCGGAGCCTGAGTCATGATCGCTGTCCTGTTCGCTGTTCTGTTCTCTGTTCTATCTCCGAACGTCCCGATGAACGACTACCCGAACCTCGACGCCGCAGCGTTCACCGCTGGATTCGATTACGACTATCGCATCCCCGGTCCGCCACCTACGTCGCAACAAGTTCTCGACGCTTCACCTCCGGGCTATGTAGGAGTCGTGCGCTGTCAGTACATCCACGTCGAGCCGGACGGGGCTCGTGTCCTGATCGAGTTCGTGGCTGGAGCAAACAACGAGGACCAGCTCTCCCTATTGGCGTCGGGCAACTGCTGGCTCGAAACAAAGGAAGGATGATGGTTTACGACTTGACATATGAGAAGGCGACGGCTCCGACATCTGGGGGAATGCCTGGCACGAATGCGTTGAAGCGTCATCTGACTTCGACGTATCCGGGGACCCGTTCGATGGGGGTATACAGCAAGCGCCGCATCAGGGGTGTGTCTCGGAGCTGGTCAATTCACGCTGAGGGTCGGGCGCTCGATTTGGGAGTGATCCCTCTCGGTGCGCCTGTGGGGCTCGAAGTCGCCGAGTGGCTGATCGAACATTCAGCGACATTGGGCATCCAGTATCTGATCTGGGATCGTCGATCTTGGAAAGCTGTCGGCCGTTCGGGTGATGGGTGGCGACGGTATGTAGGTGTGTCAAGTCACCGGGATCATGTCCATATTGAGCAGACTCGGGCCGCTGCTGCGGGACTCACCGCACACGACATCGCAGCTATAGGAGAACCAGTGGAACCGTCAACCGATCTCGTCACCTGCGTAGGAGACCCTCGTGGGACGCCTGTGCGGCCGGGCACAGAGTCGTTCTGGGCTATCTACGCTGATGGTCTTGTGGTCTCTCACAACGGCGCACGAGATGTCACGCACGATATGCAGGGCAAAACGAACTATCCGATCGATGGGGCGTACCCGTGGAAGAACGGACTGATGCTCGTCTCGACACCTGACAGTGGGACCTTCGGAGTGATTTGACATGTACTCTCAAGTCAGGTCGAGAGGAACTTCATGAGTCTGATTGAAGTAGCGGCCTTGCTCGCAGCGATCGTTGCAGGGGTGACTCTCTTGGGGCTCGTCTGGAAAGGCGCATCGAAGTTCGTTCGTATCGTTGATGCTGTCACGAAGCACATCCCGGAGAAGATGGACAGCCTCCGGACCAAGATGGAAAACGATCACCTCGATGTCCGAGCGGACGTCGAGACACTCAGGAGCGTAGTGGTCGCTGTAGACACCAAACTCACGCAACATATGCTCGACGCAGGAGATAATCATGGGGCCAACCGTTGAACGCATGAAGGCATACGACTGGAAGGAATGGCTCGCTAACACCGGCATCGATGCTGCGGGTGCTTCGATCGCTCTTGTCGTGTTCGGTGCATCTATCTTCACGCTCGAAGTGTGGTCCGCTATCGGGTATGCGGCGATGTCTACTATCGGGGTGGCTGTCACGAAGCTGCTGGGCAATCTTCGAGGCCACGGCTGAGGCAACGTCGCACTTGTGTGGTATGCTGGCTCTCGGAGGAGCACCATTATGCGTACACATATGCCAGTACAACAACTTCGAGAGTTCGTTGATCCCGATAACACGATGTCTCAGCGAGGATTCGCCAAGAGGCTGATGGTTCCACCATCGACCATGGACCGGTATGGTCCTACAGGAATCCCGTGGGACCATGCTGACAGGATTGTCCACGGCATAGGTTTGCACCCCGCTGAGGTGTGGCCCGACGAGTGGGCCGAGGGTCCATTCGAACTTTCAGAACTGTTCACCCAGTTGGTGCTGCTATGAGTACCTCTCTGACCCATATCCAACTACTCAACCGCCTGATCGAAGGTTCGATCACCGCTTCGTTCCCTGCCCTCGGCGACGATGATCGGGTAGCGATCCTCGCTGAGATCCGGGAGCGCAAGACGTTGCTCGGGCTCGTCGAACAGGACCTCGTCGAAGTGTTGGCTGAGGGTCACAAAAACAACGCCACCGTCAACGATCAGTACATCGTGAAGCGTGCCGCTCCGAAGTATGTGTGGGATCGGCCCGCTGCGAACAATGCGATCATGGCGCTCGGGCGAGACATGGCTGCCGCTGAAGCCGAACTGGTTGACCCTGACACTGGTGAGAAGGTCGCCTCGTGGGACCAGTGCCTGAAGTGGTGTGACAAGTTCTGGCTGCGTGGCAACCCGAAGACAACCCCGATGAATGACCACGGGATGGATGTGTCGGAGTTCCGGGCGTCTGAGTCCGGCGCAGCCAAAGTTGAGCTGCTGTGAGTACGTTGTCACACCCTCTGAGTAAGTTGAATCAAAACAGGAGCACCACATGACACGCAAGAGTGATCTAGCAGAACGAGCCGACGAGCTGGGGCTTCCTCATTCGAGATCGACCACGATCCCGGAGTTGGAGAAGGCGATCATCGAAGACGAGGACCGGCGCCGAGGGGCCACTCTCGACGAAGTGCTCCGAGACGCTGCGAAAGAGGTCGGCTTTCACGAGCCGATAATCGACAACGTCTTCGGGTCCGATCTGATCGAGATGCCTGTGAGCGATGCATATCGTGCGATGGAGAACGTCGTCGAGATCGTCGTCCCTGCCGAGGCTGAGGTCGAACCGCTCGGGACGTATCCGGCGCAGTCCGAGTGGGAGTCGCTGTGCCAGATGGCAGCGGTCCTCGCCGGGTCGTCGCTGGTACCGTCAGCGCTTCGCAAGAAACCGCAGGACATTCTGCTCGTACTCCTCACAGGACGAGATCTGGGGATCGCTACGACCACAGCGCTCCAGCAGTGCCATGTGATCGACGGGAAGATCACGGTCGCTCCGAAGCTGCGACTCTCGATGCTTAACCATGCAGGCACCGGGGCGATCCGTCCAGTGCAACGAACAGCGACTGAGTGCATCATCGTGGTCGAACGACCGATCGGGACCGTCGTCGAGGAGATGTCGATCTCGATGGACGACGTCCCGGCATCACTGGTCAAGAAACAGAACTGGAAGGAGTACCCGCAGCGGATGCTCTGGTGGAGGCTCGCAGGGTGGGCGCTCGACGATCACTTCCCTGAGCTGGGTCTCGGTCTGTACTCGCCTGACGAGTTGGGCTCGATCACAGACTCCGACGGTGTGCCGATCTCGCCTGGCTCTGTCGAGCTTCCTATCGGCTACGAGGACTACACGCAACGACCCAACAGAGGCCCCGAGCCCACGAGAGGCCCTGAGCCTGCGCCTGCGCTGCTCGCATCCGAGGAGCAGGTGGTTGCGTTGACTCGTGTCATCAACCGCCTCAAGACCCCTGAGGGTGTCACAGGTGAGCTGGCGGAGTCGTGGAAAGAGATCCGGGATTCGTTCCGGGAGGACTGGGCTGAGGTCGCTTCGGTCGAGGGGAAGATCATCGGTCCGTCAAAGCTGACAGCGACAGACGCCAAGGCCATTCTCGACGGGTTCGGAAACTTCCAAGCAACAGTGATCGATGGACTCGAAGCCCAAGCCCAGTCAATCAATGTAGAATCTGGATCTGGCGTTGAGTGAGTGTGGTGCTCTGTCTCCGCCAGCGAGGGCCGACCTGGTGCACGAGCCTGGGTCGGCCCTCCCCTATTTCTGACACCAAAAATGCAACAGCCTCCCTTGGAGAGCAGAGGGAGGCTGTTACGGTGGTGAGTGCGAAGATCACCAGAGGCTCATTGTAGTCCACTGGTGAACCAATCCAGGGAGAGACGCAATGAAATGGATCAAACTCGACGCAGACTTTATGTCGAACCCGAAGATCAACGGCCTGTCGATCTCGACTCGCTATCTTTACATCGCAGGGCTGCTCCACAGCGCTCAACATCTGACCGACGGTGTGGTCGCAGCGAAGATGATGCCGCTGCTCCACTTCCAGACAGGCACCACACCCGAAGCGTGCGAAGAACTGACCTCGATGGGGCTCTGGGAGAACCACCTCGATGGGTACCAAATCCTCAACTACTTAAAGCATCAAACGTCCAAAGAGACAGTCGCAAAGGCACGCACAAAGGACGCAACACGCAAAGCGCAGACCCGAAGAAAAAAGGCTGCTGACAAGGGGAAAGCGTCCGAGGTGCGTCCAACAAATGTCCAGCCGCTAGAAGTAGAAGTAGAAGTAGAACTAGAACTAGAAGTAGAACTAGAAAAAAACGCTTCGCCGATTTCTGCGAAATCAACAGGGCTTACGATCCCCGACGACGAGGTCATCGTCGGGTTCGAAGACTTCTGGAACGCCTATGCGAAGAAGCAGGGAAAGAAAACAGCCCGAGCCCAATGGGATCGCCATGTCGTGGGGACAGGAGTCGATCGTCAAATGGTTATCGGTGCGGCCTCGGCCTACGCTCAGGCGACTGAGCAGAAGTACCGCAAGGACCCTGAGCGTTGGCTGAGGGATCACCGGTGGGAAGACGAACCGATCTCCATGCCGTTGAGCCCAGGTGAGCTGGTCATGTCCTACTTCGAAGATGATTCTGAGACACCACTAGGGGAACTCTCATGAATGGACCTCAAGCGATAGCGGTACTGGCGGAATACTTCAGAGTGGAACTGACACCGGCCGCAGCGAGGATGTGGGCTGAGGACCTCGGGTCGATGACGTCGGAGGAACTGGAGAGGGCGATAGCCAAGATCCGGGGGAACACCGACTTCGACTTCATGCCTACGCCGGGGAGAATCATCGAGGCTGCCCAGGCTGACCAGATGGGAGCCGACGCTGCGTGGGCTGAGGTTGTTCAGCGGATCTCTCGCCAAGGGAGGATGGCTACCACCAAGGACTGGTCCCCAAGGATTCAGGCCGCCGTCGCTGCATGCGGTGGCTACCCGACTATGTGTTCCTCGGAGCGTCCAGACAACGACAGGTTCACTTTCCGCCGGGCGTACAACGAGTCGAAGAGTCCAACACAGAGAGCACTGGAGAGCGGGCCATGAAGCGGGAGTCTCAGTACAAGCGCATGAACCGGTATGGGAGGCTCATGGCCTCAGCGGCGACCGAGGGACACGGCACTATCTGGATCGACTCCAAGGGCCGCACAGACGGCCTGCTGACGAACCCAGGGGACGGCTACCAGATCATCGAGTTCGATTGGGTCAACGAGGCCATCAAGGTCGAGGACGTTGTCTGGTCGTTTGATGAGGTCAAGGGGCTGGTCGCTTCTGATCCGGTGGCGCTGCGTGCTGATGGTGACGCAGGGCTGCGTGGACACAACCACCGGGTCGGGGCAGATGGCCGGGAGAGGTCGTTGAATTGTCCGGGGTGTTCGAAGCTGCGGGCGAGGCATCCGAATCTTTCTTCGGGCTGACGTTGGTATCGTGCCATTCACTTGATACGGTTATTCTCATGACACGCACCACACTTGCACTCCGAACCGGTCAACTGGTCGACATCGGCACACTCGCCAAGCCCATCTTCGTTAAGGTGCAGCACCGCTCAGATCTCGACCTGCAATGCGTCGACACCGAACTCACCGACGCCGGATGGCGCCTCGCAGAGTTCGACGGCGGGTTCTCCTCCGTCCTCGTCCGCCTCACCGACAAGCACAGCTTCCTCCGAGGCTGGGGCAGCACAGTCGCTGAGGTCGAGATCATGGGCATCTTCACCGGGACACGGTTCTGGGTCGACAGCGACGGCGAAGACAAGTTCGCCATCGTCACCGAACAAGGCGAGGTACGCAAAAGCGGTCGCACTCGGGTCGACCTACTCACCCTCGAACGCGATCTGAGCGCCGCCTGATGAAAGCCAACGACGTCGAGAAGACCATCGAGTTCGAGAAAGGCGAAGGAGCCGTCGTGGTTCACGTCTCCTCGACCGGCATCGAGATTCTCACATACCTGACCGGCGACACGGACGAGACACCGACCACCGCCGAGCTGACATTCCCCGAGTTCATGGCGGCTGGAGCATGAGGGCCTGCGAGGCCCACGATCAGTGGTTCACCTGCGTAGAGATCACCCGTATCGACGACGTCGAAGACCGCTGGACAATCAACGTCGAGACCGCTGCCGGACTTGAGCCCCTCAGCGCTGCCACCGTCGCATTCGCTGAAGCAACCAAAATCCTCCCCCTCTCAGGGAGCTACCGCAACCACCAAGGCGAAGGCCGCTACTGGTTGACGGTCGCCGAACTGCGAGGCCTCATGGCTTTCGCCCTCGGCCAGGATCTCAGGTTCGCAGCGAACGTCCTGCTCACCAGATGGCGTGCCTGGTCTTTCAATTGCCACAGCCCACGTTTGCTCCCCATCTCGGAGCTGCGTTCCAATGACTGATTCACTCGTCAGCCATAATCGTCTCGACCCCACGGATAGGAACCCAATGACAGTCGAATTACTTACCACCGCTCAGGTGGCCGAAGTCTTGAACGTGGTGCCCCGCACCATCAACGCATGGCTGTGGAGGTCACGTTCAGAGAAGACCGGGGAGCACCCGTTCCTCGAAAAGAACCCGTTCCCTGAACCCGATCAGCGGCTCGGGAAGATCATGCTGTGGAGAAAGTCCACGGTCGTCCGCTGGGAGAAGCGAACCCAGAGGGAAACAGGCAAGCACGCCACAAGGAAGAACAAACCCGAAGTCACCACATGAGCGGCAACTCACAATGACTAAGGGCAAGGCATCGTCGGCACAGAACAGTCGACTCCGACGCGAACTCAAGGGAACCGAGGAAGCTCGACGCCGACTCGAACGCCGACTCAGAGAGGCCGAACTAGACCGGGACGACGCCATGGCACGGCTCGCCGAACGTGACGGTGCCGCCCATCCAGGCATTGTCGCTGAACGCATACGAGCCGACGCAGCGTCAGAGCAGACTCATGTGAGAGTCGCTGCATACCGTGACCAGCTCTCAGTCAAGCTCGATCGCATCGCTGAATTGTTCGCTGAAGGCGTCAAGCAGATCCGCGACGACGGAGCGATGAGATGGACCGAGGACCAGTACGAGGAGCTGCGTGCCCTGCTGGGCCGGGAACGATTCGTGACGTTCATGGATGGGGCCGCACCAGAGGGCCTTGGGCGAGCAGCCAAGCGGGCGGTGCAGTTCTCGACGAACATCCCCGGCGCTATGCGTACAGGCAGGGAGAAGTGAAGCGCAAGGGGATGGACCAGGCTGTGGTTGATGAGGTCAGCGAACGGTCCGGCGGGTTCTGCGAAGGCGTCGGGAAGATCGAAGATGTTGTTGATGACGCCGAGGACATCACCGCCGTCTTGAAGGCGCACGAAGAGTGCCACAACTACGCCACCCAGTTCCATCACGTACACCGCCGCCGAGGCGAAGACAAAGCCGAGCAGATCCGTCACCTCTGCCTGTACTGCCACCACTTCATACATGCCCATCCACGTATCGCCTACGATCTTGGGAGCCTCAAACACTCCTGGGATGACTGATGGAATCGAGCACCTGGGCGTCGAGAGCCGTGACACGACGCATAGAGCCTGGTAACGCTGCCTATTGTTCTGCCTGCAATGGCCTCCTCGCATTCCGTGCGACTCAGTATTTGACCCAGATCATCGCGAACGTGTATGTCGATGGCGAATGGGATCATGTCGAGCACTATCACCCCGAGCACTATGGGGACGCCGGGCAGCCGTACGGAGATCCGACTAGCGGGAATCGAGTGCCATGAACTCGACCGGGTGGTTCATCAAAGAATCGTTGAGATGGGCGATTGTCACCGTCTTGATTGTCGGGTTTCTGATCGTGACATGGGAGATCAAAGCCGACGCTCACCCATGTCTGGACCCTGATCTCGTGGAGCACCTCCTCGATGACGGGGTGTTTACTGAGCCGGTATGGGTAGACACGCTGGACTTGTGTGGCGCCTTTGTGCTCGCCTCAGCGCCGCCTAGCACAGCCGTGGCACCTGCACCCCCGAACGTGACAACAACGCCTGAGGCTGCGTCTGAGGACCTCAACCAGGTTCGGGGGATCATCACCGCAGCGTTCACTGGGCACCCCACTGTGAGCTTGGAGCACGCTCTGGCGGTGTCCTGGTGTGAATCTAGCTGGGTGGTCACAGCCAAGAACCGGCACAGCACCGCCTCGGGGATTTGGCAATACCTACGAGCGACATGGCGCAACGAGACAGCGTTCTGGAACGCACTCGGGCACAGCTTCGATGAGTCGCTCGATGCCCGCTTCGATCCGGTGCAGTCTTCTCAGCTCACCGCTCTGGTGGTGGAACGTGACCGAGGATTCAGGCAGTGGTCGTGCCGGTACGCCACGTATTATCCGACGGGGTAAGCCTTCTCATAAGCGTTGTCCAGCGCCTTGTCGAGCATGTTCTCTGCGTGAGTTGCCCATCGTAAGTGGTGGGGATTCACGCAGGACCTGTTGCGGCACCACACTGGGGCATGTGCTGCCTGTCTGCCGAGGGCAGGGCCTTGGGTCAACTCCAACACCAGCCGAGAGGCGGACTGGCTTCGACGACCTGTCAGGGTGATTCTTCCGTATCCATCTTCATTCCGGGCGTAGGGCCATTCCAGGCAGTCTGAGCCGGTGTACTGGACGGCATGCCAGATGAAGCGGACAGCAAACCCAGGGGAGGGACCACCCGCTAGAGGCCCCCCATGCCGCCACCAACGCATGTAGTGGGTCTCACACCATCCCCGGCTTCGGACCACACGCTCGCATCCCTCAACTTCGCAGGACATCTTGACGGTTCGTCTGAGATCTGTGAGAGGGCTGCCATGTTTCCACCATCGTTGGTAATGGACAGAGCACCAACCCTTGGCGAGGTGGACGCCTTCGCAGCCTTCGATCTCGCAGGTACGCTGAGCCATATCGACACTCCTATGTCGGTCGTGGCCGGGGCTGTTCACGCAGTGCCCGGCCTGGTGTGTTCTAGGGTAATCGAATGGCCGAAGAGAAGATCGCACCAGACCTGAGACCCCTCGCGGTGGACATCGGGACCTTGTGGGAGTGGCCCATCAACCCGTACCAAGGTGACGACGGTGCGATCTCTGTGTCCTATGAGCGGTTCACCCAACTCAAACCTGTCGTGACGTTCATGATGACCACCGAGAACTCGAAGCGGAAAAAACGTCGGGTCGTGATTGCCGGGAACACCCAGCTCCGCTCTGCCAGGTCGCTGGGCTGGAACGTCCTGGCTGCAGTCTCAGCCGATCACCTCACCAAGACCGAGGCCATCGCCTTCGCCATCGCCGACAACGAGACAGCCAAGAGGGCGACGCGCAACGATGAGATGTTCATCGAGATCATGCACACCATCGCCGAAGACGACCATGACCTGTTCGAGGCGACGTCATGGGATGACGATCATCTCGACAACCTGATGCAGCGCACTGTCGCCGACCGGCACCAACCTGGACTCAACCCTGAGCCTGGACCTGACATCGAGCCTGAGGGTTCTGTCCATTCGGGCCGCTCGACACCGACGACACACATCTGTCCGCACTGCTCGATGGAGTTCCAGTTCAGGGCCGGATCAGGCCCCTCGAAGTGATCTGTTCCCGAAACGGTTTGGGAACAGGGAACACCTATTCTGGGAATACTTGAGATTTCTCCTCCCCGAGGTTGTTAACGTATCACTCACTTGATGCGGTTACTCTCATGACCGCACCACTCAACTCCATCCCAGACGCCTTCGAAGCCCAAACCGTTGGGGACTTCGTAAGAGAAGCCCTCGGAGTCACCACCCTCGACTTCGTAGACCAGACCTACATCGACCTCTGCGACACAGCCGAAGAGTTCTACCTGGAGACAGGTGTCGAGGCCGAACAGGCCAACGACCTGGCACACAAGTTCGCAGGGCGGTACTGAGATGAGCACCCTCACCTCTACCTACGAGACAGACCGCTACTCCTACGTCGCCATCGACTTCAACAAGAACGAGATCGCCAGAGAGAACATCACCTGGATCGAACTCATCAAGCACAGCTCGAACCTCATCGTCTCCGGGTATGTGCTGCTCGTCACGAACGCCACCTATGACATCCAGGTCAAGGTCGCTGACATCCCACCGTCCTGGACCCTCAACCCGGAGTACGCATCATGACTGACGAGCAGCGCTGGCAGGAGCAGGTCTGGGCGTGGATGATCACCATCGTCCCCCAGGCTGAGGCTGATCGGATCGTCGCCCAGGATGCCGATCAGCGGCAGGTCCGGGACATGTGTCGGGCTCGGGGTTCGAAGCCCAAGAAGACGGCGTTGGCTATGATCGCTGCTTACCCCGCAATGTGAGAGAGCCCCTGCCACGGTGGGGGTTCTTT
>Ga0114999_10009709_pt1 | contig 10507 bp, 16 predicted proteins | sample ArcticOcean_MG_C_3_FD_89820 | JGI IMG/M metagenome (GOLD analysis project Ga0114999, IMG submission 89820) | Marine microbial communities from western Arctic Ocean - ArcticOcean_MG_CB8_126 | ecosystem: Environmental > Aquatic > Marine > Oceanic | place: Arctic Ocean: Canada Basin | collected... | reverse complement strand
CTGCGGGTCATCAAATGCGATATGTCGGACGGCGCCCGCTTCCTGTTAGAGGGCGGCTATTGGGGGTTAGTACGGGCTTCCGGCACGGAGCCGTTGCTGCGCATCTACGCCGAGGCGGATTCCCCTCAGCGCGTGGCAGCAATCCATGAAGAGCTACGTGCGCTAGCAGGGGCGTAGGTCTGGGGTTGGTCCGGGTGGCGAGCCCGCTGATCGGTGGGGCTCCTTGTGTCAGGACCAGGGATGACGAGTGCTCATTCACCAGGCGCGGTAGTCAAACGCAGTCAAGCAATGAAGAGGGCCCGCCGAATGGCGGGCCCTCTTTTCGTCGTTCGATAGCGTCGTAGGGCTAGCGCTTGGTGTACTGCGGGGCACGACGAGCACGCTTAAGACCGTACTTCTTGCTCTCCTTGATTCGCGAGTCACGAGTGAGGAGGCCGGCTTTGCGCAAGTCCTTCTTGGTGGTCGGGTCGGCTAGGAGCAGCGCACGGGAGATACCGTGGCGCAGGGCATCAGCCCAGGCCGAGATGCCGCCGCCCTCAATTTTCGCCACCACGTTAAAGCGTCCTTCCGTGTTCTGGGTCACGGCAAAGGGGGACAGAACCCGGTGTTGCCAGTCCAGCCAGGGCAGCGCCTCCTCCATCGGCTTGCCATTAACGACGATGGCGCCGCTCCCGTTCGGGTAGAGGCGCACGCGAGCGATGGCGCTCTTCCGTTTGCCAGTGCCGTAGTAGTACTCCGATCCAGTGGTCATGCAGGCTACTCCTGGTCCTTGGGCGGCGTCCGCCGACGGGGCGTGGTCGCTGTGGTCGCGCGAGGCTTACGTGCGGGCTTCGGCTTGGCCTCTTCGGCCGTCGTCGACTCGTCGACTGGGGAGGCGTCTGCGGTCTTCGCCCGACTGCGGGTCGAGCGCGCGGCGGGCTGCGCCTTCGCGCCTGTCTTAGTTGCCGCAGCCTTGCGGGGTCGCGCGGGAGCGGGCGTTTCTTTGGCGACCGCAACCTGCTCTTCAACTGAGGCTTCAATGACCGTGGCCTCGGCGGCAGTGATCTCCGCCATGTTCCCCTTGGGGGGCTTGGGGCGCGCTGCCCGGCGCGTCGTTGGGCGACGGCTGGGCGGTGCAGCGGCAGCGGCAGCGGCACGCGCCGCAGTGGCCGCCGCACGTGCTCCAGTGCCAGCCATGACCTGTGCTTCGTGCGGGTGCGTCTCGGCCGCATAGACCTTAAGGCGCTTCAGCATCCGCCGTGCGAGGCGGTTGCGCGGGAGCATGCCCTTAACGGCTTTCTCGATGACGCGGGTCGGGAATTTCGCCAGCATTTCGTCCAGCGTGCGCTCCCGGAGATGACCAACGTAGCCGGTGTGCCGGTAGTAGATTTTCTGGGCGCGCTTGTTCCCTGTGACGTCGATCTCGGCCGCGTTAACCACGACCACGAAGTCGCCGGTGAGCTCGTGTGCGCTGTAGTTGGCGGTGTGCTTGCCCTGGAGCACGTGTGCGACGCTGCTGGCCAGGCGTCCAAGCCGTTGACCTCGCGCATCGATTACATGCCACTTAGGTTTGAGCCGCGCCCCTGGTGTGTGTGTTGTTGTTCGCTGTAGTTGCATTTTGATCCGCCGGAAAATCCCGATATCGTACTGCTCGTAGACAGAGTCCCCGCGCGGGGAGCACCCGCTCCGCCGCTCCTGGCCTGCTACTGTCGGCCAACGCCTCAAAGGCCTCCATCGCCATCGTCCCGCTCCCAACCGCCAGCACTGCACCGGCCATGCGCCGGACCTGCTGCGGCAGGAATGCGTTACCTTCAATCTCCATGTGCACCTCCGCGCCCTCTTGCCAGACCTCGGTCCGGTGAATGCGCCTTCTGGTGCTCCGCCCGTCCTTCACTGCACCCGCGAAGGGTGCAAAATCTCGTCCGCCTTCCACATAGGCCAGGGCCGATGCCATGGCCTCTATGGCGAGTGGCCCACTCACTGCGTGGACAAATCGCCGCCTGATGGGCGAGCGCACTCTCCCGACCAGGAAAGTATAACGATACACCCTAGCCACGGCATGCCGGCGGGGGTCGAAATCCCCAGGCGCCTGGTGTGCCGCGATTACTGCTATATCATCCGGCAGGTAATGGTTCAACCCCTGCTTGATGCGCTCCACGGGGAGCGCTCGCTCGGTGTCAAATGCCGCCACTTGCCCCAGGGCATGCACCCCTGAATCTGTCCTGCCCGCTCCCGCAAGCGTGGACCAGGTCCCGGTCAGTAATTCGATGGCTCGCTCGACGGTTCCCTGCACTGACGAGACGTTCGACTGCCGCTGGAAGCCGGCGTATGCCGTGCCTTCGTACTCCAGCACTAAGCCGATGCGTCGTCTGGGAGTGTCGTCGCTCGTTCCTACTCCTCCCCTACTAGCTCCAGCAACGCCATCGCAGCCGCATCGCCCTTACGGGGCATCAGTTTGAACATCCGCGTGTAACCACCGGGACGAGTCGCAAAGCGCGGCCCGATGTCATCGAACAGCTTCCGCACCACCTGCTTCTCAGTCAGCAAGGCGGCGGCGATCCGCCGGTCGTTCAGTGTCCCACGGCGGCCTTTGGTGATCACCTTCTCGGCGACACCTCGGACTTCCCGGGCCCTGGCCTCGGTCGTGGTAATCCGTTCGCGCTTGAGCAATTCGGTCACGAGACCGTTTACCAGCGCTTCGCGCTGGGCTGTCCTGCGACCAAGTTTACGTCCTTTGACTCGGTGTCGCATGGCTTATTCCTCGTCGTCTTCGCCGTCGATCACGTCGTTTTCATCGTCCGCCGCCTCTTCGTCCGTCACCTCAGCCTCCACTGCATCGGCTGCGGGGATTTCAGGGTGGCGGATGCCGATGAGTGCCAGCTTCTCGTCGAGCTCTTCCAAGGACCGCTCGCCAAAGTTGCGGATGCCAAGCAGGTCCGACCGGCTGCGCTCTAGCACTTCGCCCACCTTGTGTATAGAGGCGCGCTTGAGGCAGTTCAGTGTGCGGGCGGAGAGCCCAAGGCTCTCCACTGCCATGTTGTACTGAGAGGCCGGGATCGCGGCTGCCCATGAGGGTTTGTCGCTGTTGTCGCTGGGCGAATCGGTGACCGTCGAGAACCGAAAGAAGTGCTCGACCAACTCCTGTGCGCCCAACCGAACGGCCTCGCTAGGCGAGATGGTGCCGTCGGTCAAGACGTCCAGAACCAGCCGCTCGTAGTCGGTGTGCTGCCCGACGCGAGTCCGCTCGACGGTGAAGTTCACCTTGCGGACGGGCGTGAAAATAGCGTCGACGGGCAGAACCCCGATAGGCAGGCCTTTGTGAGCTGAGGCCGGTTGGTAGCCGTGTCCCTGCTCCACATTCATCTCGATGACCAGCCGTGCATCCGCGTTGTCGAGGGTTGCAATGTGCAACTCTGGGTTCACGATCTCAAAGTCCGACGAGGCCATGATATCGCCTGCACACACTTCGCCTTTGCCTTCGACTTCGAGGCGCAGTTTTCCTGGGCGATTACTGACGGAGCGCAGGTTGATGGCCTTGATGTTCAGCAGTATGTCGATGACATCTTCTTTGACATTGGCGATAACCGAATACTCGTGCTGCACGCCATCGATGCGTACCCAGTCGATCCCCGTGCCGGGGATTGAGCTGAGGAGGATCCGCCGCAGCGGGTTCCCCAACGTCATGCCGAAGCCTCTGGGTAGGGGCTCAATCAAGAAAATGCCGTGCGTCTCGTCGGCCTCCGTCACGCGAACGGTAGCCGCCGGAACGGGAATCGACTCTAGTACGGTGTCGCGGGGGTCGTCCAATCCGAAGTCCAACATGGTGTCGATCACTCTCGCTCGTTCCTGCCTTCTGGCACTTGCCTAGTTCCGATCCAGTCTTGGTCCGCGGTTACCGCGAGTAGTGCTCGACGATGAGGCGCGTGTCCACCAAGCTGTCGAGGTCACTTGCCTCGGGAACCCGGTTGACGATGCCCGCCATCTCTCCACGGTCCAATTCGAGCCACTCTGGGACAGGTCTCTGGCCGACCTGCTGTGAGGCGTCGACAAAGAGCGCCTTGCGCTTGGATGTTTCCTTCCAGGCGACGATCTCACCGGGGCGCACACGGTAAGAAGGAATGGACACTTTGCGTCCGTTGACGGTGAAGTGGCCATGGAGGACCCACTGGCGCGCCTGCTGGCGCGCCGCGGCGAAGCCAAGTCGGTAGACGACGTTGTCTAGCCGGCGCTCAAGCAGTTGCAAAAGGTTAGTGCCGGTGACACCCGGCATACGCAACGCCGTCACGAAGTAGCCATGGAATTGTCGTTCCAGCATGCCGTAGGCCTGGCGCGCCTTCTGTTTCTCGCGCAACTGCACACCCCATTCCGAGATGCGGCGGCGGCGTTGCGGGATGTTGCCCGGCGCACGGCGCCGGCGCTCGATCGCACACCGCGGGGTATAGCAGCGCTCGCCCTTAAGGAAGAGTTTTTCGCCTGCACGGCGGCAGAGCCTACAGACCGGTCCTGTGTATCGAGCCATCTTCTCCTGCTTCCGTTGCTAGACGCGGCGCCGCTTGGGTGGGCGGCAGCCGTTGTGCGGGATTGGGGTCACGTCGCGGATGCTGGTCACGGTGATGCCGCTGCCCTGGAGCGCACGGATGGCGGCTTCGCGACCGGCACCGGGGCCTTTAATGAAGATCTCCACTGAGCGTAGCCCGTGCTCTGCGGCCTTGCGTGCCGCCGCCTCGGCGACACGCTGCGCAGCAAACGCCGTGCTCTTACGCGAGCCTTTAAAGCCCATCTGGCCGCCGCTACTCCAGGCGATGACATTACCATCGGGGTCTGTCAGCGAGACGATCGTGTTGTTGAACGTCGAACTGATGAATCCTTTGCCTTTGGGTACGAACTTGCGCTCGCGCCGCCGGGACCGTGTCCTTACGCGTGCCATTCTTTACTCCCCGGTCCTTACTTCTTCGCCATGACTCGGCGCTTGCCCGCCACAGTTCGCTTCCCGCTTCGCTTGGTCCGTGCGTTCGTCCTCGTCCGCTGGCCATGCGACGGCAGGCCCTTGCGATGGCGCACGCCGCGGTAGGCACCGATGTCCACTAACCGGCGAATGTTGTCGTTCACTTCGCGGCGCAGCTCGCCTTCGACAAGGTAGTCGTGGTCCACGATCTCGCGGATGCGGGCCAACTGGCCTTCGTTCAGGTCACGCACCTTCGGATTGTCCGGTGCACCGCTGCGCTCGGCAATAACGTGCGCTCGGGTCGGCCCGATGCCGTAGATGCTCAGCAAGGCAATCTCGACTCGCTTGTGGTCAGGAATATCGACGTTCGCTATGCGTGCCATCTTTCTTTGCTACCCCTATCCTTGTCGCTGAGCGTGTCGTGGATTCGAGCAGACAACACGTATGGTGCGGCTACGCCGTATTATGCGGCACTTGTCACACCGAGGTTTGACTGATGCGCGGATTTTCATTATTTCATTCCTTCGACTCTCGACCTAGCGGAACCGATACGTTATCCGCCCACGAGTCAGATCGTACGGGGAAAGTTCCACCAGCACACGGTCTCCCGGCAACACGCGGATGAAGTTCATTCGCATTTTGCCGGAAACATGGGCCAGCACCTCGTGTCCGTTACCCAACGCCACGGTGAACGACGCGTTAGGCAACGCCTCGTTCACTGTGGCCTCAACTTCGATTGTCTCTTTTTTCGCCATACAGTGCCGGCTGCCGGCTAATCCACTTTCGTCGTAATGATCGGCTCGCCGTCAGTGATGATGACGGTGTGTTCGAAATGGACAGACGGGCTGGCGTCCGCGGTAATAACGGTCCAGTCGTCGTCCAGCAGGATCGTCTCGTGCGTGCCAAGATTGACCATTGGCTCGATGGCGAGTGCCATGCCCTCGCGGAGCGGGATCCCGCGCCCCGAAGGGCCGAAGTTGGGCACCGAGGGCGGCTCGTGCAGTTGACGGCCAATGCCGTGGCCCACGTATTCGCGCACGATGCCGTAGTCTCCGAGCCGCTCGATCTCTTCCTGGATGGCGTGGGACAGGTCGCCGATGCGGTTGGACGCCTTGGCTTGGCGGATACCTGCATACAGGCCCGCCTCACCGGCCTCCAGTAACTGCTCTAGCGCCGCGGAGACCTCGCCGACTGCCACGGTGACCGCGGCGTCGCCGTACAAACCACCGACGATGGCCCCGAGGTCCATGCTCACCAAGTCACCGCCCTCGATAACGCGGTCGCGGCTGGGTATGCCGTGGACGATCTCGTGGTTGAGCGACACGCACAGGGTGGCGGGAAAGCCCCGGTAGCCCTTGAATGCGGGTTTGCCGCCCAAGCCGCGAATCTCGCGCTCGGCGATGGCGTCCAAGTCCTGCGTGGTCATGCCCGCACGAACGGACGCCTTCAGCACCAAATGCGTCTTGCCGACAATCTGGCCGGCCTCGTACATGAGATCAAGCTCGGCCTGTGTCTTGATCGTCACGCCGTTAGCGGGCGCACCGATGGTCTGTCCTGTTATGGGGTTGCTATGCACGCGTCTTGTCTTATTGTACCAACTCGGGGCTTACGCCCCGATCGCCTCGCATAGGTTATCCGTAACGCAGTCCATGGGCTGCTCGCCATTGAGCCGCCTGAGCTTGCCCTGGTTTTCATAGTAGTTCACAAGCGGCATCGTCTGCTCATCGTAAACCCGGAGGCGCTCGTCAGCCACTGCGGGGGCGTCATCGGCGCGGCCCTCGGCCTTAGCACGGCCGACGAGGCGCCGCAGCAACTCTTCCCGCTGGCACTCCAACAGGACCGCGTATTCGATCGTTTCTCCTCGGCCGCTGAGTGCGTCGTCAAGGGCTGCGGCCTGCACTTCGTTCCGCGGGAACCCATCCAGCACATAGCCGCCAGCTGCGTCGGCACGGTCCATGCGGTCGAGCACCATACGAATGGTCACCTCGTCCGGCACCAAGTCGCCCCGGTCCATGTAGGTCTTGGCCAGTCGCCCCAGCTCAGTGTCGCTGCCCACGTTCTCGCGGAACAGATCACCTGAGGCGATGTGCGCCACCTTTGCCCGTTGGGCAAGGCGCACGGCCTGCGTTCCTTTTCCCGCTCCTGGCGGGCCGAACATCACGACCCTCATTAGCGCAAGAACCCTTCGTAGTTGCGCATCGTAAGTTGCGCCTCCAGCTGCCGCATGGTGTCAAGGGCGACAGACACGAGGATGAGCAGGCTGGTGCTGCTCAGCGTCAACGCCGACACCCCTGTCAGGCGGGTCAGGAAAAAGGGCGTGATGGCCACCAACCCAAGGAAAATGGCGCCGCCCCACGTGATGCGCAGGATGACGCGGTTGAGGTAAGTCTGTGTCGGTGGGCCGGGGCGTATCCCCGGAATGAAGCCTCCGTTTTTTTGGAGGTTCTCAGCCAGATTTTGCTGCTGAAAGGTCACCAACGTATAGAAGAAGGTGAAGATCACCACTAGCACGAAGACCGCCATCCAGTACCACAGGGAGGTTGGGGAGAGCGTAGTTGCGATGAATATGCCAAGCCGCGAGAAGAAGCTGTCGCTCGACGGGTTGGCGATGTACTGCGCTACGGTCCCAGGCATGATCATGATGCTGAACGCGAAGATCAGCGGGATCATGCCTGCCGAGTTCACGCGCAGCGGCAGGTGCGTTGCGCCGGATTGGCGGTACATACGGCCCTGGCGGAACACGCTGCGCCCGTACTGGACAGGGATGCGGCGCTGCGCCTCATTGAAAATGACGATGACGTAGACCAATGCGACGGAAAACAACAGGAAAGCGAGGAGACCGCCTGTGTTGCCCCGTGAGAGGAAACCCTGGCCAATGAGACCGGGCAGCGTCGCCACGATTCCGCCGAAGATGATCAGCGAGATGCCGTTGCCGATACCTCGCTCCGTCACAAGTTCGCCCAGCCAAACGAGGAACAGCGTGCCGCCGACGAAGGAGACAACGATGGTCAATGTGTCCAGCGCACCGTCACCGGTGAAGCCGACGGAGTGTGTGATCACGCCCGAGCGCGAAAACAGAAGTAGCTGGCCGTAACCGGACAGGAAGGCCACGGGAACCGTGAGCCAGTGAGTGATCTGACTCACCCGCTGGCGTCCAGCGTCGCCTTCACGGGCGATCTCCTGGAGGCGCGGGATGATGGGCACTAGGATCTGCATCACAATGCTGGAGGTGATGTACGGGTAAACGCCCAGCGCGACGATACTGAGGTTCCTCAGTCCGCCGCCGGAGAAGAGGTCGAAAAAGGCGACCAGGTCGTTGTCTTGGAACAGTGATCCTAGCTGTCCGCGGTCGACACCCGGCACGGGCACGTGTGCCAGCATGCGGAATATCACCAGCGCGGCCAGGGTGAATAGGATTCGGCCTCGCAGGTCAGGGGTTCGGAAGGCGTCAACCATCGCCTGGACCAGTGCTGGTCTTCCGGGGGCTTGCCTCGCTGCCTGAGCCGACCGCACTTCTACTTTTCCTCCCCGCCGCCATCTGCCGTTTCGTTATCAGCATCGTCCGGTTCAGGCGCTTCGACTGCTGGGAGCCCTCCTGCCGCTTGGGCTGCTCTGGCCGCCTTACGGCGAACAGCTCCGCCTCGGTCACGAGGCTTCTTGGGCACGTGGCTCTCTTCGATGATGCCACCCGCCGCTTCGATCTTCTCGCGGGCCGACTTCGACGCTTTAGTGACGCTCACTTGCACGGCGCGATCGATTTCGCCGTCACCGAGCACTTTCACCGGAGCCTTGGCACTGCGCACGAGCCGGTGCTCGGCCAACACTTGCGCCGTTACTTCGCTGACGCCCTCGGGCAGCCGGCTGATGTCGTCCAAGTTCACGACTTGGTATTCGATGCGGAACATGTTCTTGAACCCGCGGAGCATCGGGAGGCCTTTGATCTGCGGGTTCTGGCCACCCTCGAAGCCGGGGCGAACGCCACCGCCGGAGCGGGCTTTTTGCCCTTTCATGCCGCGGCCTGAGTAAGTGCCAGAACCGGAGCCGTTGCCCCGGCCGACACGTGATCGCGTCTTCTGTTTGTGAAGTGGTCGAATCTCATGTGGGCGCATGGCTTAGGACTTATCCTTGCCCTGCTCGCCGTCCGCCGCCTCAACAGTAATGAGGTGGCGGACCTTGTGGAGCATTCCGCGAATGGTGGGCGTGTCCTCACGCTCCACGCTGTGATGGAGGCGGAGCAAACCCAGCGCGCGAACAGTCCGGCGCTGGCTTTGCTCGGCCCCAATCAGGCTACGGTCCAACCTGATCTTTAGCTTAGGCATCTTCTTCGTCCTCGTCGCCGCTTTCGGGTTCCTCGACCTCGGCCGTCGGCTCTTCGGCTGCCGTCTTTTCCGCAACCGCTGCGTCGGCCTCCTCAATGATCGGAGTCTCCTCAGTGGTTGGTGCTTCGACCGCTGCCTCAGGCACAGCCGGCCCACTTGGCGCTTCGGCCGCCGCCGCAGCCGGCGCTGCTGCTGCGGCGGGGGTCGGCTCCTGGCGCCGGTTGCGCGAAGAGTTGCGCGAAGACGGCTGCTCTGGTCGGTTTGACTCGCGGCGCCGCTGAGCGGCGCGCTCCGCCTGGAGCACTTCGTCGGACAGCGGGTTGTGCTCCCCTCTGAGCATTTCAAGCCCCGATATGGTCGCCTTCACGACGTTGATTGGGTTGCGGCTGCCCAGTGCCTTAGCAACCACGTCACGCACGCCCAGCGCCTCCATGACAGCGCGGACGGCGCCGCCGGCGATGACGCCAGCCCCTGCCTTCGCGGGCTTGATGAGCACGCGCGATGCGCCGAACTTGGCGTTGACGGTGTGGTGCACCGTGCTGCCGTTCAGTGGTATTGAGACTAGATGTTTTTTGGCGATCTCGGTCCCGTTCTTCACGGCGTCGGGCACTGCTTGGCCCCTGCCCAGGCCCACGCCGACACGGCCGCGTCCATCGCCGACAACGACCATGGCGTTGAAGTGCAGGTTCCGCCCGCCCTTCACCACTTTGGCGACACGCCGGATCTGGACGACCTTCTCCTGAAGCTCGCCTCCGTCGGAATCAAAGTCACGCTGGAACGAGGGACTGGTTGTCAAAACGCCAAGCCTTCCTTGCGGGCGGACTCCGCCAGCTCCTTCACACGACCGTGGTACTTGTACCCGCCCCTATCAAAGACAACCGCAGTGATGCCATGTGCCTTCGCGCGCTCTGCGACCAACTTGCCGACCTCGCGGGCCTGGTCGGTCTTCGTGCTGGCCTTGGAGTCGATCTCGAGTGTGCTGGCGGCGGCCAGGGTGTGCCCAACAGCATCATCGATGACCTGAGCGTACAGGTGGCGCGAACTGCGGAACACGTTGAGCCTCGGGCGCAGAGGTGTGCCTTGCAGATGTTGGCGAAGCCGCATGTGGCGAACGCGCCGCGCAGCCCAGTTGGTCTTGATCCGAGCCATGGCTACGAGGACCTCCCAGCGGCAGACTTGCCGGGCTTCAGACGGATCTGCTCGCCGCGGTAGCGCACACCCTTGCCCTTGTAAGCGTCCGGCGGGCGCAGACGGCGAATCTGTG
>Ga0114999_10009707_pt1 | contig 10508 bp, 8 predicted proteins | sample ArcticOcean_MG_C_3_FD_89820 | JGI IMG/M metagenome (GOLD analysis project Ga0114999, IMG submission 89820) | Marine microbial communities from western Arctic Ocean - ArcticOcean_MG_CB8_126 | ecosystem: Environmental > Aquatic > Marine > Oceanic | place: Arctic Ocean: Canada Basin | collected... | reverse complement strand
GAAGGCCTAAATGGAAAAAAATTATTTGAAGAATGGAACAACAATGGTGGTGAAGCCTATTACGGAATGACATCTGATGATATACCAAATTTCATATTTTTAGTTGGCCCTAATACTGGTCTTTCACATACCTCTATTATTCATATGATGGAATCTCAGTACAATTACGCTTTAGATTATTTAAAAAATTTAAAAAGAAAACCAAATACATTTTTTAATTTAAAAAAATATGTATTCAATGAGTTTAATAAAAATTTACAAAAAAAATTATCTAAAATGATTTGGTCAACAGGAGGATGTCAAAGTTGGTATATAACCGGTGAGAACAAAAAAAATGTAACCATTTGGCCTGGAACAACATTTTTATATAGATAAAAAACAAGAAAAGTAAATATGAATGACTACAATATTATTAAATTAGATATTTGATGAAGGTTTAATGCAATTTGAAACAAAAAAAATGGATGCTAGATGCTGACACTAAACATGCATGTTTAATGATACAAGAAAATATTTTATATTTGATTTATTCAAGAATTGGTGGCACCACGGAAAGGTTACTTTACAGAAAAGTTGATTTGAGTATAAATGACTGGAATAAATGGGTGGCTGGTCCTGAATTTGAATTACTAACAGCTAAAAACAAATAGGAAGGAAGTGAAATTTCTATTAAAAAATCTGTCAAAGGTGCTTCAATTGAAAAAATTCATGACTTGAGAGGTCTATCAGTTTTTCAAGACATTGATAAAAAAACCTGCCTATTATACTCAGGTGGAGGAGAAAAAGAAATTGGATTAGCTGAAATTAAATTTAACAACTAAAAAAAAAATTATGAACACTGAGTTATTTGACTTTCCTTTTTATAAGTGGGAAAAAGAACTTTCTAACAAACCATTTCTTAAACAACCCTTTGGCAATTTATGGGAGACCTATACATGGAATGAAGTTGGATTAATGGCTAGAAAACTTTCTAATGGATTAAAAAGCTTAGGTTTAGAAAAAGACAGTCACATTGGATTAGTTTCTAAAAATTGTAGGGAATGGATTATAGCCGATTTAGCTATTTCAATGGCTGGATATATTTCTGTGCCATTTTTTCCAACATTAAATTCAAAAGAAATAGGAAATTTATTAGAATTCGGAGATGTTAAAGCACTTTTTGTGGGAAAATTAGAAAACTGGGAAGAAATGAAACAAGGTGTTAGAAGTGATATGCCTACAATAGCATTCCCTCACTATAAAGACCATTCTAAAGTTAGTACAGGTCACCAGTGGCATGAATTCATTAATAAATTTGATGCCCAATTAGAGGACTTTAAGCCAAATCTTAAAGATGTTTGGACAGTCATATTCACTTCTGGTACAACTGGTGATCCGAAAGGTGTTGTTTTAACTTACGAAACATTATTCAATACTAAAAAAATTACCGAAGATGGCAATCCTTTAAAAGTTGACTTAAGTGGAAAAAATAGATTTATTTCTTACATGCCACTAAACCATATTTTTGAAAGAGTGGTCATTGAACATGTGGCTTTTAGATATGGAGGAACAATTTCATTTGTGGAATCTTTAGAAACTTTTGGACAAAATTTAAATGACACTCAACCAACTGCGTTTCAAGGTGTCCCTAGAATCTATGCTAAATTTCAAGAAAAAATATTAATGAAAATGTCTCAAGCCAAACTTGATAAAGTATTAAAAATCCCTATCCTCTCCTGGATTATAAAAAGAAAGTTAAAAAGTGCACTTGGTATGTCAAAAACAAGAGCTCTTGTGACTGGCGCTGCAGCTATGCCATTAGAGCTTTTAGATTGGTATAGAAGTATTGGAATCTATATTACAAATGGATATGGAATGACAGAAAACTGTGCTACATGTACCAATTTAAACCCATATCAACCACTAGGTAGAGGGTCCGTTGGAAGACCAACACCAGGTGTAGATTTAAAGATAAGTGAACAGGGTGAAATTCTAATGAAAGGTCCTTTTACTTTAAGTTGTTATTATAAAAATAAAGAAGTTACCAATGAAACATTAAAAGATGGCTGGCTTCATACGGGTGATAAAGGACATATTGATGATGATGGTTTTTTATATATAACAGGAAGAATTAAAGACATGTTCAAAACATCAAAAGGAGAATATATTGAACCAGGTGTTTTAGAAGCTTATTTTGGTGACGTTAGTGAATTCTCTCAATTATGTGTTGTTGGTCTAAACTGTGACCAGCCTCTTCTTTTAGCTGTTCCTTCTGAATCTGCCAAAAACAATAAAGACACTACTAACTCTAAAGTTTCCAAAATTTTAGAAAAAGTTAATAGCAGTCTTGATAATTATAAGAAAATGTCAAAAATTATCTTTGTAAAAGAAGATTGGGTGCCAGAAAATGGCATGACTACTCCAACACTAAAAATTAAGCGTGCAAAAATTGATGAGAAGTTTTCTGATCAATATGTTGAGTGGGAGAAAAATAATGAATCTGTTATTTGGGAATAAATTTAATGATACTTTTTTTATCAATTTCAATTGCTTTTCTATTGGGCTATTATATCCAATATATTACAAAAGACAATCTTTTTGAATCTTATATAAACAAGCTAATTTCTATTGCTAAATCAAAAGAAATTCCCGAACTAATTTCGGGTAAAACAGGTTATGCAAAAAATATAAATGTTAAGTTATTTTATGAAGAGTTAAGTCACTGTGATAACCCAGTAGCTACAGTGTTATTAATAAATGGAGCAGCAGAAACAATGATTCAATGGCCTGATCAAATGATTAGGACCATACTAAAAAATAATTTCAGAGTTATTAGATTCGATAACAGAGGATTAGGTCAATCTGACTGGATAAATAACTGGTCAAATTCAAAATCATACAATTTAGATGAAATGGCCCTAGATTCACTGGCAGTTGCTAATCATTTAAATGTTGAAAAATTTCATGTAATTGGCTATTCGACTGGTGGAATGATCGCTCAAATATTGGCTATAAACTATCCAAAAAAAATCCTCTCTTTAACAAATCTTATGTCTACTGGCCATTTATTTGATCCAGAAGCTGAAGCGCCAGATAAAAAAAGACTTGGTCAATTAAAAAAAATGATTTTTAACTATAGAAATAAAGATAGAGACATAGATAAAGTTTTGGGGTTTCATTTTAAATTAGACCATTTATGGCACGGAACTGATAATTATGTTATTAATCAAGAGAAACAGATATTAAAAACACTGTATGAAATAAAACACAGAAAAGGATTTAATAAAAATGCATTTAAACAACATACTAAAGCAATAAAAAAATCAGGATCCAGATATAGAATGCTAAAAAAGATCGAGGCTCCTACTCTAATTATTCATGGATCAGATGATCTTTTAATTAAACCTAGTCACTCTAAAAAAATGGCTTCATTAATACATGGTTCAAAACTTTTTATAATCAAGGGAATGGGACATAATTTTAATAAAAATTTTAAAAACCAAATAAATATCCTTATTTTACCACATTTAATAGCAAATTCTTAAGTTTGCGAATTAATTATAATGAAATAAACAATAACGAAACTAAATTATTATAAATTAACCAAAACAAACAACTATGAAACTTAAATTTTATTTATCCTGTTTGACATTTTTGTTAGCCACTTTTTTCATGGTTAACGCTCAAACTAACACTGTAACAGGTAAGATTACTGATGGTGTTGAAACACTTTATGGAGTAAGTGTACTTATTCAAGGCACTACAACTGGTGTGGCTACCGGGGATAATGGTGTATTTACACTATCATCTAAAAAAGATCTTCCTTGGACTTTAGAAATAAGTTCATTAGGTTTTCAAAACCAGACTGTAAATGTAAATTCCACTTCAGATTTAATATCAATCACTCTATCATCAGGTGAATTATTAGATGAAGTAGTAATTTCTGGATCTAGAAAAGCAGAAAAAGCAATGAATGCTGCTTCTTCAATATCTGTTATAGGAACTAAAGAAATAGAAAATAAATCAGCTTTTAACTCTATGGCATTATTAGATGATGTGATGGGAGTTCAAATTGACAAACAAGGTGCAAACAGAACTAATGTTACTTTAAGAGATAACGTAAGTATATTCACAACTTCTACTCTAGTAATGTTAGACTATAGATCAATGGGTATTACTGGTGTTAATTTTTTTGATGCTGACGCTAGTAATTTAAGTAACATTGACCTTGAAAGAATTGAGGTTGTTAGAGGACCAGCATCAGCGTTATACGGACCAGGTGTTGGAGCTGGAGTTATACATTATTTAAGTAAAGATCCATTCAAACACCCTGGTACAACTATACTACTACAAAGTGGTGGTTTTGAAAAAGGAGGAGATAAAAAAGGTTTTTTTATGAATTTTGATTTAAACATGTATAAAATGACTTTTAGACATGCTGCAAGTAATAAGGAAAAAACTTTTGGTTATAAGTTCAATTTAAAATATCAAGAAAACGAAGATTTTGACCTACCTGAAAGTACAATTGCTCAATTTGCAGATGATATACTTGACCCTAGTGGAAGAGTAGTTAGGTCAATTGGAGGAAAGTGGCAAGAAAGAGCCTCATCTAGAGGAGCAGATGCCACACTTTATTATAGACCTTCTAATAATTTTTCTTTAACAACAGTAGCGGGAATTAATGAAGTTGCTGGTAACTTCCTAACTCCAACAACTGGAGAAAGTAGAGCTACACAAAGACAAGCTTTTTTCCAAACTCGTATTCAAAGTAATAATTTATTTGCTCAATGGAATTATACTGATATTCAACCTCACAAAGCTGATAAATATAGCGGGTTTGGATATAGAGCTGGAGCGACAAGTGGAATAGCAAGTAGGCAATCTCAATTACAAATTCAATATGAATTAGCTTTTGATCAATTAAATACTAACATGTCTATTGGTGTGGAGCATAAAATGGCAACTTTTGACACTTCAAATAGTGGAACATTTGGTAGAAACGAAGATAATGACGACTATAGAGTTTACGGAGCTTATTTTTCAACTAAAACAGACATTACAGATAAATTAAACTTACAACTAGCTGGAAGATATGATAAGTTTCCTGCAATTGGAGAAAATTCATTTTCACCAAGAGTTGCTCTTGTTTATAAACCTAGTAATAGACACAGTATAAGAGCAACATTTAATAAAGCTTTTATTCCTCCTACTGCTTTAAATTTATTTCTTGATCTGAAAGTTCAATCTCTTGCCTATGGAAATGTATGGATATACGGGAATAAAGAAGCTCAGACTTTTAATAATATTCAAACTTCATGGTTAGTAGGAAATGGAGCACTACCAAAAAATGCAGGTATTGGAATGCCTCATGCAACAGCATTTGGTTTAGTAACTAGTATTCTTGCACCTTTATTAGCAGGAAGTCCATTACAAGGATTTATTCCCTTCTTAATAAGCCAAAACACATTAGCATCTGTAGCTGGTTTGGGTGGTTTCACAAATGGAGCGCTATTAACTTTAACTGGTACACCATTTGGTCCACTTGAAGATGGTGATAAAGGAACACTTCAATCTGAAACACACTATGAACTAGGATATAAAGGAATGTTATCTGATAATTTAACTTGGAGTTTCAACGTTTATAATGCACAAAAAGAGAATTTTGTCTCTACGGTTCAGTTAAGCCCTCTAGTAGGATTACCTACTTTAGCTAGTGACTTAGCAGGAACATTAACACCATTTTTTACAGCTTCATTCACTCCAACATATGGGCCAGTATATGGAGCATATTTTGCTACGGTATTAGCTAATCAATACGCAGGAGTAGCAGGCATGGTAGCTGCTGCAGGAGCTTTGGGTGTTATAGAAAGTGATCAAGCGCCTGAAGGTGGCGAACCTAGTATTATGATGGGTTACAAGAACTTTGGAAAGGTCAATTACTGGGGCTTTGAAACTGGAATGAAATGGATAGCTAATGATAATTTAAGTTTATACGGAAATTATTCAGCAGTGAGTCAAACAACATTTGAAAAAGAAGATCTTGGTGATCTTACTCAAACTGGAACATGGTCGTTAAATCATGCTGCGCATAGAGTTAAAGCAGGAATGGAGTATGATTCAGGAAAATTTAATTTTGGAATGGCTTATAAATACGATGGTGGATTCGAAGCTAATATGGGTGCTTTTTATTCAGGAAAAGTAGACAGTAGAAATCTAGTAGATGCTAATTTGGGTTATGATATAAATAAAAAAACTTCAGTAGGCCTAAACATTATCAATTTAATGGATAAGGAATACAGCATTTTCCCTAATATGGCTCAATTAGGCAGACAAGTGATAGTTTCTTTAAAACATGATTTTTAAGAACTTATAATTTATATTACAAAAAAAGAGCAATTAATTTTGCTCTTTTTTTTTATTTCAAAAACAACATTATAATTTTATATTAATTAAATATTTAGGATATTTATAACAAATTAATTCATTTCAAAAATATGACAAAGCCAAAATTTATTGAACAATTAAATCTACCTGCAGTTGCAGCTCCAATGTTTTTAATTTCAGGGCCAGAACTGGTTTTAGAATGCTGTAAAAACGGAGTAGTAGGTACTTTCCCTGCTTTAAATCAAAGAACAAGTGAAGGCTTTGAAGAGTGGTTGATTACCATTAAAAAAGAGTTAAATAATTTTGAAGAAGAAACAGGAAAAAAAGCAGCTCCTTATGGTGTAAACTTAATAGTTCACCATACAAACCCTAGAGTTCAAGCTGATTTAGCTCTGTGTGTTAAACACAAAGTGCCAATCATAATAACATCTCTAGGAGCTGTAAGTCAATTAGTTGATGCGGTCCATTCTTATGGAGGATTAGTTTTTCACGACGTAATAAAGAAAAGACATGCTGAAAAAGCAGCTGAAGCTGGTGTTGATGGACTGATATTAGTTGCTGCAGGTGCTGGAGGCCACGGGGGAACGATAAACCCAATGTCTTTTATTTCTGAAATCAGATCTTTTTTTAATAAAATAATTTTACTTTCAGGTTGTATCTCAAATGGAAGGGATATCGCCTCTGCTATACAAATGGGTGCTGATTTAGCTTATATGGGCACTAGATTCATAAATACAAAAGAAAGTATGGCCGATGAAGGCTACAAAGAAATGATTATTAACTCTAAAGCTAGCGATATTGTTTACACTGCTGCTGTTTCTGGAGTTGAAGCAAATTTTTTAAAACCCAGCTTGGAAGCTATGGGAATTACAGAAGAAATGTGGAGCAAAAAAGCAAAAATGGATTTTGGAAAAGAAATGGATACTGAAGCCAAAGCCTGGAAAACTATTTGGTCTGCTGGTCAAGGTGTAACATCTATAAAAGACTCACCAAGCTCTAAAGATTTAATTGATTCATTAAAAGAAGAGTTCACCTCTTCGATAAATAAACAAACTGAAATGCTTAAAAAATACAGTTAGTTGATTTTCATTTCAGGAATATCCCCTGTAATAATTAATTTACCTTCAGTTGCCTTTTTAATAGTTTCAATTGAGACTCCAGGCGCTCGTTCAATAAGTTGAAATCCTGCAGAGGTTATCTCTAAAACTGCCAAATTTGTAACGATTTTCTTAACACAGCTTAATCCTGTTAAAGGAAGTGAGCATTTTTTTAAAAGCTTAGATTCTCCTGCTTTATTAGTATGCATCATAGCAACTATAATATTCTCAGCAGAAGCAACTAAATCCATAGCGCCACCCATACCTTTTACCATTTTACCAGGTATTTTCCAGTTTGCAATATCTCCATTCTCAGAAACCTCCATAGCTCCTAAAATAGTAAGGTCAACATGCTTACCTCTAATCATTGAAAAACTACTTGCAGAATCAAAAAAACTAGCACCTGGTAGTGTTGTAATGGTTTGTTTACCTGCATTAATAATATCTGCATCTACTTCCTCATCATAAGGAAATGGCCCCATTCCAAGTAAGCCATTTTCACTTTGAAATTCCACATCAATATCTTTGTTTATATAATTTGCAACTAGAGTTGGAATGCCTATTCCTAAATTCACATAATATCGATCTTTTACTTCCATTGCTATTCTTTTAGCTATGCCGATTTTATCTAACATTATCTTTTGGTTATTGTTCGTTGTTCAATTCTCTTTTCATAATTATTGCCTTGAAATATTCTTTGAATAAATATTCCTGAAATATGTATTTCATTAGGATCAAGCTCTCCCGCTGGATAGAGTTCTTCTACTTCTGCAATAGTAATTTTAGCTGAACCACACATATTAGGATTGAAATTTCTAGCAGTTCCTTTAAAAATCAAGTTACCTGCTTCATCACCTTTCCAAGCTTTTACCATTGAAAAATCGGCATTAAAAGCAGTTTCCATTAAATGCATCTTTCCATCAAATTCTCTTGATTCCTTACCTTCTCCAATTTCAGTTCCATATCCTGCTGGTGTGTAAAAAGCAGGAATCCCTGCTTGTGCAGCTCTGCATCTTTCTGCTAATGATCCTTGAGGAATTAAATCAACTATTAATTCGCCACTTAACATTTGTCTTTCAAACTCATTGTTTTCACCTACATAAGAAGAAATCATTTTACCAATTTGTTTGTCTTTTAACAATAAACCAAGTCCAAAATCATCAACTCCAGCATTATTTGAAATACAAGTAAGGTTTTTAACTCCTAGTTTTACAAGCTGAGCAATAGAGTTTTCGGGAATACCACAAAGACCAAATCCTCCAAGCATAAGAATCATATTGTCTTTAATTCCAATTAAAGCTTCTTGGGCATTTAAAACTTTTTTATTTATCATATCTAAAAATATTAAACTTCTAAACGAAGCTTACAACACTTCTATAAATTAATGTCTAATGCAATAGACCCTTGCTAATAACCATCTTTCGAACTTCTGTGGTTCCTGCCCCAATTTCCAATAATTTACTGGCTCGATATAAACGATTAGCTTCACTTTCCCACATATAGCCCATGCCGCCATGGATCTGGACTGTTTCATCTAAAACTTTATTGCATGTACTAGCAGCATGCATCACCGATGCGGCTGTATTCATGTGGATTTGCCCTCTTCCCCCTTCTTTTTTATCAATTGCATCACATTCTGATAATACCATGTACACCAATGCACGTACCGATTGTACCCAGGTATACATATCTGCTAGTTTAGATTGAATCATTTGAAAACTAGAAATAGGTTTTCCAAATTGTTCTCTAATTTTAGCATATTCAATAGAAATTTCTAAAGCTCTTTCACTAATGCCTAGAGATATAGGTGCAATCATAGCTCGTTCAAAATCAAGCCCATTCATTACAGTTATATGACCTTCACCTTCATTCCCTATCATGTTTATTGCTGGCACTCTAAAATCTTCAAAAAACAATTCATTTGTTTGACTTCCTCTAAAACCCATTTTTTTCAATTTTGAGATAATCTTAAATCCAGGGTTATTAGTTTCTATAACAAAAGCCGTAATACCTTTATTGGCTTTCTTAAAATCTGTTTTTGTATAAACTAAAATTATATCTGCAATTGATCCATTTGTAATATATGTTTTACTACCATTTAAAATATAATGATCTCCATCTTTTACAGCAGAAGTTCGCATAGAGCCCAAAACATCTGAACCTGCTCCTGGCTCAGTTAAACCTAAAGCGCCTATTAATTCTCCTGAACACAGTCCAGGAATGTACTTTTCTCGAATATATTGTGAACCGTTTCGGTAGATATTATCCAAACATAAATTTTCATGTGCCACCCAACTTAAAGCAATAGCGTGATTCCATCGACCAAATGCTTGACAAACCAAACCCGCTTGCAAATAACTCATTCCGGCACCTCCATGTTTAGTGTCAACAGTTAAGCCAATAAAACCTGCATCACCCATTTTTTTAAAAATACCTTCAGGCCACCATTCTTCATTATCCATTTTTTCAGCTAAAGGATATAGTTCCTTTTTTCCAAATTGGTCAGCAGCATCTAAAATTGCTTTCTGTTCTTCATTTAAACCGAATTGATTTGTTCTTGAATACATTGTTTAAATATTATTACGTGTAATATTAAAATTAATTTTTATAAATACCTATACAGTTCTATGATTATAGTATAAATATAATTTATTAAAGTAGCAAGTATTAATTAAACTTTAAGTATTTAATTAATCCAAATTAGATTAATTTTATATATTAAATAAATTAAAATATCATGACAAAGAATGAAGTATATATCGTTTCTGCTGTTCGCACACCATTAGGTAGTTTTGGAGGTGTTTTTGCAAATATTCCAGCTACTAAGCTTGGTTCTATAGCTATAAAAGGAGCATTAAATAAAGCTTATGTGAATTCAAAAAACATTGATGAAGTATTTATGGGAAACGTATGTTCTGCTAATTTAGGTCAAGCACCTGCTCGACAAGCAGCTATAGCTGCCGGTATTCCTGCTACTGTACCTTGCACTACAATTAATAAGGTGTGTTCTTCAGGAGCAAAATCTATCATGTTTGCTGCTCAAAGCAT
>Ga0114999_10009705_pt1 | contig 10509 bp, 9 predicted proteins | sample ArcticOcean_MG_C_3_FD_89820 | JGI IMG/M metagenome (GOLD analysis project Ga0114999, IMG submission 89820) | Marine microbial communities from western Arctic Ocean - ArcticOcean_MG_CB8_126 | ecosystem: Environmental > Aquatic > Marine > Oceanic | place: Arctic Ocean: Canada Basin | collected... | reverse complement strand
GAAGCCGTCCGCGTAAGCGTCAATCCGAAGGTCATCAACACGCCCCTGATCTCTGCGGTTGCCAAAGACGGCATTCAGGTACGGGCCACGGCCAGGGTCACCGTGCGCGCCAATATCGACCGGCTCGTAGGTGGCGCTGGGGAGGAGACGATCATCGCTCGCGTCGGTGAGGGTATCGTCAGTACGGTCGGCTCAGCCAACTCCCACAAAGAGGTGCTGGAAAATCCAGACAGTATTTCGAAAACCGTCCTCGGCAAGGGGCTGGACGCCGGAACAGCGTTCGAGATTCTTTCCATCGATATTGCCGACGTTGATGTTGGCGAGAACATCGGTGCTAAGCTTCAAACCGAACAGGCGGAAGCCGATCTGAAAATTGCCCGCGCTAAAGCAGAGGAGCGCCGCGCCATGGCCATCGCCAGCGAGCAAGAGATGAAGGCGCTGTCAGAGGAGATGGCCGCCCGTGTCAAAGAGGCCGAAGCGGAGATCCCACGCGCCATTGCTGAGGCTTTTCGCAGCGGCAACCTGGGTATCATGGATTACTACCGCATGAGCAACATCCAGTCGGATACCAATATGCGGCAATCGATATCCGATACAGGTTCGGTCGATCCAGAGCCGATTCAGGAATAAGTAGTCATGGGCGAACAGCTCCTATTTCTCCTCTTCGTTCTCTTCAGCGTTGTCTCAGCGTTGCTTGAGAGGCGTAAACGCAAGCGTGCATTGGAAGAAGCGCAGCGCCCGCGAGTGGAAAAACCCGGCCGTGTCGAGGACGATGCAGAAGACGTTGTCGACGACGAGGAGCAACCTTGGCCGTTCCCAATGGGGGGCGATCCGTTTAGCTTGCCAAGCCCGCGAAGCCCGGCGACACGCAGCGCGGCTCCAGAGTCCGAGCTCAGCTTCGGTGGGGATGAGCTGGCGCGGCTCGACCTCGAGACGATAGAGATTGAGCAACAGGCCAAACGGGTAGAAGAGCAAGTGAAGGAGTCGGCCCGACAACTCCAGCAAGTGCAGCCACGCCGCCGGGTACAAGAGGCAGTGCAAGAACACATGGAGCGCGCTCGGGACCTGCGACCTCGCACCAGCACGAACAAGGGTCGCTGGCACATGACAGCGGCCCGCGCTCGGGCCGCCCTGGTCTACGCAGAGATTCTTGGGCCGCCCAAAGCAGAGCAAAAGGAATAGGAAGATAGCAGGAACGAAAGCCGAAGTGGCGGAACTGGTAGACGCGCTGGATTCAAAATCCAGTGGGGGCAACTCCGTGTGGGTTCGAGTCCCACCTTCGGTACCAATAAAAGACCCGCGCAGGACTTTCGAAAAGCCTCCGCAAGGAGGCTTTCGCTTTTCCCCCGCGGTTTATTCTCCAAAAAGACTTTCTCCGCGGGAGCGCATGTGTCGCGGTACTTTCGGATCACCACGATCCTCTCCGCTTCCCGCCTCAGCCTCTGTCTCCGCCGCCGCCTTTGGCTTTTCGTCGAACTCAGCTGCCAGAATCTCGATATCATTTTTCGTGATCTCGATTCGGCGCAAGAGATCAACTTTCTGACGTTCGTTAAAGCTGAGCAGGTCGGTCTGCGATTGCCGGCGCTCGGACTCAAAGCCAAGGTCAGAGCGGCTGCTATACAGCTTCTGGCGAATCTCGTCTAGACTCTTCTTCATACCGCCGAGCATGGCGCTGGTAACTGTGCGCGCGGCAACAGCAGTGACCATGAGCCCGAGGGCGGCGATAGTGGCATTTTCAACCGAGAGCAGCATATCCTAAAGGGGAAGCACCAATGAGACCGGGGCGCCAGTAGGGCTAGCCGCTCTGTCGGGGTTGCGACTTTCGTTTGCGCCTCTGGCCTGGGAAGCGGTATCTTTGTAGCCGAAAAGCCACTCAAACCTTGACTGCCGGTGTGAATCCATGTACGAGGACACGCTCTACAACGCATTGTTCGATATCGGGTTTTTTGGAAAACTCATATTTGCTCTGGGCGTGGTTGCAGTCAGCCTCGGCCTGAGCCTGGTTGTCGGCCGCCTGGTCGAACTTATTTCGTCTGCTGCAGGCTCGGGCAAGTAGGCTTTCTAGGTCTCAAACGCCAAGTCGCCTCTTCAGGTCCCCTCTCCGGGGTCACCTTCGGGGCAAGTCCCCAAAGCACCAGCAGGCGACCCCGCCCCCGACAATTATCCACAGATCAACAACCGTTCGACACTGTTTTTTCGCCGTGCGCAAAAGAAAATGGTGGCGCAGTTGGCGAGCGCCTAACTCGCTGGCGCTCATGGGATTGCGCACTCAACGCCCATTATTACAGATCCTCGATTTTGCCATTAAAGCCTTGTGTAACAGTAACTTAATGCTTTTCGACGGCTTCGGGCCATGGGACACATTTTCTGTTGATCTAGCTCTTTTAGAGCCTTATCATAAATAAGAGAACCGCAATTCTTGCATTAGCAATGCCTCCCGCTGCATCTGCGGGAAAACGAGTTATCCACAGCATCCCTCTTTGGGGTCCACTCTTTTTCGACTGCAGAAGGAGCCTTATGATCGAACCCCTCGGTGATAGAGAGAGCTCTCTGCGCTCTTATTTCGATGACATAGCAAGCTCGGAACCCCTTTCCCGAGAGAAGGAAGTAGAACTCGCCGCCCGGATAAAAAACGGCGACATGGAAGCCAGGGATCAACTGGTACAAGCAAATTTGCGTTTTGTAATCGACGTGGCAAAGAACTACCAGAATCGCGGACTCTCATTCGCAGACCTTATTAGCGCCGGCAACCTCGGACTCATGACGGCAGCCGAACGCTTTGACGGGACGCGAGGCTACAAATTCATATCCTACGCTGTTTGGTGGATTCGGCAGTCAATTTTGCAGACGATCGCCGAACATGTGCGCACGGTGCGCCTGCCGCTCAACAAGCTCAGCTTACTCAAAGACATCTCCAAGGCTTCGCGCCGGCTCGGTCAGGGCCGCGAAGAAGAGCCGGATGTCCAGGAAATAGCGCAAGAGCTCGATTTGCCGGCAGATGTTGTAACCGACGCCATACTCAGCGCCAGACCAGTTAGTTCACTCGACGGCACTTTCGAGGACGACGACAAGCGTTCTCTGATGAACGTCCTGGCGGACACCAGCCAAAAGGCTCCCGACTCCGATGTCATGAAGGATTCCGCGCGTGATCAGCTCGAGCACGTGTTGGATAGCCTCGATGATCGTGAACAGAAGATCATTCGGTTGTACTTCGGCCTGGACGGCAAGGAAGCGTTAACGCTGGAGCAGATCGGCAGTCTGATAGGTGTTACCCGAGAGCGCGTCCGGCAGATCAAGGAGCGCGCGCTGAGTAGATTACGGCACCCATCGCGCTACGCATTTTTGCAGATGCTGGTCGAGGAAGCCTGAACTCACAGCCGTAAGCGAAAAACAGACAGCAACCGAGCGGTGCGTCATCTGGCGCACCGCTCGATTTGTCTATTCACTATAGTTTGATCAGCGAGCCACGACCCGGCCAAAGGCTCTGCCCAGCCAGCCCTCACGGCGAGTTTGTAATTGCCGCTGTTCGATATACCTTAGTGGACTCCAACGGTTCTTACTTTTCGTGGCTTCGCAATCTCAGACCGCTAACCACACCCGCTAATGGCCGCACGCATCCTCATCGTCGAACGCAACCCGAAAATTGGCGCACTGATTGCCGGTCAGTTGCGCGAAAAGGGATTCGAGGCCGTGGAAGTAACTCACGGCGCCGAGGCGGCAGTGGAACTGCGAGATAAGAGAGCTGATCTGATCCTGATGGACAATCAGGTGCCCATGGGAGGGGTCAAGACGGCACGAATTCTTCGTCTGCACGACAAATTCAATACGATTCCAGTCATTTTGGGGTTACCCCCTGACAAAGACGAGGCTCGCGGCGTCATCCAGGAGGCGCAAGCGGCCGGCGTAAGTCACTTCCTCATGAAGTCTTTCACCCTGAATTCGCTACAGAAGAGGCTGGAAGAGGTGCTGGCCGTTGACGAGCCGATCGCGAAGCCGACCCACATGGATATTCGCGACGAGATTCGCAACTTGAGTAACCTGCCCGCGATGCCGGCGGCTCACAATAAGTTGCTGTCTCTGTTGAGTAAAGCGGACGAAGAAGTCGATATGCGTCAGGTGTCATCGACGCTGGAGCTGGACCCTGCCCTCTCGGCCAAGGTCATGAAGACCTGCCGCACGGCGTACTTTGGGTTCCAAGGCAACATGATGACCCAGGCGGTGGCCTTTCTGGGCGTCGCAGTTATCCGGAAAATCGTCCAATCCGCCATCATTTACGACGTTTTGGAGGTGATGACGTGGACGCCAATGCGCCCCCAGGATTGACGATGGCTGATTTGTGGCGTCACTCTCTGGCCACCGGGATGGCGATGGAGGTCATCGGCAAGTCAGACAAGAAGAAAACCCACTTTCTGCTTGGGGTTCTTCACGACATTGGCAAAGCGGTTTTCTTGTTTCGTTTCACCGAACACTATACCAAGGTGCTGGAGCTCGTCGAGAAGGAAAACATCTCGATACTACAGGCCGAAATCGACCTGCTGGGCATCTCGCACGCCGATTGTGGCGGAGAACTGGCGATTCACTGGGACCTGCTTGGAGAGGTGAGGACGGCCATCACTTCTCACCACCAACCGGGTCAGTCTAACCAGCACAGACGCCTGGCGGCCATGGTCCACATCGCCGACATCGCCGGCGCTTGAGTCATAGCCATCATCACTAGAATCCTTGCCAGCCTCACCCTCTTTGCCAGCTTCTTCCTGGCATCACCGGCCTCCTCCGTGGGCGCCGAACTTTTGCTACAGGAACCCGTTTCAAGAGGCGGTGTTTACGCCACGGCGGGTTTGGGTGTCGCCGATCTTGATAGCGGTACCGGGGTCGGCGTGCCACTGCGTTTGACCATCGTTGTACCTCGCCTCAAAACCATCATCAACGTTACCCCGCTCGACCTGACCTTTGTCCAGGGCAGTACTGATTCTCGCTATAGAAGATTGCCTGATCAGTTCGGCAGATCCGGCTGTTTGGACACTGCGCGCCGGGTCTATGTGAGCGACCTCGAGTGTTCGAGCACCGACGTTAAGCGTTCATTTTCAGTGGAAGCGGCTGTGGTACCGCTTGACCAGGTTTACTTCGCTGGCAAGGAGGGGATGTTGTTCAGCGGTATCGGCTTTCGTTTCCAAAACCCGGAGACTCCGTACGGGATCGTCGGTCTCTTTTTCCCGACGCCCTCGGGTCGCTCAGGTGAATTCAGGCTCTCAATCGGAGGAGACTTCATCTTCATTGGCGTCAGCTGGGGGTACAATCTCACGCGGTTATTGCCAGGGAGTCGCGCTAGGCACCGCTAGCGTGTGAGCCTACGACTGACACTACTACCCAACAATTACATAGGCAAGAATCTGCGCCACTTGCTCTGGCATTTCGGCCACCGCAAGCGCTGCTGCATCGACTTCCTTGAGCGGGTGCGTTAAGGCGGCATCGTGCAGGATGATCAGGCCCTTTCCCAAAGCGGCGGCGAAGCCAGCATCGAAAGCGGCGTTCCATTGGCGGTAGGAATCGCCAAACCGGACGACAACGATATCCGCAGCGCTGATCAACGTCCGGGTGCGCAAGGCGTTTATCTTGCCTCCCTTGTGATCACGCCAGAACGGATCCTCCTCCGGGCCCAGTATGTCGACCCCGCAGCCATCACTGGCGCCGTGGTCGGTAACCGGCGCGTCGAAAGTGACGGGCAGACCACTCTCCTGTGTGGCGTTGATGATCTGGTCACGCCAATCGCTGTGAATCTCTCCTGCGAGATAAACTCTCCACTGTTTATTCATCACTCACTCTCATGTCGTCGTTCCATCTGTTTGAGTATCGAACCAGGCCGTCTATGTTCTCACCACAGCCAACGAGTTGGACCTGCCTCTGCAATACGCGCCGGCGGCGACACCGTACATCAGCAAAGGAGCACCTGAACATGAAGTCCGCCCTCGAACTGGCCATGGAAAGAACGGAATCGATGGTCGATGAAAAAGCCAAATTAACCCCTGAGCAGATGGAGGCAATCGACCAGGTAAAGAAGGAGTATGAAGCCAAGTGGGCGGAGCAGGAGATCGTCCTGAACGAGCGTATCAGAAAGATCTCTACGGAGACCGATCCCCAGACCTTCGCCGAACATCAGAAGCAGTTCCAGGAAGAAAAAAACCGCGTTCGTCAGCAGATTTTTGCCGACAGGGATGAGAAAATCGAGCAGATTCGCGGCTGAGGGGCCACGGCGCCATTCTCAGCGGGTCACTACGAAGGGCGCACGATGTTCAACCACAACCCCGTCGTCGTCCCGGGCGCGGATGCGGTACAGGTAGGTGCCGTTTGCCAGCTGACGCCCATCGTCACCACGGCCGTCCCACTTCGTCTCAGCGAAACCGGCGGGCAGACGCTGTGGTTCAAGACGGCGAATCAAGCGACCGTTCAACGAGAACAGCTCCACTGTTACTTCGGCCTTATGGGAGAGCACGTAGGTGAACCCAGCCGCACCCCTGACGGGGTTGGGATAGACCAACGAGTTTGCCAGCGTCAGACCGTCCGCTGCAACGACACGAATCTGTGCCTGGTAGAGTTGCCCATCGAAGTCCACCGCGGCATGTAACAGGTGATCGCCGGCCGTTGCCCCCGGACGATACAATGCGCTCCCATCAACGAACAACGAATCGGCCACCACCGCTTGTCCATCGGCGGTAAGCTGTAGCTCTCCCAGGGAGACCCCGGCCGGTCGCGCAATCAGGATCCCCTGCCCTGCCCGCACAGGATCACCGGAGACAAAAGCACCCCCATCCGGCCACAGGCTAAAGCTGAATGCCGGCGCCGGGGCGTCGCGAAAAACGATCTCGAACACATTGTCGGCCGGGTTCGCATCGGCGATGGATGTCTCGACCCGGGCGAAGAGCCGTTGGTCGACAGTGGGCTGCGCAATGGAGTCCAACGAGACGATGCGCGTTTCACCACGGTTCAGCGAAGCCACCGAGACTCCGGATAGCTCGACCCCAGCATCCGTTGTGGCAACGACTCTTGCGTCTGTGACAGCGAACGGCGACAGGTTGCGAACGGTAATCTGTGCGTTAACGAACCGGTCATCACTGTGGTGGTCGACGGCGGCAATGCGCAGCGATGGACTGGCGCCGAAGCGCACTTGCAGAGCTGACAACATGGGCGCCGGTTCGCTCTGCTGACGCAACGAAGCGCGCAGGCGCAGCCATGGGTACCGGGTAGCGTCAATGCTCGTCAGATCGATGATGCCCGCCTCCATATCCTGGTACCCATCGAGCGCTAGCCATCCTCCATCGGTGCTCCCATCCTCGCCCAGAAGATCGACGCGCACTTCACCTGGGGATGAGATCGCCTCGACTTCGAGGGTGGACCAGGTGTGCGCGGGACCGATCGAGTCTGTCGTGACAACGCCTGAGGTGACCTGGCCCAGGCCGGCGTACTGGTAGAGGTCCGAGCCCCGCAGATCCCCCAACCAGACCTTGTTGTTGATCCAGTCATACTGGCCGGCGATCGAGTGGGTCGTTTCCTGTTCGGATTCCCATTCGGCCAAGAATCGTCCATCAACAGCATCGATCATGCGGATGCGGTAGCCATCGTCGAACTCGATCAGATAGAGTCGTTCGCCGTCGGCGAGCAGGCCATCCGTCCAACGGAAGGTGAACCCGGTTTCGGTGGGAGGCGAGGTGAACTCGCGCACCAGTCGCCAGCCGTCGCTTGGGTCGAACACGCGTACGCCCCAGCCGTTGCGGACACCCGACGCCGAGCTCATCGAGGCATTGTAGATGTAGCGACCGTCAGAGGTGATCAAGAAGTGCGGCGCCCGATTCTTACCCAGCACTTCCCGGTAATCAACCAGGCCAGACTGCCACTCAAGCATCCCATCGGGAATGGCAATCGTATCCAGAAGGCCTGTTTCGATCGAGATGCGCTCGAGTTCGAAGGCATTGCCGTTGTCGTTATAAAGGAAGCCATCACTGTGGTAGGTCGCCGAGGTGCCCGCAGAGACAGCTGCAGGAAGAAAATCGTACAGGCGCCCGGCTTCGGTGCCATTGAAGCCGCTGCCGATACGGGCAAACTGGTCTACCCCCGGGTAAACGGTCGTTGAGTCGTTGAACCAGCGCTTGGCATAGAGGTAGGTGCCGTCCGTACAGACGATGCCGGCACCGCCCAGCCCTTCCACGGCAAAGCTGCTCTCTCGATGCGTGGCGTCGGGATGAAAGGAAGAGGTAGCCGCCGACAATTGCACTCCCTGGGTGTCGTCGAGCGCGAGATCGCGGCTTTCCCCTGCGAGTAGCTGCAAACCCCGTTGCCGCCACAAACGTTCATTGGCCAGCGAACCGGCTGGGACCTCCTCGGAGTGTAGTGTGAACCCCTGGCTACCACTCCACGGTCCGACGGTGACGCCGTCGATGACGCGGGCGCGCCAGAAATAGTCCGTTGCCGTGGCGACCAGGTTCAACTCCGGTGAATACACCGCCACAGAGCTCTCGGCCGTCACCGGCAAGGAGGTTATCAGTGCAGCCTGCGCCGTGAAGTCGTTCCCCGTCCCCACTTCGAATTCGACCGCATAGGTATGTCCCTGGCCGTCCAGCGGCACCAGTGCTTCGAAGCTGATTTCGGCCGCTGAAATCACCGCTCCCGCAGGCGGGAAGAGCGGCGTCGCTAACGCCGGTTCAAGGATTTCGACTTCGACGGCCAGCAGGTTATTGAACTCGTCGATCTCCGCGATCTTGTTATCGCTATCGAGGATGGCCTCCAGGCGATACGGTCCGCCGACACCCTCTATCGCCCAATCCAGGGTCAGAGTACGAGAGCCGACGAAGCCGGCCAGCAGCTGTTGTCCGATGGTATCCGCCTGGGCCGCGCCGTTGGGGAATCCCAGGAGAATGACACTGAGGCTGTCTGCCGTTTGCCTCGTATTGTTGCGTACGACGAGCTCGACCTGCGTTCGCGATCCCTGCAACAACGGCAATGACTGCGGCCGTATCGATACAGCGGTGTAATCGGCTGCGGCAGGCAGTGCGAGGTTCTGAGCAGGGTCGCCAAACAGTTGCATGGTCAGGGCGACCGCGTCCCAGGAAGAGTGCGCGGCGAGGACGGCGATCTTGGCCGCGTTCAGCGTCGGTCCGAAAGTCAGCACCCCGTCCTCGAATATCTGACGGTACATGGTGTCTGACAGAAGGTCATTCTGAGCCACGAAACTCTGTGCGCTGGCGGAGATGTAGGCGATGGCACCACCCTCACCCATCGTTGTAAGAGCCTCACTGACGGCGTCTACGGTGGGAATGACGAACATGCCGTTGAGGCAAGAAAGGGCCAGGACCAATGGCAGTTTACGGCCGTTGCGTATGCGCCCAAGCGACCCCCAGTCAGGAATCACGGAGAACACGAACTGCATGAAATTGGCGCTGCCATGTCCGGCAAAATTCACCATCAGGGAGCCCTGGTTCAGCGCCTCAAGAAAGGCTCCGCCCGTCGCGTTCGGCGTGTCCGTGTTCTCGGGATTGTAGATCTTGACCGATTCCAGTCCGAACGGTTCGGTGTAGTTGCGAGCCAGTGCGTTGCTGGGTTCGGTGAAGATTCCCTTGTCGTGCTGATTGGCCAGGTAGATGACGCGACTGCGCCAGTCGCCGCTCTCGATGTCGGTGTCGTAGCGAATGATGCGGTCGACGGTCTGCGCGGCTGCCCCGGAGCTGCTTACGGCGAGACGCCCCAGAGCCAGATCGGGTAACAGGTCATCACCGTCCACGAGGGTGTAGAGAAAATCGCTTGGGGAATTTCCGCGTCCGCGGGCATGGTAGTACTGCGATGGCACGTAGCTCGGTTTGCCGCCACCGATAATATTGCGGTAATCGTACGTGGCATCGCCCATCAGCAATACGAAAACCGGGGGGCGCTGCCAGTTGTGGTACGCGTACTGAATGAAATCGGCGATGGCGTCGCGGTCCATCTGGCCACCAGAAAACTCGTCGTAGATATCCTGGACGTTGACGATTTCGACTTCGAGCCCTTCCTGCCGGCGGTGGTCGGCCAACCGCTTCGAGGCGTTGACGAAAAGATCGTGGGTGATGATGAGGTAATCGGCACCGTTTGCGGTAGAGCGCCAGTCAGACGCGGGGTCGACGAAACCTCTCGGTGCAATCATGCTGAGGTTGTCGGCAGCCACGTAGAACGGTTCATGAGACGGCGCGTCCTCGAAGGTGGCCAGGTAGCGACCATCCGGCGACGGCTCCACCAAGGCGTCGGTGATGTACATGCCATTGGCGACATCCACCAGGGTGATGTTGGGATCGGCGAACTTGCGGAGAGTGATGCGTCTCCCGGCCGAGGCGGGCTCGGGAAAGGCGATCCGACCCGGGAAGGCGTCGTAACGGCGCCGGAACTGCAACTGAAACCAGTTGAAGTAGACTTTATCAGCCTGGCCCTGGTCTGCCCGCACCTGGAGGAGGACCCTGTTGGTGGATTCATCGTCGTTGATATAGGTGGATG
>Ga0114999_10009704_pt1 | contig 10510 bp, 10 predicted proteins | sample ArcticOcean_MG_C_3_FD_89820 | JGI IMG/M metagenome (GOLD analysis project Ga0114999, IMG submission 89820) | Marine microbial communities from western Arctic Ocean - ArcticOcean_MG_CB8_126 | ecosystem: Environmental > Aquatic > Marine > Oceanic | place: Arctic Ocean: Canada Basin | collected... | reverse complement strand
TATAACGCTGAAGAATATGACCTGCCTGAAGGCGGAAGCTACTTCGGCATCAAGGCTGATGAGCTAGCTAAATCGACGGGTAACGCGCGTGCAGCGAACATGGTTACGATCGGCGCTGTTGCACAGTTGATCGATTTCAAACTCGAAGAAATTGATGCATTCATCACACAGCGATTCACTCGTGGACGTGATGGCGATGCAGAAATTATCGAAGCCAACATCAAGGCAGTTCGACTCGGTGTTGATGTTGCCTCGACTAGCGGATTCAAAGTTGGTCAGCTCGAGGCTCCTAACCCTCCTGACTATCAGCAAATAGTAATTACAGGTAATGCCGCTCTTTCAATGGGTGCTGCTGCTGCTGGAGTAGATTTCTACGCTGGATACCCAATCTCTCCTGCCACAACGGTTCTGGTTTGGATGGAGAACAATCTGTGGGGTGAGGGACGATTCGTTCATCAGGTCTCCTCTGAGATTGAAGCAATCAACGCAATTCTCGGTGCCGGATTTGCTGGTAAGAAAGCAATGACTGCTACTGCGGGTCCTGGCTTTTCGCTTATGAGCGAAGGTTTAGGTCTGGCGTGGATGGCGGAGATTCCTCTGGTTGTAACCAACGTCCAGCGTGGAGGACCGGCTACGGGTCTGCCAACCAAATCTGAACAGTCTGATCTTTTCAGCTGCATGCACCCCGCACACGGCGATATCAAGATGCCAGTCCTGGCTCCGGGCACTATTGAAGAGTGCTTCTTTGCTGGCGCACTGGCTACGAACTGGGCAGAGCGGTATCAGGGTCCGGTGATTCTAGTTTCTGAGTTCGGTCTTGCTGAGCGTGGTGAGAATATCCGACGTCCTGACCTCTCTGAGATCAGCTCTGAGAGCCGGGCATCGGTAAGCGCAGGCGATACTGGCAAGCGATACGATTCGTGGGATGGCTCAACGCCTCTTGGGGGTATGCCGATTCCCGGTGGCGCAGGCGCGTATGTTGCGAACGGTTCGGAGCACGACGAGATTGGTGACACGACTCACCTACCTAGACACCACGTGCGTTTGATGGAACGACGCTTCAAGAAGCTTAATTTGCTTAATGGGGCGCACTACGAAATAGAAAACTCGGATGCTGATGTCATCATCATGCCTTGGGGTAGCTCGAAAGGTCCGGCGCGCGAAGCGTACGATAGGCTTCGTGACCAGGGCGAGAACGTCGGCTGGCTTTACTCGGTAGCGCTCAATCCGCTGCCTGAGGATGTGAAGAACGTTCTAAAATCTGCAAAGAAGATCATTGTTCCTGAGCTAAACTACTTAGGTCAGTGGTCGTCGCTTCTCCGAATGGAAGGTTACAAAGCTGAGTCAGTGACTCAATACACGGGTCTGCCGTTTAGACCTGCGGATCTTGTAACGAGAATTAGCGAGCGAATCAAGGCTGGAGTAACAGCATGAGCAAGCGCAATCCTGAATACGATTTTGCCTGGTGCCCGGGCTGTGGCGACTTTGGAGTGAGACGAGCACTTCAGGTAGCACTCGAGGGTTACTCGGTAGAACACGAAGAGCCACAGGCTAACAACGTTGTTGTAGCTGGTATCGGTTGTTCCGGAAACATGGTTCACCTTGTTGAAGGCGACCAGCCATTCGGCATCCACGGGATTCACGGACGTTCCCTACCGATCGCATTCGGTGTGAAGCAGGGCAATCCGAAGTTGAATACGGTTGTGGTTGCTGGTGACGGCGACTTCCTTTCAATCGGTGGTGAGCACCTTGGACCAGCCGCTAACCGAAACGTCAACATAACTGCTGTTGTTATGGATAACGGTGTGTACGGCTTGACGAAGGGTCAGTCGTCGCCAACCAGTGAGTTCGGAGCTGTTACAACTTCGACTCCATTGGGCAAAATCGAAACACCAGTTTCACCACTGAAGCTGTACATGTCGATCGGTGTCACATACATAGCTTCGTACTACTCGAGCAAACCTCGTGTATTAGCTAAGATGATTCAGGAAGCTATGAATCACCAGGGCTTCAGCATCGTCCACGTTCAGTCGCCTTGTACCACTTACAACGACACTTACGACATTCTGAAGGGCAAGCCGAAGGAAGGTATCAAGGGCCTAGCTTTTGAGATTCCTGAAGACCACGACCCGACCAGTGTCGAGGACGCTAACGATCTATTGAGTCGACCTGGTGTGCCACTTGGAGTTATCTTCAAGAAGGAAGGCCAGACGCTTCAGGATCGCTATGAAGGATTGATGGCGCGGGCTCCGAAACGAACAAACGACGAACTACTTGATTCATACTTGCTTCAATAGTCATTCGAATAATTCGATAAACAAAAAAGCCCCGCCATGTGCGGGGCTTTTTTTGTACGCGGTTCCGAACCTAACTTTGCGCTGTCATTCTGAACTTGATTCAGAATCACGTTCGATCTGAATAATCTAGAGGTTCAGGTAAGTTGGACTACGACCGAGGCTAGTCGGCTTTGGCGCGTTCGACTACGTAGGACTCAAGCGAGTCGCTGAGGGCTATTTGCTCTCGGTGGAGCCGAGCTTTGAGTGCCGAGAGAGATACATCGAGGGTGTCGGCTGCCTCTTGATTCGAAAGACTTTGAACATAGCGAAGAATCACTGCGACTTTCAGGTCTTCAAGAAGGACGTCTATCGCTGCATCGATCCGGCCACCTAGTTCGCTGTTCATGGTCACTGCGACAGGCGATTATGCCCAGTTGCTTGAAGCTATACCTGGGGGAAGGGGGCGTCTTCAGATACGGTCATCTCTTTGCCGCGTTTGTCTTTGCGAATGCGCATTAGCGCTGCATTTACTGTGATGCGATACAGCCAAGTTGTTGGCTGGGCATCACAACGAAATCGATCGCGTGCTTTTTACGCCGAGACAAAAGCGTCCTGAGCCACTTAGTCAGCGTCGTGAGGATTGCCCATCATTCTCCTCAGCACAGCGTGCCTGACTCTCTCAAAGAGAAGTTGAAAAACCTTACCGACGACTAATTTTCGTGTTCTGCTTGAGTGTTAAATGAAAAAACGGCGATTTGTCCACCGTTTTTTTTGTCTGTTTTTCTCGCCGTTCAGAACTAAATAATATTGTCGTGACGGAGTGCTGGTTCAATCTCATCTTCGATAGTTGGATGGTCTCGGAAGTATTCTCGATGCCGTTTGTGGAAATACATGCTGTGCAACATGATGGCTAACCCGATTCCGGTGAGACCGTAAACGATGTTGGGGTCGATGTTAGAGTTTGGTCGAAACGACAGTGAAATGAAAGCAATGTAGCCGAAAATTCCGCCCAAAAGGCTTGGATGAGCCGATTTTCGGTTTAGCGAAATCGCTAGTGTCGTTCCAATCACAGCCGATACGAATACTTCTAAGGGAGCTATCGCTAAGGACGTTCCCATCATCGTTACGACGCCGTCGCCACCTTTGAATTTTGTGAAAGGTGAATTCCAGTGACCTGCGACTGCGGCAGTGACTGGAACAAGTAATTGAGTGCCATCGAGTCCGAGTTGTCGAGCCATCATGACAGCTGTGAAGCCCTTGATCGCGTCGATCAGCGTGACGATGAATCCCTGCTTGCGAGAAATCTGGCGCCAAACATTTGTTGCACCGGCTTGACGTGACCCAACTTCGAACACGTTGACACCGTTTAGGCGCCCAACTGTGTACGCGACTGGAACTGCGCCGAATCCGAATGCAATGGCTGCTGCGAGCAGATATGTGGTGAACGTTACTTCAGGGCTCATCTCGTGTGTCCGATTGTATCAGTGCTCGAACTTACGCCAAATTATGGGTGCGATTAATTGTGATGTTTTGCTAACCGTTGCTGGGGGGATGGGTTCACAATGACTGGCTATGTCTGATATTTCCGAGACGGATGTTAATTCGGCTAGCGCACCAAAACAACGAGATGTTGGTCTTATAGATTCAATGCGTAATTCTGCGTTGCAACGATTCGTTGCGGCGACGTTGTTTTGGGGCACTGGTCATCAGCTAATAAATGTGGCACAGGGCTACCTGCTTTTTGAACTTACTGGCTCGACTCTTTGGTTGGCTGCATTGGGTGCGACCGTTGGTATTCCGAACGTAATTGTGGGAGTTATGGCCGGAGTTCTCGCTGATCGAGTGCCACGGACGCGATTGCTCAAGATAGGGGCGGTCACAGCCGGTTCACCTATGTTGATAATCGCCCTTCTTTATTCGGCTGATCTGCTTGAGCCGTGGCACATCGTAGTCGGTGGCGTATTTCAAGGATCAGGCTTGGCGATCGATTGGATCTCACGATTATCGCTTCTTCCTGATGTCGTTCCGAAGAAGATTCTGGTGCGGTCAATCTCTCTTGATCAATCGGTGTTCAACGGCGCACGGGTAGTCGGGCCGTTGATTGGTGGGTTCCTGCTCGGAGCCGCCGGACCAGGTGCTGCTTACGGAGTAATCGCCGGACTGTTCGGCATTGCGTTCTTGATCTACACGACGTTCCGACCGGTATCGCAGGTCGTGAGGGCTAAATCGAAGGGCGTCATTCCAGATTTGGTCGAAGTCATTAAGGTGATTCGGGAGCGGCCGCTGCTTCGGATGAATCTGATGTTCACCGCCGTTAACGCTCTAGTGCTTGGTGGGATGGTCTTTATCATTCCAGCGTTCGCCAAAGATATTTTCGAAATTGATGAAAAAGGTCTCGGAGTTATGTTTGCTGGCGTTGGCATCGGAGCTGTCGCCGGAGCGATGACGATGTCGTGGACAGGTGGCGTACGCAAGGCAGGTCCGGCGCTATTGATAACCGATTTACTGTTCGGTATCTTTGTCATTTTTTGGGCTAACACTAGCAGTTTGATTATTGCCTTGCCGTTCGCATTTTTACTTGGTTACTTCAACTCGGTTCACGTTGCGTTGGGAATAGCAGTGATCCAGTTCAACGTGCCTGCTGAGGTCCGTGGCAGGGTGATTGGCGCGTACGAGATCGCTTGGTCGGGATTTCCGTTAGGTGGGCTAGCCAGCGGGTCGTTAGCAGCCATCTTTGGGCTACGAAGTGCGCTGACGATCCTCGCGGTCGGGCTGATCCTCTTCACGATCATTGTTGCGTCAGTCAGCTCCCGATTCAGGCAGAGCCGAATCGAGTAACTAGGCTTCTTGGTCGAAGTAGTCGGCCTGGTATGGCGGAGCGAGCGGGTCGACATTGTTTTGAGCGTCGATTTCCGCTTGCTCGGATTCAGTGAGATATTTCGAAGGGCATCGAACCGTTAGATTGTTGGCGTTGAACGATCCATCGACGAGCTTTTGACCTTGAAGAATTATCTCCGAATGATCGTTGAAGAAGACCTGACCGATTTCACCTTTGTAGGTAACGTATAGTTGGTCGATGCCGTCTTCGTCCTTGATAGAGAAGTGTGCGGTGAGGCCATCGGCGTCTCGGACGTACGAATCCTGAACGAGCTTACCGGTGACTCCAACTTGACGATCGATTTCAGTCGGCGAAGCTATACCTACCTGTGCGACCGATAGGTAGTCGATGGTAGCGCCTTCGAAAGCTGTGAAGGCGAAGTAGGCGAGGGCTGCTGAGACCAGCACGAACGCAAATGCTAGCTTGGCGCGAGGGCCCATTAGCGTAGATGTACGGGCTGTTGTTGCATCGATGGTTGGTGTGTCTTGTGGCTGGTCGTCGTTCTGTTGTGGCTCGTTAGTCATATTCGTTATCTACTTGCCTGAAGCGACTTTGAGTCGGGCAATATCGTGCTGCAGAACTCGTTGTTTTCGTCCTAAATATAGAACGTATGCGAAGAATAGCGCCCAGGTTACTGCGAAGACAGCAAACAGGTAACCGAGGTTGGTTTCCAGCTTTCCTTCTTCACGTTCTACGACGGAGAAGGCTGTTCCGTTTTCTGATGTGACGGTAATTGGAGCAAATCGCTCGCGGTGATCTCGCAGACGCCGAGCTGCTTCTGAAGGCTCAGCTTCCTGAGTCGAAACCCAACGGTCGCCAGCCTGATTTTCTAGGCCGTACGCGGTGCCCTTGAAGATTGTGAATGTGTGGATCGTTCCTGTGGAATCTGAAACGGCGAATCGGGTTAGTGCCCCCGCATCGTCGGTTTCAACACCAACTACGATGCCGTTTACGGGAGGTGTGTGCTCGGCAGAAGAAATCTGCGTAAGGCTCACTGAAACGGCGAGTGCGAGGATCAGCGCCAAGCCGACTCGTAAAGCTACGATTCGGATAGCGGTATTGGTCACTTTCGACATCAACTTCAATTGACTCCCGTCGTTGCTGACGCAGATGAGGCTCTTTTTAGTTCGACAAGATCGTCTTCAGACTTACGGATTTTGTATCGGGTCTGAACCAAGAAAATAAATAGGAAAGTAAACGCGATAGTCGACGCCAAAAGCACGATCCCGAGATCGCTGCCTAGAGTCGATTCTGCATCGGCGGCAGGTCCAGTGATGATCGGCGGGTGTGCCTGCGACCACAGGTTGGCGGCGAAGTAGATGATAGGGGTATCGATTGCACCGATCACACCGATGATCGCTGCAAGGCGTTGTCGCTGTGCTCCCGGTGGGAAGTAGCCTCGGAACATCAGGTAGGCGACGTAGATGAAAAACAGGATAAGCGCTGTGGTTAGTTTTGCTTCGCCGGTCCACCAAACAGCCCAGACGGGGCGAGCCCAGATCATTCCTGATAGGAGCATCAGGCCGCCGAAAATGACTCCGACCTCGGCCGAGGCAACGGCGAGTCGATCCCACTTCTCATTTTTTTTGAGCAGATACATGAACGAGCTGCCGCTCACGACAAATATGCCGAGCATCGATGCCCATGCCACTGGAACGTGGAAGTAGAGGATTCGCTGGACTGCGCCCTGGTTGGTTTCGGTGGGAACCCAGATGAATATCAGATACAGCGCAACACCCATCAGGGCGGCGCTGAGAATTAATAGTGGATCGAGCAGATCGAGGATTTTGTTCATCGAGAAGTGGTGTGCCGGTGATTTCTATCGAGCAAATACGCTGAGAATTTTATCACGAATGCGGTTTATTACAGATAAAGCTTCGTATGGGTATGCCGTGTCTATTTATGGCTAACTAATCTTCAAGGATGTGCTGGAAGATAAATGCTGACACCACCAAAAATGCAACGTCGAACGCGACGGCAAGCTGTAACCACTGCGCCATGTCCGACCAACTTCTTCCATAAACCATATGGCTAGTCGATTCGACCGCTGCCATAATTAGCGGGGTAACTACAGGCAAAAACAGGAGTGGAAGCATCACTTCTCTTGCTCGCACACGTACCGACATCGCGGCGAAGAGCGTACCAACTGCACTGAATCCGATGGTGGTGAGCAAGGCGATCACGAGCATCTCCCATCTGAACACAACCAGATTGAAGAGCAAGGCGAAAACCGGAATTACGATGATCTGCGCAATTGCTATGAACAGGAAATTCCCAAGTGCCTTGCCGAGGTAGATGAGATCGCGACTGATCGGTGCGAGCATCAATGCTTCTAAGGTGTCGCCTTCGACTTCGAGAGCGAACGCCCGGTTGAGTCCGGTTACACCGGCAAAGGCGATTCCCGCCCACAACACGCCGGGGCCGACTAGTTTGGAATTGTCTTGGTTAAGGTCGATTGCGAACGTGAATATCACCAGAACCAACAACGCGAATCCGGCTACCGCAACAACTACGTCTTTGTTGCGAATTTCGAGAAGAAGGTCTTTTCGACCGATCGCCCATATGATCGAAAGGGAGCCCATTAGTAGCCGCCTTCGTCAGATTCATCGGGCGACGAGTAGGCAGCGATAATCTCGGCTTTGTCCTGCGACGGATTGGTCGATGTGAGACCTACGGCTCCGTTGTTCAGTACGACAGCGCGGTCGGCAATTTCAAGAGCATGCTCGACGATGTGACTGGTCATGATGACCGTACGACCCTGCGATCGATATTCGTCGATTATCTGATCGAGACGGGATACCGATCGACTGTCGAGACCTGATTCAGGCTCGTCTAACAGCAACAGTTGAGGGGCGTGCATTAGCGCCCGTGCCAGCGCAACCCGTTTTTGAAAACCGTGCGACAACGTTCGTACTCTGTGGTCTAAACGAGGTTCGATGCCGACCTTCGCGGTGATGGTGGCGATGAGATCATCGACGTTTTCTAGTCGGTACAACTCGGCGAAGAACATCAGGTTTTCCCGTACTGACATATCGCCGTAGAGCATCGGGGAGTGGAGCACTGATCCTGTGAGAGATCGAACGGTGGGTCCATGCTGTGCAATGTCGGCGCCTAGCATCGAAATACTGCCTGAATCAACCTGCGTGAGCATCGCTAGTATGCGCAAGAGGGTCGATTTGCCAGCACCATTGGTGCCGAGAAGAACGGTAACTTCGCCGGTAGGTAGCTCAAGATTTAGTCCACGTAGAACAGCCGTTTCGCCGAAGTTCTTAACTACGGCTTCGGCTTTGACGGCTAGTTGTATTGTTTGGCTAACCACGGATCTGAGTCTCGTTAGCTCTTGACTGCGAATCGATTTTTGAAGGCGGTGGGTTGCATCGAAGCAGATGCGGCGAGCTTCCCGAGAGTTTCTTCATCGTCGAGATCTGATTGCTCAATTCGAGTCATGTATCGACGCGCCACATCGTAGTACAGGTTGTCGGTGTCGACCATCCTGACGATGGTCTTGCCTGTGCTTACGTCACGCATATCTTCAAACGGAACCGGCTGCAATCGGTTGTCGACAGTGCAGATCATTGCCCCTTGAGCCGTACCTGTATTTTCTTCTGGGTCAGAGACAAGGAACCGGACTGCGCCGTGACCAAGCGTTCGCGTGTAGTCGATGTCGTACGGGATAGGTGGTGCAGATCGCAGCTCGTATCCGAGGGTTAGGTCGACAATACTCATAGCTTCGCCTCGCTCGGAGAATCGGCGTTCGACTTCCGCTCTCAGGATGCGGGCGAATGGGAGGTCGGCGAGTCGAATGTTTCCGTATTCGTCACGGGGAATTTCGACACCGGAGATGTTTCGAAGATCTTTGATGTTGAGCTTGCTGGCGACACCCTCGGCGATGATTGCAATTCCGTCGGGTCGATCCAGAGTACGCCGCTTCAGAATAGCGCCTTCTAAGACATCACAAACTTCCGAAAGGCTAACGGTATCACCAGGGAATTCTTCTGGAATGAGAGTGACGGTTGAAGCCGACGATTTGCCGATTCCGAGGGCTAAATGCCCTGCGTGACGACCCATTGCAATGATGAAATACCAGCGGTTCGTGGTTCGCGAGTCTTCCTTGAGGTTCATCACGATTCCTGATCCAACGTGGCGTGCGGTTTCGTATCCGAAAGTAGGCATGCCTCCCGGAAGAGGTAGGTCGTTGTCGATGGTTTTGGGAACGTGAGCTACCCGAATCGAGCCGTTTGCCGCTCGAGCAATCTCGGACGCACCGAACGAAGTGTCATCACCACCGATTGTGATGAGGTTGTTGATGTTGAGTTTTTTAAGCGTGGCAACACATGTTTCGAGGTCTTCAGCACGCTTGGTTGGGTTTGTGCGCGAGGTGTGAAGAATCGAACCGCCGCGGGTGTGGATCATGGCGACGTCGTCGATGTCGAGATTCACCGTTTGCGAGGTGTCGCCTTTTACTAGATATTCGTAGCCGTTTTTGATGCCGACGGCTTCGTATCCGGAATGAACCGCTTCGATGACCGCGGCAGAAATGACGCTATTGATGCCTGGCGCGGGGCCGCCACCTACTAGAATTCCGATTCGTCCGTTCTTGTTCGCCATTCGATGCTCTCCCGGTCGTTATCAGTAGATCGACCGATTTATGTGCCATTTCAACATTTGTATGTATCCAAGAATATGCGAAGCGTACCGAATGTGCGTGGGATTGACGTAAAACGATTGTGGAATATTCGTGTTTCGGAATAGACTCACCTACAACATTCAGCGGCTTCACTTGTTGTACGCCGCTAGTTGAGTCATAAATGACCGTGGCTAATTTATGACTCAACATGACCATACGTCCGATGACCCAGAAGTGACCGAGCTCTGGCGTCAGGTCCTTACTGAAGGACACATCGATCGGCCTTATTCATATTTGCCTGGGGCGAATCGCTGTGGAATGTGTTTGATCCCTCTGACTGGATTTGGCGGTGCGATCTCTTCAGTGCTTGTGGGGCTGACCTACGAGTTTTGGGTGTGCTGAGTGTTGCGGGTTGAAACGACGGCCTTTGGCGAGGGTTTCGACCGGTAGAAGTAACTGGTTTCCGGCACGTTGATTTCCATCGGCATCTGTAAATGCCACCGGGCCGTCTCGATGTTGAATTACCGCAATATCGGCGTCGGCTCCGACTTTCAAAGTACCGATGTGGTCGGGTAGACCAACTGCTGCCGCTGGTTTCGAGCTGCCGAGCGCAATTGCCTCGTCGAGTGAGTAGCCGAGGTGGATGTACTTCGACAAAGTAGTCATTAGATCGAAAACAGGGCCTCGAACGTTGTATCGGTGTACGTCCGACGACACCGTGCCAGGTCC
>Ga0114999_10009698_pt1 | contig 10512 bp, 8 predicted proteins | sample ArcticOcean_MG_C_3_FD_89820 | JGI IMG/M metagenome (GOLD analysis project Ga0114999, IMG submission 89820) | Marine microbial communities from western Arctic Ocean - ArcticOcean_MG_CB8_126 | ecosystem: Environmental > Aquatic > Marine > Oceanic | place: Arctic Ocean: Canada Basin | collected... | reverse complement strand
TTTGTTGAGCTAACCAGAAGCTTAGAGCTCTTTCTCCTTCGATTATTGCTTTCATATTTAATAGTGATCTTCTAATGTCAGCATGATCAATAATCAAATCTGCACCATTCTCTGTTTTACTAGTATGAGATTTTCCCTGCTTTCTTTCTTTCGAATAATTTAAAGCATTCTGGTATGCAATTTCGGATAAGCCCAACCCTTGAATACCCACAACTATTCTTTCTAAATTCATCATTGTAAACATTGAGCTTAACCCTTTATTTTTAGGTCCGATCATATATCCAATAGAATCATCAAAATTTAAAACACATGTCGCGGATCCTTTAATACCCATCTTGCTTTCAATTGAACCTGTCGAAACACCATTTCTTTGACCTAAAGAACCATCTTCTTTTACTTGAATTTTTGGAACTAAAAACAAGCTAATTCCTTTTGTGCCTGATGGAGCATCAGAAATTCTTGCAAGAACTAAATGTATAATATTTTCTGTAAGATCATGATCCCCAGATGTAATAAAAATTTTTTGACCAGTTAGCTTATGAGTACCATCAGATTGTTCGACAGCCTTAGTTTTTAATAATCCCAAGTCTGTTCCGCAGACTGGTTCTGTTAAGCACATTGTTCCACTCCAAGTACCCTTAACCATATTAGGAAGAAATTTTTTTTTTATTGAATCATCTCCGTGATGGAATATACAATTATAAGCGCCTATACTTAATTCACTATACAATTTAAATGAAAGACTGGCAGAAGATAACATTTCATCAAAGAATGCTTTAATAGTGTTTGGCATTCCTTGGCCTCCATACTCTGGATCACAAGATAGAGAAACCCATCCGTCCTCAATAAATTTTTTATAAGCTGCTTTATACCCCGGGGGAGTTATTACCACACCATTTTCTAATTTAGCGGGTGTTTCATCTCCCGTTTTAGCCAAGGGCAATATAAGATTTTCAGTTAACTTTGCTGCCTGTTCCAAAATATCTTTTGCAAGGTCAAGATTTACTTCCTTGTACTTTCCAATTTCATTATAATGGGGGTTGTCTCTCAACTTTTCAAAGAGAAACATCATATCATTTATGGGAGCATTATAAGTTGCCATTAATTCACCAAAGGTTTTCCTGTTGTAAGAGTATGTTTAATTCTAGATTGAGTTTTTTCCATTTGAATAAGTTGCATGAATGCTTCTAGTTCTAAAGCATACATATCATCTTCAGATAATTCTTTATCAATAGTTGTGTTACCTCCACTTAATACAAAAGCTAATTTTTTTCCAACTTCCATTCCATGCTCCAAAATTTTATTGTCTTTAAAAAGATTTTCAAGGGTCTGGAACATTTTGCCCCTTACTTGATCTCCTGATAAATTGAAGGTTGGCTTTTTTGGGGGGTTATACCCAGATTTTTTCTCACTTATCAAATTTTGAGAAACTGAAAGCAACTTATTTCTATTCATAATACTTTTATCTTTCTCTAGTAAAAACTTAAATGGTATAGCTTCTATTGGTGAGCTAGCTGTTTTACCATAACCAATAATATCAAATACTTTTTGTGGAGCAAAGTCTGAATCTTTTTTAGCTTCTTGGGTTTGCATCCATCTAAATAGCATATTTGTAGTTCCTCCACCCGCTGGTATTAATCCAACAAGTGTTTCTACCAAACCAGTTACAATGTTAGAATGAGCAACTACATAATCGCTTTGAATCAAAACTTCAAAACCACCTCCTAAAGCTAGACCTGAGGGCGCAGAAATAACTAAATTATTAGAATATTTTAATGCTTTGCAAGTCATCTGAAAATGGTAAATGAACTTCTCAATAGCTTTCCAATTCTTTTCTTTTGCGAAATTCATAACATAATTTAAGTTAACTCCTGCAGAAAATTGCATCCCCTCATTAATAATAATCAAATTTTTATCTGATGCTTTTTTTAATGCATCCATAGAGTCGTAATCCAAAGCATTAGCTTTAGTATTAAATTCTACAATTTTAGAATCTTTATACTCGTAGGTAAAGGCAGACTTATTATCTTTTTGCACTTTTGCTAATTGTTTTACTTTTCCTAAAGTTTCTAAGTTTGTATAAACTTGCCTTTTCCCATAAAAAGAATCAGTTTTTTTATCATAAATTTTTTTAATAAACTCATTCATTTTTATCTGCCCATCTTTTTCTACAAAAAATTTAACACCTAATTCCTCAAGCATTTCAAAAGGACCCTTTGTCCAATTAAAACCAAGCCTCATTGCTTCATCAATATTATTGTAATCTTTTGTTACATTTGGAATTAAAGAAGATGCATAAAGAATGATTTTTGAAACTACAGACCATGCATATTTCCCATACTTATCATCCCTCGAAACAAGATCTTTTAAACTAATTTTATCCTCGATATTCAGATTAATTTTTTTAGATATGGAATATTTTCCAGTTTTTAAATCAATTGCTTCTAGAAATTTTTTACCATCTCGCTTATTCATCTGGTAAAAACCACCTTTACCTTTTCTGCCTGTATATCCTGTTGCAATTAGATTTTTTATTAATGGCATTTCTTTTGCTACTTCATGGAATACATCTGACGTAGGCAATTCTTTAATAAAGCTTTTTAAAACATCTGCCATTAAATCTATTCCAATTAGGTCATATAATCCAAAAATACCTGTTTTAGGAATTCCCATAGGTCTTCCAAAAATTGCGTCTGCTTCTTCTATGCTTAAATCCATTTTTATAGCTTCTGTCATAGCTACTTGCATTGCATAAACTCCTACTCTATTACCTAAAAATCCTGGTGTATCTTTGCAAATTATTACTCCTTTACCTAAATTTTCTTCACAGAAAATTTTTAAAAAATCTATTTTTTTAATATCATTTACTTCTTCACTTACAATTTCCAATAAGCCCATATATCTCACTGGATTAAAAAAATGGGTTATACAAAAATCTTTTTTATCCTTTTCAGACATTTTTTCTGACAAAACTTTTAAAGGAATAGTTGATGTATTTGACGAAATTATTGAATCTAATTTTCTGGTTTTTAAAATTTTTTCGTAAAGCTTATGTTTTATATCTATACGTTCAACTATCGCCTCTACTATCCAATCGGCCTTTCCAACTAAATCAAAATTATCCTCTATATTTCCCACTTTAATATTATTAATTTTATTTTTATCAATTAGCAAAGGTGGGCGAGATTCAAATATTTTTTTTTTTGCTTTTTCTGAAATTTCTGTTTTTAAATCTAGTAGTGTAACTGGAATATTTGCATTGCATAATTGCGCAGCAATTCCACTGCCCATAATCCCTGAGCCGATAACAACTACATTTTTTATATTCATTGGAGTTGATACTATTTAAGTTTTGAAATTATTGCATTCCCCATTTGTGAGGTAGATACTTCTTTTTTTCCTTTAGACAAAATATCTTTAGTCCTCAGCCCTTCGTCAAGAACCTTTTGAACAGCTAAATCAATATTATCTGCTTCTTTCTCTAAATCTAATGAATACCTAAGAGCCATAGAAAAACTAAGTATTGAAGCTATCGGATTGGCTTTTCCTGTTCCAGCTATATCAGGAGCGGAGCCATGAACTGGTTCATACATAGATCTCATGTTACCATTTTTATCTTTTGCACCTAATGATGCGGAAGGTAATAATCCCAGCGAGCCTGTAAGCATAGCTGCTTCATCAGATAAAATGTCACCAAACAAATTATCTGTTACAATTACATCAAATTGTTTTGGATTACGTAATAATTGCATTGCACAGTTGTCTGCTAACATATGGCTTAATTCTACACTTGGGTATTCTTCATCTTTAACTTTTTGGACTTCTTCTCTCCAAAGAATTCCAGCTTCCATGACATTTGATTTGTCACAAGAAGTGACTTTCTTTTTTCTTTTTTTTGCTAACTCAAAAGCTACTTTAGCTACTCTAATTATTTCACTACTACTGTAAGAGTGAGTATTGATTCCTTTCCTCTCCCCATTTTCTATAGGTTTTATTCCTCTAGGCTCTCCAAAATATATTCCACCCGTCAGCTCCCGTACTATCATTATATCTAAACCTGATACAATTTCAGGTTTTAAACTAGATGCATCAACTAGTTGCTTAAAGCAAATCGCGGGCCTAAGATTAGCAAATAGTTTAAGTTCTTTTCTTAATTTTAAAAGTGCTCTTTCTGGTCTTTTTGAAAACTCTAAATTATCCCATTGTGGACCTCCCACAGCTCCTAAAATTACCGCTTCTGACTCTAAAGCTTTATAAAACACTTCATCAGTAATTGGATTTTTATGCTTCTCGTAAGAGGCACCACCCACTAAATCTTCATCTAGTTGAAAATCTAGAGATTTTTTTTTATTTAACCATAAAATAATTTTTTTTACTTCAAAAATTACTTCTGGGCCAATACCATCTCCTGGCAATAACAAGATTTTTCTTTTTTTAACTTTTATCATTTTAATTTATCCAGGGTTTATTTTTATTAAGATTGTCTTCAAAAGAAGATATATTTTTTGATTTTTCTAAAGATAAAGCAATATCATCTAAACCATTTAATAAACATTTCTTTTTAAATTGGTCGATTTCAAATCCAATTCTTTTGTTTCCAAAGATAATTTCTTGTTCTTGGAGGTTTATTTCCACACTTTCTTTCCTATTAGAGTACTGAGTAAGTTCTTCAATTTTTTTTAAATCTAAAACTATTGGTAGCATCCCATTTTTAAAACAATTATTATAAAAAATATCAGCAAAACTTGGGCTGATAATACATTTAATTCCAAAATCTAATAATGCCCAAGGAGCATGTTCTCTTGATGAGCCACAGCCAAAATTTTTTCCTGTTAATAAGATTGGTGAATTGTTATAAGGTTCTTTATTTAGAAAAAATTCTTCAATTTTTTTACCATTTTCCTTATAACGCATTTCAAAAAATAAATTTTTACCTAGTCCTGTTCTTTTTATTGTCTTCAGAAACTGTTTAGGAATGATCATATCAGTATCTACATTAATCATTGGTAAGTTTGCGGGTATCCCCTTTAAAGTATTAAATTTTTTCATATTAATTTTTGAACTTTCTTATATCGGTTAAGTGTCCTTCTATAGCTGCTGCGGCTGCCATTACAGGACTCACAAGGTGCGTTCTTCCACCCCTGCCTTGACGCCCTTCAAAATTTCTGTTTGATGTCGAAGCACATCTTTCTTTTGAATTAAGTTTATCTGCATTCATAGCTAAGCACATGGAACAGCCTGGTTCTCTCCAATCAAAACCTGCTTCTGTAAACACTTTATCTATTCCTTCCTCTTCAGCTTGCTGCTTAACAAGGCCTGAGCCAGGAACAACCATAGCATTAACATGGTTAGCAACTTTTTTTCCTTTTACAATGTTTGCTGCATCTCTTAAATCTCCAATTCTTCCATTAGTACAACTACCTATAAAAACTCTATCAATTTTAATATCCGTTATTTTTGTATTAGGTTTAAGCCCCATATAATTTAATGATCTTTGCATAGATGCTTTTTTATCATCATCTTTCTCCTTATCAGGGTCTGGCACATTCTCATTTATTGTCACCACATCTTGAGGGGATGTTCCCCAGGTCACCATTGGATTAATATCTTCTCCTTTTATTTCTATTTCTTGATCGAATTTTGATTCGGAGTCCGATTTAAGTTTAGACCAGTACTCTATAGCTCTATCCCAATTTTCCCCTGTAGGAGACATGGGTTTATTTTTAAGATAATGAATAGTTTTGTCATCAGGCGCAATTAGACCTGCTCTAGCTCCCGCTTCTATAGACATATTGCAGATTGTCATGCGTTGTTCAATATTTAAATTTTCAATCACAGATCCAGAATATTCTATAACTGTTCCTGTCCCTCCAGCAGTTCCTATTTTACCTATTGTTTGCAATATAACATCTTTTGATGTGACTCCTGAAAGTAACTTGCCATTAATATTTATACGAAAATTTTTTGATTTTTTTTGAATTAAAGTCTGGGTTGCTAAAACATGTTCAACCTCTGAAGTTCCTATGCCAAAAGCTAGCGCACCAAAAGCACCATGGGTTGCTGTATGACTATCACCACAAACAATTATTGTGCCAGGTTGTGTAAAACCTTGTTCTGGACCTATAATATGAACAATTCCTTGTCTTTTATCATTCATGCCAAAAAATTTTATACCAAATTCTTTGCAATTTTTTTCAAGTTCATCTACTTGAATTTTTGATTCTAAGTCATCTATACCCTGTGAGCGATTTGTAGTTGGAACATTGTGATCTGCAACTGCTAAAGTAAGATTTGGCTTTCTCACCCTTCTATTAGACAATCTTAATCCCTCAAAGGCTTGTGGGCTTGTTACTTCGTGAATAAGATGTCTGTCAACATATAGTAAAGTTGTACCACCTTCTTGTTGATGTACTATATGTTCTTTCCAAATTTTATCGTAGAGTGTTTGGGGCATTATAGAAAAAAATTATTTTTTTTCTTTTTTCAAATCTTCTTTTTTAAGTTCTGTTTTTGGATTTGCTTTTTTTTCATCTTCAATTTTTACTTGTGTTTGTGCGGAAGATTTTTGTTTTTCTATTTTACTAGCATCAACTTTTTCAGCAACATCTACACCTATTTTTTTTTTGATTTTTTCAGCAATTCTAGCTGATTTACCTTTTCTTTCTCGTAGATAATATAATTTTGCTCTTCTAACGCTTCCTGATCTTATAACTTCAATTGATCCAATAATAGGGCTATACAATGCAAAAGTTCTTTCAACTCCTTCGCCAAAAGAAATTTTACGAACTGTAAATGATGAATTTATATCACGATTTTTTTTGGCAATACACACACCTTCAAAGTACTGGATTCTTTCTCTTTTACCTTCGACGATCCTGACCCCTACTTTTAAAGTATCTCCCGCAAAAAAATCTGGAAACTTTTTTCTTCCTAATATCTCTTGAACTATGCTTTTATTTATATCTTCAATATTATTCATTTTTTTTATATTTTTTCCATAAATCTGAACGTCGGCGTCGTGTTATATCCTCTGATTGAGCTAAACGCCAGTCCTTAATTTTCTTATGATCGCCCGTTAATAATACGCCGGGAACCTCTTTTTTTTCCCATTTTTGCGGTTTTGTATATTGTGGATACTCAAGCAGATCATTTTCAAATGATTCCTCAAATAAAGAGTTATTATTACCTAGAACGCCTGGAAGCAATCTAACAACTGAATCAATTATTACAAAAGCTCCAATTTCACCTCCAGATAAAATATAATCTCCTATACTAACCTCTTCTATATTTCTTGTTTCAAGTATTCTTTCATCAAGACCTTCAAAATGACCACAAATAATATTGATATTTTCTTTTGAAATTTCTTTTGTATACGTCTGATCAAGTTTTTTGCCTCTTGGTGATAAATAAATTATTGGTTCTCTTTTATTAAAAATATTTTTATCCAAAGATTTTGCTAAAACATCCGCTCTCATAACCATACCGCTGCCTCCTCCGTAAGGGGTGTCATCGACTGTTTTGTGTTTGTCCTCAGCATAATCCCTAATATTTATTACTTCTAGTGACCATATTTTTTTATCTAATGCTTTTTTATAAAGACCACTACCCAAAGGTCCTGGAAATAAATCAGGATATAAAGTAAATACTTTTGCGGTCCACATTTATTCTTTTTTCGGCTCTTCTTTTTTCGGCTCGGTTGCTGGCGCTGCTACTTTTGGAGCTTCTTTTTTTGGTTCGGTTGCTGGCGCTGCTACTTTTGGAGCTTCTTTTTTTGGTTCGGTTGCTGGCGCTGCTACTTTTGGAGCTTCTTTTTTTGGCTCAGTTGTAGATTTTTCACTTTCAGATTTATCTTTTTTTCTATCTTTTTTTGGAATTGCTTTGAGTGGATTGTTTCCTTTTGGTGGCATAGGATAAATTTCTGCTTCACCTAATATTCTAGAAACTCTCAGTGTGGGTTTAGCACCTTTGCTAATCCAATGTTTTATTCTTTCTACTTCTAAATTAACTCTTCCTTTGTTTGCCTTTGGCAATAATGGATTAAAAAAACCTACTTTTTCAATAAATTTTCCATCTCTTGCAGATCTGCTATCAGCGATTACTACTTTGTAAACCGGTCGTTTTTTAGCGCCACCCATTGATAATCTAATTTTAAGCATATTACTTTCCTTTCCTTTATTATTTTAATTGGTTAAAAATTTCAGGAGGCATTCCATCTTTGGAATCACCTTTAGCCATTTTTTTCATCATGTTAGTCATCATTTTAAATTGCTTTAGCAATTTATTTATAGTGGCAGAATCTGTGCCCGAACCACTAGAAATTCTTTTTTTTCTTGAAGCACTTATTATTTTTGGATTTAGTCTTTCTCCCTTAGTCATTGATAAAATAATTGCTTCATTAATTTTAATAATACTTTCATCAATATTTGCGTTATCCATTTGTTTTTTCATTTTTGATACCCCAGGTAACATTGATAAAATTCCATCCATACCACCCATTTTTTTCATTTGTCTAAGTTGACTCAAATAATCCTCCATTGAAAAAAAACCTGCTTTCAAATTTTCTTCTGTTTTTTTAATATTTTCTTGGTCAAGGTCTTGAGTGGCTTTTTCTACAAGAGAAACAACATCCCCCATTCCCAGTATTCTATTGGCAATCCTGTCTGGATGAAAAATTTCTAGCTGTTCAATTTTTTCTCCAGTTCCCATAAATTTAATAGGACTTCCTGTTGCAAACTTCATACTAAGTGCGGCCCCACCTCTTCCGTCACCATCCACTCTAGTTAAGATGATACCAGTTAAATCTACTGTTTTTTTAAATTCTTGAGCAATATTTACTGCTGTTTGTCCGGTTAAAGAGTCGGCCACTAAAATCGTTTCTATTGGATTTGCTAAAGATTTAATTTCTTTAATTTCATTCATCATAGGTAGATCTATTTGTGTTCTACCAGCTGTATCAAAAATTATTACATCAGCACCGCTTAAAGAAGCTGCGTTTAATGCACGTTTTACAATATCAGTTGGAATTTGATCTTTAACTGTTGGTAATGTTTGTATTGAGTTTTTTTCTCCTAATATTTTTAGCTGCTCTTGCGCTGCAGGTCTATAGACATCCAAACTAACCAGAAGAGATTTTTTCTTTTTATTTTTTTCTAAATATTTTCCAAGTTTTGCAGCTGTTGTAGTTTTTCCAGATCCCTGCAAACCAACCAACATGAAGCAAGCTGGTGGTACTGCATTTAGATTTAATTCTGATTGGGTATCACCTAAAATTTTTACAATTTCATCAAAAACTATTTTGATTATCATTTGCCCAGGTGTTGTAGATCTAATTATTTCTTGGCCGATAGCTTTTGGTTTAATATTTTTAATTAATTCTTTTGCGACGGGAAGCGCCACATCAGCTTCCAATAACGCTTGACGTATCTTTCTTAAGCCCTCATCTACTTGTGTTTCGTTAAGAGAAGGTGCTTTTTTTAAAGAACTAAAGATTTCTTCAAATTTATTTGTTAAATTTTCAAACATAATTCAATATTCCAACAAAAATTACACTAGTGGGCGAACCTTCGCTGACTAGTGTCGATCCCTTTGTTTCCAAAGGCACCGCAAAAACTTCATTTTGCGGGAATAGTCAGCAAACTACATATTGAGGTTCAAAAAGTCAATAAATAAAGATAAAATTAAAAATATGAATAAATTAGATGCATATAAAATGGATGGTTTGGGTAATGATTTTATAATATTTGATAGAAGAACAAAATCTATTTCACTTACAAAAGATGAAATTATAAAAATATCAGATAGAAAACACATTGGGTGTGATCAAGTTATTTTCATTGATAAAGACAAAAACGATAATAATTTTTTAAGATTTTATAATTCAGATGGTGGAAAAATTTCTGCCTGCGGTAATGGGAGTAGATGTGCAGCCTATTTATTAATGAATCAAGAAGGCATTAAAAAAATATCTTTTAAAACAGAAGCTGGAACTTTGCATGCAGAATTAGATGGCAAACAATTAATAGTTATAAACATTGGACAACCAGAATTTGAATGGAAAAAAATACCTTTGTCAAAAGAAATGGATAACAAAAACCTTGGACTCAAAATTAATAGTTTAGATAAAAAAGAAGTAGTGGGAGGTTTTTCATTAAGTGTAGGGAATCCTCATGTAGTTTTTTTTGTAGAAGATTTTAACCAATTTAATTTAAGTATGCTGGGTCCTGAAATAGAAAATCATAATTATTTTCCAGAAAAATGTAATGTAACATTAGCTAGTATAAAAGATAAAAAAAATGTGAAAATAAAAGTTTGGGAACGTGGTGCTGGCTTAACTAAAGCTTGTGGAACCGCAGCATGCGCAACTGTTGTAGCGGGTTCTGTTTTAAAATTACTTGAAAGATCTGTAGATATAGAATTTCCAGAAGGATTGCTTAATATCGATTGGAAAATGGACAACAATATTTACATGAAGGGTAGAGTTTCTGAAATAAAAAAAATTATAGTTAATATTTA
>Ga0114999_10009695_pt1 | contig 10513 bp, 7 predicted proteins | sample ArcticOcean_MG_C_3_FD_89820 | JGI IMG/M metagenome (GOLD analysis project Ga0114999, IMG submission 89820) | Marine microbial communities from western Arctic Ocean - ArcticOcean_MG_CB8_126 | ecosystem: Environmental > Aquatic > Marine > Oceanic | place: Arctic Ocean: Canada Basin | collected... | reverse complement strand
CCCCACCTTTCTGCATTCCTATTGCATAAGTATCCAGAAGATTTCCCAGAATTAGAAGTTTAGGAAGACTTATTCCTTTCTGTATACCTCCAAATAAAGATCCTATGTAATAATATAGTGAGAAGCCTTTAGCATAGGCGAGACTTGTCATGCTAAAACAGTTTGTCGTTTGTAAGTTATTACCGCCATTTGTTTTCCACCAAGAAAACCACGGTTGGAAATTTATTAAAGGAACTACTGCACCATATATTGCAAAAAATACTATTAATAGTAGAACCAATTTTAATAATATTTTCCACCAATTTTCTCTTATATAATGCCACCAAGCATTACTAAACATTACAGAAGATGGATCAGTTTCTTGTTTATATTGTAAATCTGAACTAGAATCTGCGGTCGGTTTCTTCTTAGATTTTACTTTACTTTTAGGTTTTGTCTTAGATTTTACTTTACTTTTAGATTTTGCCTTTTTTTTGACCATTTATTAATAATTATTTTTTATTTTTTTTTATTGTTGCGCACATTGCACTCCTTGCATTTGAGGATGGGCATGCTCATTATTGGGGTTATTTTCATTGATATCAGGTTCAAATTCAATCAAATTATATGTTAAAAATTCGCCCATTTTTTCGTCAGAATCAACAAATTTATTTAAAATTTTTCTCTCTCTTTGATTTAAAATTGTTGGGAATGTCACTTCAAATTTAATATATAAATCACCTAAACTATTCATTCCTTTATTACGAACACACAATAAATGATCATTCTTTATTACTTTATGATATTGAGCATAAAATTTATTACCATCTAAATGAGTTATTTCTATTTTTTTATTGAGCAAAGCATCCCACAACCCAATTTTTTCTATTGTATATAAATCATTATTTTTTCTTTGGAATTTATCATGCGGCTGAGTTTCAATCACAAATATAAGATCAGCAGGACTTTGACCAGGTTCTTCGTCCGCTTCTCCTTCAAAATTAATTCTATCACCATTTTTCCGCCCTTTTTCAATATCAATTTTAAGCAATTTTTTCTCTTCATAAATTTCAATACCTTTTTTCATATATTTACCTTTACCTTGGCATTTTGTACAAGGAGTTGTGCCTTGTCTCATAAAACCTAATGCGATTTGTTGCATAAATGTAACTACCCCCTTACCATTACAATATTTACAGTATATTAAAGCATTTTCACATGTTATATGGTCTGGATATTTAACCCTTCTACGGGTGATTCGTATTTTAATATTTTTACCTTTATATAAATCTTCGAGAGTTAATTTTAAAGGATATATAATATCTTTTTTTTTCCTTGAATTTCCAACCGGATTGCTACCTCCAAAAAACATTGAAAAAATATCTGTCGCTTGTGAAAATCCCATTCCCTGGTTTTTTAATCCATCCTCTCCATATTGATCGTAAATTTTCTTTTTTTCAGGATTAGATAATGTCTCATACGCTTTCGCAATTTCCTTGAATTTTTCTTCATCACCTCCTTTATCTGGGTGTTCTTTCATAGCCATTTTCCGGTAGCCTTTTTTAATTTGGGATGCACTTGCATTTTTAGAGACCCCCAATAAATCGTAAAATTTAGTCTTAGACATTTTATGAATATTCTAATTTTTTAAGATGTAATTCATTTTTATTTTATTTAATAAAATAAAATGACTAGTTGTAATCAATTTAATATTCCGATACCAAAATCCGGAGAATTATATATGAGATTTGTAGACCAAGAATTTAACTGTAAAGACATACTCTGCCAATCCGACTCCCAATTCCCTAAAGGTTATGTACAATATCCCATCACCCAGCATTTAGTTTGGCTATATCAATCAGTATGTGCAATGGGAAAAGGCGATATTGCAATGTTTGCTGGTGATTTTCAAATCTTTGACTCCGGTAGTGGCAATAATTATTATAAAGGAGGCTTTTTACAGGCCTTAAAAGATGCGATGCAAAGAGGTGCTATTATTTTAATGCTCTATGATGAATATTTTGTAGGTAATTATCCTTCAGAATGCTCAGTAGGCCTTTATAGCAACGTATTATGCTATTTAGCATGGATACAGATAAATAGATTATATAATTTTTCAATATCTGACCCCGATGTTAAAGCAAATGGTGGACAATTTGTTTACTTTAAAATGCCTTTAGATTCTACTATAAATCACGACCCCGATGCACCCCCCTTCCAAACAGGAGCCTCAGGAAATGCAACTCTTGGCCCGCATTGTCATTGCAAAGTCATTTCATTTTATTTACCAAGCAAAGGATTGTGTAGTGTTTTCAAAGGGGCTTGGAATATTAATACGATGCCTACAGGTAATAATATGAAGGAAACTGGCTTTGGTTTTACGGGAGTTTTAAACGACGATTGGGCTCAATATCACTTGTGGAGAGATTATTCATTATTTAATATGTTAAAGAATTTTTATTCAAAATATTCGAAAACTATCGCACCATCTGGAAAAAAAGTCCTCCCTTTAATGATGAATTTAATGTTAGATAAAAAATGCGCCCCAAAACAACCTATAACAGTTCCTAAAGTATATCTTTGCGGGCCAGATTTCTGCGGTGATAAATTTGGTTGTGGTGGTTGGTTATATACTCCTGGGGCGAGAGAGACCAAGGGTTGTAATGATGCGAATGAGGATTGGATCAAGGCTATGGATGTAAATGTCGATTTTACTTTTGGGGTTGATCCACCACCGCTTTCGGGTTTTTATCCCTGGCAATATGGTGCAAATAATTGGGATGATGAAGGAATACATTGGCCTTATGAATTTATATATGGTATGGCGTTATTGGTAAGATTATTAAATAATTCTGAAAAATATGTTAAAACTTGTATTCACGGGCAGTGTTTAGATGCATCATGCAGTTGTGAAGTAAATAATAAAGGTAAAGTTACCAGTTTCGATAATGGTATATTTCCGGGAACTTCTCGTTCTTGGAATATAATTCCTGAAATAGAAATGGCTATTCATGCAATGCTTCAAAGAGGTACTTACTGGTTTGCTATTCAAAATCAAGGGTGGTCAAACCCAGGTAATGACTCGCTCGCTAAAAAGATTGAAAATATTCCAAAAGAATCCGCGTATTTTTATCCTAAAAATTTTGCAGTATGTGGACAAGAAATAGGTGTAAATGGTCCTTTAACTCATGATAAATTGTGGATTAGTGATAACGCAGTGCTATTATCGTCAGGGCATCCGGTATTTGGGCATATTGCGGGTAAGTGGCAGCACCTTCTTAATGAAAATTTATTAATAGAAAATGGTCCTCAGATATTAAATTATATTAATAATCATTGGAATATGTTATGGGGTTGTTCTCAATATGAAACGAAAGATCAAGTTGTCCCTGGTGGGGGTAGTTATGATAAAAGCAATGAAAAATATGGTACAGATTTACAAGATATGACATGCCCTACTAATCAAACAGGATGTTGTATGAATCAATATATGCAAAGTGCTCCTAAATGGAAGTTTGGAGATTGTAAGTATAATGGCCCAATACCCCAACCAGTAATTACCGTATCAAATCCTAAAAAGACTTACACACAGATTTATGGATGTTGTTATGAAAATAAATACGGTACATATATTGCAGAAGATGATTGTAAATTGGTAGCCAGCCAATTTCCGAAGATTACATGTCCCCTCAAACCCAAATTAACTCCTTGCGAAACTACTGTAACTCCTGTAACTCCAACACCATCACCACAAAAACTAAATTGTAATCCTGAAAAGTGTAATGTATGCCAATCATGTTGTAAGCAATCTTTACATAATGACCAATTATGTAAAGATTGTGTTAATACTGTGGAGCCGAAAGGATGTATGAAGATACAAGATAATAACGAATTATGGATAATATTAGGTGTATTGGGAGGAGTAATATTAATTATAATTATAATTTATATTTTATTTCAAAAAAAATAAAAAATCCTTTCAAATAAAATGAGTAATAATATTTTAAATTTTAAACCTGATATAGGAATATCTACTCGATCCAAACTTATTAAATATAAAATTCTAGAAACCATATCCCCTTTCTATTATTACGATAAAAATAAAATCAAAGATTATACTGGATTAACTCCTGACAGTAGTCACGATGCATTTATTAATGCCACAAAAAATTGTAAGAGGAAAATGCGGGTAATTTCAATGTACGCAGAGTTAAATCGTACATATTACTTTGATGATCCTAATTTTAAAAATATTGCAGGAAAGGCTTGGTATCAAGAAATTATCAATGCTTTAAAAAGAGGGGTTGAAGTTGAATATATTATATTGGACCCGCCATTATTTGATCCATGGAATAGTGATAGTGAGATTGCCGTATTACAAAAGTATTCTAATTTTAGATTATTAAATTTACAATGGAATTATTTTTATTCTCAGAATGATAATGATAATAATGGGGCTATTAGTGGCTGGATTGGTAAAGATTGGGCATGGAAAGATTTCCCATTATCAGTGCTATACAATTATGGCCTGGCAGGTGTTATACATTCTAAAATATATATTTGGGATAATGATACCGCGTATATAGGATCGCAAACTTTTGGTCACCCTTTTGCCGCTGAAATGGGTCTATTATTTGAAAGCACTAATGTTACTATTCAAGTAGAAAAATATTATGAGTTTCTCAAATATTGTTCAATGTTACAACAAGGGGGATATTCTTTGAATATCGATGATATTTATACTGGAATGTTTGCACTGCCTTTAGAACTGAATTACTCTAACAATTTAGAAAATCCGTTAAGAGGACGATTTAAAAATATAAATATTGGAGGAGTTGGAAAAGATTATGCTAATACTGAATTTAATGGGACGATAGTTACCGGCATGTCGCCTATAATTCAAGCGAAATTGCAAAATTCAACTCCGGAATTAGATATATATAATGATATTTTTAATAATGCGGGAGAAAGTTTAGATTTATGTGTAATGTCTATAGGAGGTTATGTAGGGTGGGCCCCATTTACAGTAAAATGGGATAATTTTGAAGATTTATTTGTAAATGCTATAAAAAGAGGAGTAAGAATACGAGTATTATTTGCAATATATGGAGAAATTGGGGGAGGATTTAGCCAAGATCAATATTTTGCGTTAACTTTCTTTCAGAAATTAAAACTAAAATATAATTGTAACAAATATAAAGGATCTATTGATGCCAAATTTATAAGAGCGGGAAAAACCCCCCAAAAATTTGATGAAGAAGGTGAAATGTATTGTTCTTGTCAAAATGATACGTTAGTCAATACACCTTTAAAAGAACAAGTAAAACGTAGCATGGGGGATATTTTTAAGAATAAACCCTTTTATAAAAATCCCTCTGAAAAATCATCGCAATTTATTTTCGGACTTGAAAACCCCCCACATAAATCTTTTCAAATACCACAAACTGCAGGCGGCGGTGATACCCCTCGATTAGTTCCGCCATTACCATCATGGGCAGCACTTACCCCTAATTATATTCAAACTGATGCAAATTCACCAAAATATTTAGAATATTGTACAAATCCCGGCCAAAATCCGAATATACCCGGAACTAATCTTGAGTGGAAACCCGGAGAATTAGGAAGACCTCAAGTATGTCCTGCAGGTAAGGAGGGATTTGCTGTCCAAGACCCATTTTATAGTATGATGTATCATAAAAAAATGATTATTACTGAAAAAGCGGTCTACATAACTAGTGCGAATTTTACGTTAGATTATTTTCTTGTAACAGGAGATTTTTCATGCTATATTCGATCAGATAATCCTAAATATTTCCCACTAAGAGATGCGTTACTTAACTCCTATCAAAATGATTGGATTAATCACGCCGAACCCATAGAAACTTTAAGTTGTACGGCCGCAACTATGGGTGCTTCAAAATATAATAATCCTCAAAATCCTGCTTTACAAAACCTGTTATATACTGATCCGAATGATATTTGCAATAAACCCTATACATGTAATATTAATTTTGATAAACCATTGTGCATTGCGGGTTTTGATTCTGAAAATAATTTATGCAAAGCGACAAAAGAAGATTTGACAACGGGGGAAATTATAGGAATTTCTTTAGGTACTATTATTGTGGTAATGGTAATATGTTTTATAATTAGTTTGTCAGTTTAGGCAAATTTTGTAAATAATCAGAAAAACAAAATTTAGTATCATCCAAAAATTGACTAAATCCTTTAACGATTGAATTCAGGGCTTTTGGATTTTTCATGGTATTATGCAGCAGGTATACTCCTTCGTCTTCAGTTAATTTGCGATTAAATATATTATAAAATCTTTTACTTAATGCTTCGGCTAGTTTAATTTCAATTAAAAAAGTTTTAGTATCCAAACCTGTTGTGGTTAATTCTTGGAAAGATTTATTTTGTGAGATTCTCCAAGCAGTGTAATACCTTTTCGGAATATTCTCAAGTGATAATTCTGTTGAGGTCATTTTAAAAATTGATTTAATTTGATAATTAAATCAATTTTTAATATTACAATTAAATAAATGCTATGGATTTATTTAATTGTAATATTAATAATTGTAATTTGGGGTGGAGTTACTAATTGGAAATTTATTTCTAACGGGCGTCAATACTATAACTCTAAATACACAATAAATAATGTTTTTGATAAGGTTTATGTTATTAATTTAGATAGCCAACCTGAAAATTTGAAAAATATTGATAAACAACTTAAAAAATATAATATCAAATATTCAAGGTTTAAAGCAATTAATGGTAAAGACGTATTCGACCAATATAATCTTTCTAAAGATTCTTGGAATAATGGCCATCCAGGTGCTTTAGGTTGTTTATTATCCCATAAAACAATAATTAAGGACGCTTTAGACAACAACTATAATAAAATATTAATACTTGAAGACGACTGTTTATTACACAAAAATTTTAACAAAATTTTTAATCAAAAATATGAATCATTAATTAATTACCATCCAGAATGGAAAATCTTATATTTTGGTAACAGTCACCAATATGGCTGGCCTTTTAGTATCAAATATTATGATAATTTCTATTTCACTAAAGAAGGTTATTCTACTTTTGCTTACGGTTTAGATAAAAGTATGTTTGAAGATTTATTAAAATCTTTGGAAAATATTGACGACCCGATAGACGATTCCTTAGTAAACAATTATCAAGAAAATAATTTATGTATAACTTTTTACCCTCATATTATTCAACAAGATCTTACTCAAGAATCGGGGACAAGTGGCTTATCTTGGACCCTTAAAGACTATTTTGAAAATAATCAGGTAAAATTAGAAAATTTTATAGATTAATTTTTGGTTCACACCATTGACTATTCATATGCTGATTCATAAAAGAACTACACCAGGTTTTATCCCATTGTGGTGTCGGGGCCACACACTCACATTTCCCGTTACTCATACATGCCATACATCCTCCTGGATCCCCGCATATTTGATCGCAATTATTAATACAAGGATATCTAAAACAACCCGTTTTTCCCACCTGATCTCTGGGTATTCCATATGTTGGCGATTGCCATTCACATATCGGTTCATTATAAGGATCACCGCAAAAATATAAAGGATAAAGAACTGCGGGTGTATTAATATCATCGGAATTCTCCAATGCCCGATACTGCTGTTTATACATTGTATTAATAGTATCTCGTATCACTGACCATGGATAAGCCGAAAATAATGTCTTTTCAACTCCGCAAACATTTAAAGGAATAGAAGTACACTCATTCATAAAACCTTTAGACCAGTCCCCGCACGAATATAATTCCAAATTATTTATATATTCATCATTAATGATAACTATATCGCCATTCACCATTAACATTGAAACATCTTTTGATGATGAATCTATGATTGATTTATATGGATTAGTGTCATTTTTTTTAAAGACCGATATATCGGCCTTTTTTCCGATATCGATATTTCCTATATATTTAGAAGTCGCGGTCGCTTTTGCCGCATTAATTGTAACCATTTTTATTAATTGCTCATAGCCCTTGTCATTATTAAAATAATCGTTAAACGCATGTAATGCACACTTAAATTCTCTTAATAAATTTATAGAACCTGAATAAACCCAGTCAGTGCTCAATGCAACATTAACTCCAGCATCAATTAAATCAGGAACTGGAGTGGTATAACCATATAAAGATAAATTACTTCGAGGACTCCATATAACATTGATTTTCTTTTCAGCAACCTCTTGTATCTGATCTTTATTTATCGCAGTCGCATGAATAAAACTTAAATTAGTTTTAGTAAAATTCGATTTTAAAGCAGCATCTATTTCCCCTGTCGAATATTCATCCACACCTTCCCCTACGTGAATTAATGTCGCATCCTTTTTAGCCTCTGGGTTTATAAAATTATAATTCCAATTGTTTTGCTCATTATTAACTCCTTGTATAGGTTCTATATTACCAGAGTCAACAACTGTTGTCGCAGCCCGCAATTTCCATGCGGCAGCTGTAGGCAAGACTTGTTCAATACCTGCTCCGATTGCTTGTATCGGAAATCCACTAAACGGGGAATATAAATTACCATTTTTATCCTTTTTACAATATCTTGGATTTGCCACGTGAGCCGCTATATCTGCAGCATTTGCGGTACAATCTACCGATAAATCTCTTAACATACCAGGAGAACCGACTAAAGAACCCATGATTGAGGTCGTACCCCCTAATAAATGCCTTATAGAACTGTACATTTCTATTGCTCTCATACTATTTAATGAATATCCATTGGGATAACTTGTTTGAATTTGAGATGATCCGAGACCTTGCCAACGATATCTATCATCATATATCCACGGATTTCCAGGAGTTATATCAGGTTTCGTCTGGGGATATGCTTCATTATAAGATAAATGATCGTGGGCATTAATAAAACCGGGCGAAATTATGCCATCTCCAAAATCAATAACTAAGGCATTAGTAGTATCAACTTGGGTCGCATTACCTACCTGAGTTATTACATCTTTTTCAATTCTTATGGCACCATTATTTATAATTTTAAAATCGTCGCCAACTCCTATTAATGTGCCTTTTAAAACTTTATTATCATTAGGTGTTTGAGGGGGTTCTTTATCTGATGGAAAAAATTGCCAATTAGTTGCACCTCCCCAAATTAAGATTATAATTAATAATATAAATGCGCTTATTATTATTGGTATCATTTATCTAATATAAATAAATTTTATTTATATTACATTTGATATGTTGAGGATGTGGCATTGAAGCCGTGTACCGCCGGATTGGATAACAGAGTTGATTGATGGGAGGGTCTCATTATGTGATCTCGAAGATAACTTGCAACGGGGATGTCTACCCACATTGCATAGATGATGGTATCGTAACCATCCCCCCATGTTGACCGACTAATTTATAAATTTATTGAGTTCCCTTTCCGGAGTATGAACCAGAATAGCATGGAAGCATATCAAAGAATTTCTTCTGAGCCTTGGCTATTGTTTTTAGAGACTTAGTATCGGGTACACCATATGATAAATTATTACCATATAAAACACCCTTAATACCGTCGGCCGTTATTACATCAACCTTCATTGATGGTAAATCAATAGTACCAACCAGATAATGGTCGGATGTACCATCTCTATATGTTTCGAACATTGTGAAAAGATATGGATTTATCATGTTGCTGCTATTTTTAACACGAATCGCATTCCAGGAAAATTTGCCACCGCCCGACGAATGTGAAAAATGACCCTCTTTACCGCATTTTTTTGTGGTTGATGTATTGGAGAATTTAGATGTTTCAAACGGTTCATTATCAGATGGGAAAAATTGCCAATTAGTTATACCTCCCCAAATTAAGATTACTATTAATAATATAAATGCACTTATTATTATTAGTATCATTTATCTAATATAAATAAATTTTATTTATATTACATTTGATATGTTGAAGGTATGGTATTAAAGCCTGGTGCGGCCGGGTTGGATAACAGAGTTGATTGAGGTATTGATGGGGAGGGTCTCATTATGCGATCTCGAAGATAACTTACAGGTAATCCCGATAATTGTGAAACTCTTGATAATGATGGCATAGGATATGTTATAGTTGATTTTTGCATAGGTATATACTGACTTGGCCAACCCCATCCGCCCCACGCTTTAAAGAAAGTCTGCCATTTAGGATCTTTTTTAATAGTATCCATATTCTCTTTGATACGTGTAGCAATATTAATTAATCCTTGATCCCCCCCATTATAATAATTATCATAATAAAATTGAGTACACGACCCCCCTTTTGATACCGGATTAAAATTTAAAAACCCCTTTTTAGGACCACTTGTATAAGTTATGATTTTTTTAACCCCGAATTTAGTTCTAAATACAGCCTTGCCTATCTCCGCCCAATATTGCTGCAAAGGTGAAGGTGCAACTTTTGATGTATAATTTAAAACTCCCCACCATTCATCCTCATATTTTGACACATAACTAGCCCTTTGTTCCAATAATTGACAAACTCCT
>Ga0114999_10009694_pt1 | contig 10513 bp, 10 predicted proteins | sample ArcticOcean_MG_C_3_FD_89820 | JGI IMG/M metagenome (GOLD analysis project Ga0114999, IMG submission 89820) | Marine microbial communities from western Arctic Ocean - ArcticOcean_MG_CB8_126 | ecosystem: Environmental > Aquatic > Marine > Oceanic | place: Arctic Ocean: Canada Basin | collected... | reverse complement strand
GGTGTTTTAACGTTGTGTTCGGCAACAGCTGGAGATAAATCAGAGGAGGAAATAAAGATGGCTATGGTGACTCTTAATACTTCGTTAGGGGCGATCGAGTTGCAGCTCGATATTGAAAACGCTCCTGGTACAGTGGAGAATTTTATTAAATATGTGGAGCAGGGGCACTACGATGGGGTATTATTTCATCGAGTAATACCGAATTTTATGATTCAAGGTGGAGGAATGCAAACCGGTTTGCTTGAAAAAAATACACAAGCATCAATACAAAACGAAGCAGCCAATGGGTTAAAAAATTTGCGGGGTGCGGTAGCGATGGCAAGAACGCAGGACCCTCACTCTGCTACTGCACAGTTTTTTATTAACCTTAAAGATAATAGCTTCCTTGATCATACAGAAAAATCTGCGTCAGGCTGGGGTTACGCAGTTTTTGGCCAAGTTTCTTTAGGAATGGATATCGTAGATAAAATTGCCTTAGTGGACACCGGATCGGTAGGACAACATACAGATGTGCCACTCGAAGATGTTGTTATATATCAGGCGCTATTATCAAAGGACTAATAGAATACCCCCGATCAAGACGACCAGGATACTTAAGCTGTCGAGCGGATTGGCGCATTAGTTACTGTACATTGTTAAAAAAAAGTTCAGAAATACTTCTCATTTAATGCGATAGAAAATGACCGACTGGGTAACAATGTCAAAATTATTGCCGCAGATCATTTATCCTGCTAATGTAGTTCTTTGGTTGTTAGTGTTGGCGTTTTTTTTACTATTATGCCGACGCCAATTAGGAGCTGGAATTTCCCTATTTTTGGCGCTACTAGTTGTGTTTATTGGCTCTTCTCCATTATCTGGGATCCTATATAACAATCATCAGGGAAAATTTCCACCTATGCCCATTAATGATTCTCCATTAGCTGATGCCATAGTGGTCCTAGCTGGAGAAGTCGAGATTCCATTGCCGCCAAAAGTGGAGAGTCAGATCGGAGGCAACCGTTTACTTCATACGTTTCGATTGTACAAGGCAGGCAAGGCACCGTTAATTATTATCAGCGGTGGGAACGCCTTTCCTCAGCTAAACCTCCTTTCCGAAGCATCATATATCTCCGAGATACTGGTAGAGTGGGGAATTCCAAACGAGGCAATTATTGTTGAAGGCGAAAGCCGGAATACTTGGGAAAATGCGAAAGAAACACAAAAGATCGTGCAACGATTGCATTTGAATAGGGTGTTGTTAGTTACGTCAGCGTTGCACATGCCTCGTGCATTATTGACGTTTCGTTCAGCTGGCGTGGACGTATTTCCCTCTGCCTCGAGCATTAGTAGCCCCCTTGTTCGACCACAGATATTGGATTGGCTGCCCTCATTGACTGGTCTTGGAAAAATACAAGCGGTTATGCATGAGAATCTTGGAATTGTTGTATATCGTTTAAGAGGCTGGATCCAGTAAATTGGCTGAGACTAATTTATGACTGACTTAATTATTGATGCTCCTATTGTTGGGTCTGCATGTAATAAAACTAGCCTTGATGTTTTGAATTTCCTTAAATCTAGAAAACATGCAAATCATCGAAATTGGGTCTATGTAGGACAAAAAAATGAAATTGTGAAGCTGCTATACGGAGAAACAAAAAACCGAGATAACTCTCAATTAACCCAGTTAGAAAAAGAAAAATTAAAGTTTTTCGAGAAAACCTTTTTGTGGTTAGCCGCTCTTTCCGAGGACGGTGATACAGTACATGATACGGATCCTACCGCTGCAGCACTTTCAAAAGCAGCTGAACGGCTTGGCAACGATACGAAAGTTTTGACAGAAGATGGGTCATGGCTGGCAAGAGGCATTCCTTTTATTGATTTGCAGACAGCTGTCGAAGAACTGTGTGTCGAATCTAATATTAGTTTTATTGATCTACGTTCTCAGCAGGATCAGATTCGTCCAAGGTTAGAACGGTCGATACATCAAGTACTGCATCATGGAAAGTATGTTAATGGCCCTGAGATATCAGAACTCGAATTAGCACTTGCGGAGTTTGTTGGTGTTAAACATTGTGTGTCCGTATCAAGTGGTACAGATGCTCTCTTAATTGCCTTGCTATCGTTAGGAATCGGGCGTGGTGACGAAGTTGTTACAACAACGTTTTCATTCATTGCTACGTGTGAGGTAATCTTATTGACTGGAGCGACACCGGTATTTGTGGACGTTGATCACAGAACTGGTAATTTAAATCCCGAGCAACTAGAGGAGCGGCTAACGAGTCGAACAAGAGCAATTCTTCCAGTCAGTCTTTATGGGCAAACTGCAGATATGAGTCGTATCAATGAAATAGCGAGCGCTTATCGACTGCCAGTGATTGAAGACGCCGCTCAAAGCTTTGGAGCGTTACATTATGGAAAGCGATCATGCGGTCTTAGCACGATAGGTTGTACCAGTTTTTTCCCAGCTAAATCTTTGGGGGCGTATGGTGATGCGGGAGCTTGCTTCACAGAAGATCCAGATATTGCACAGATAATGAGAGAATTATTGAACCATGGTCAACAGCAGAGATATCAGCATGTTCGTATCGGGGTCAACGGACGCATGGACTCGCTTCAAGCAGCAATCTTGCTTTCAAAGCTTGAACTTTTTCAGTGGGAACTAGAAAGTCGCCAAGGTATATCAAATCTCTATAGTGACTTGATGAGAACCATGGAAGGCGAGGATAAATTGACACTTCCTTTCATAGAGAAAGGTAATTATTCAGCATGGGCGCAATATACTATTCGCGTTACTGATCGAGATCTTTTGCAAAAAACCTTAGCAAGCGTCGACATTCCAACTGCCATACACTATCCTCGTGCTTTGCCAGATCAGCCCGCACTAAAGCAATTTCGTGCTGAGTTTCCAAATAGCGAAATGCTAGCTCAGACAGTGCTTAGTTTGCCGATGCACCCGTATCTCACAGTGAAAAATCAGACAAATATTGTCGATGCGATTCGTTCTGCAATTTCGTAACGAAAGTTGACATCATAAAATCTGCAGGACTAAGAGGGGGGCGATTGAAAATTGGTGTTTTAGGACTAGGTTACGTCGGGATACAGCTCTCGGTTGCGTTCGGGAGAAAATACGAAACTATCGGATTTGATTTAGATGAAGAAAAGCTGAACGCTTATCGTTTTGGTGTGGATCATAGCGGGGAAGTTACAGAAAGCCAATTTAAGGAGGCAAAATATCTCACTTTTACGTCGATATCGAGCGATCTAGAAGGCTGTGAAGTATTTATTGTGGCTGTACCAACGCCAGTAGATGATGCTCGGCGACCTGATTTCAGAGCGCTGGAGAGCGCCAGTGGAACAGTAGGTAAGGTCTTAAAATCTAATTCAATTGTGATTTATGAATCGACAGTTTATCCGGGTGCGACAGAAGAAGTGTGCGTGCCAATACTGGAAAGGGAATCAGGACTGAGCTGGAAAACAGACTTTCACGTAGGATATTCACCCGAGAGAATTAATCCTGGCGATGCTGAGCACAACTTACAGTCTATTATAAAAGTTGTATCCGCAGATGATGAAGAGACATTAGATATAATAGCAACGTTATACAGCTCAATTGTAGACGCTGGAATATATCGCGCATCTAGCATTCAAGTGGCTGAAGCAGCTAAGGTAATAGAAAATACGCAGCGTGATCTCAATATTGCTTTAGTTAACGAGTTAGCTGTAATTTTTGATCGGCTCGATATTGATATGTCCGAAGTACTAGATGTGGCAAGTACGAAATGGAATTTTCTTCCATTTCGACCGGGGTTAGTTGGGGGCCACTGTATAGGAGTTGATCCATATTATTTAACACATAAGGCAGAGATGATTGGTTATCAACCAGAAGTCATCCTCGCTGGTCGAAGAATTAACGACAACATGAGCAGTTTTGTTGCTAAAAAGATAGTCAGTGAATTGAGAGAAATTAATCTTTATGAAGCAGGCACTTTAGTTAACATACTTGGAGTTACCTTTAAAGAAAATTGTGCCGATTTTCGAAATTCCCAAGTGTTTTGTTTGATACAGCAGTTAAAGCAAGAAGGTTTAACAGTACAGGTAACTGACCCTTTGGCAAATAAAAAGAAAGTGTTTGAATCAGAAGGTGTTGAAATAGTTTCTTTGCGCAATCTATCGGCAGCACCTGTCTTAGTTGTGGCTGTGCCGCATGAAGATTATATTTCTGTCGGTCAGGAGTTAGTAAATAATCTTATTTCGAACCCAGGGGTTCTAATTGATATTAAAGCTGTGTTCCGCAAGATTGGTCGAGTCTCGAATGTAAGGTACTGGAGTCTTTAGAGATGAAGATTTTGGTAACCGGCGTTGCAGGGTTTATTGGTGCATCCCTTTCTAATCTATTGTTGAAACGGGGCGACGTCGTGATTGGTGCTGATAATTTGAACGACTATTATGATGTGAGGTTGAAAGAAGCACGCTTAGGGATGCTTAGAGAGAAGCCAGGATTTACGTTTTATAAGGTAGATATTTCCCGTCGCTCCGAGTTGTCGACCCTTTTTTCTAGCGCATCCTTCGATGTGGTAGTTCATTTAGCAGCGCAGGCTGGTGTTCGGTATTCGATGGAGAACCCCTATGCTTATATTGAGGCAAATTTAGTCGGTTTTTCTAATATCCTGGAGGAATGTCGCCATCATGAGATATCCCACCTTGTCTACGCTTCTTCGAGTTCAGTATATGGAGCAAATGCCCAATTGCCTAGCTCCGAGGACGACAACACAGATAGGCCGATGTCGTTGTATGCGGCTACAAAAAAGGCTAATGAGTGTATGGCCCATGCATACTCGCATCTATACCAACTTCCTACAACCGGGCTCCGTTTTTTTACGGTTTACGGTCCTTGGGGCCGGCCTGATATGGCGTTATTTAAGTTCACTAAAAATATTCTTGCTGGTGAGCCGATCCCCGTGTACAACGATGGTCAAATGATGCGAGATTTCACTTATATAGATGATATTATTGCCGGCCTATCTTTAGTAGTTGATAGGTTGCCTATAAAATTGGGTAAGTCGTCGTCAAAAAAGTCTATGGGTACAGTATTAAAGAGCGCTCCTTGGAAAATTTATAATATTGGCAATAGCCGGCGCGTTCAGTTGATGGATTATATTGAAATGTTGGAGACACACTTGGGTAAGAAGGCCTGTTTAGATTTGCAGCCCATGCAAGACGGAGATGTTTCTGCGACTGAGGCCGATATTACAAATATTGTAGATGATTTGGGATATCAACCGAAAGTTGAGGTAAACGAAGGAATAGCCCACTTTGTATCTTGGTATCGAGACTACTATAGAATCTCTACTTGAGCTTACTATTCATAAATGCTTGAAAAACTCTCATTCGAGATTGTGGTTGTGTATGTATAAGTTATCACCCAAACTATTTATCCGGGCGAGTGCTTTCTCTAATGCTTGAATATCTACTCCAATTTTTTTCCGGTGAAGGGTCAGATGTTGCAATCCTTGCCGATCATAGAGGCGCGTAGCGGCTCCATATCGGATTTGAGCAACAAATCCTTCTCCCGGTAAACTATAGAGCCCTGAAAATTCTTCTTTTAGTTGTGTCATTACATTTATTGATGATAAACAGTTATTAGAAAATCTCTAAGTCAAATTAACTTTTTTCACAAAAAACAATAAAGAGATTCAAAGAGACATTAAACATGGGCCAAGAGCAAGAAAAGAGGAAAGTTGCAGAATCTGCCGTAGAATTCATTGAAACTAGTGATGTAATTGGTGTCGGGACTGGTTCGACCGTCAATTTATTTATCGATGCTTTGGCAAAAGTCAAAAACAAATTGGATGGCGTGGTTGTCAGCTCTAAAGACAGTGCAGACCGTGTAGCTCGAATTGGCATTCCAGTGTTAGATCTTAATACAACAGGAAATCTGCCATTATATGTGGATGGGGCCGATGAAGCGGTCAAATCACTATACCTGATTAAAGGTGGTGGTGGCGCATTGACTAGGGAAAAGATTGTCGCTAGCGCGTGTCATACCTTCATTTGTATTATTGATAGTTCAAAAATGTCAGACATGCTGGGTTCATTTCCGCTGCCTATCGAGGTTATACCAATGGCGCAGAGCCTGGTAAGTAGACGCCTTATTGAGATGGGTGGCACGCCAATTCTTCGAGAAGACTTTAGGACTGATAATGGTAACGTGGTTATAACCGTTAGAAATCTAGATCTTACAGATCCCTTGCAAGTTGAAAAAACGCTCAACAATCTACCGGGCGTAGTCGAAAACGGTCTCTTTGCGCAGCGACGCGCGGATATACTTTTAATTGGCACGCATTCTGGAGTTGAGCGGCTTACATGGCCCTAGAAAAGAGCGAATATTAGAACTCCAGTATTATAACGCCGAATTTCTGTGGGAAGTTACCAAAGAGACAGTCGAAAAGAATTTATCATTCATCACTGGAAGAGAATAGTTTATTTAGTTGTAGCATAGTTCGCCAAATTTATGAATATAAAATCTATGGAATTAGGTATTGTGTGCTTGGGTAATGCCTCCTTTTGGTGCCGAGGGTAAATAGCAGTATGGCCTGTGGTGTATTGAACAAAATGATTCTTAAGTCGTATTAGAAATATAAATTTCATTATTTGAATGATTCGACTTTATCCTAGACAATTAATTGAAAAGAGATTAGTGATCTGCCAGTTATTTATTGGCAGAGTAAAGAGGAGAGTCATTTGTTTGAGAATTCCCTTAGTTTATTTACCTAGTTTATGCACTCGCTTGACGATAATAGTTTCTTAAAGGCGAAGTAGGATGGCATTTTTCTTACTTTATTCGAGCGGTGATCCACTAATCCATAGCCGGCCTGGACAAGTTGCCACCAGTAAACTCGCTCAACATATCCCGTGCGCCACGCAATGTTGTAGTAATCAGTGAGATATTTAGCCTGTGTTTCTTCATTTACAGTTGACCGCGGATTGCCTGAATTAGGTGTAAAAGGTTTTGTATTGAGCAGCGGCCAGTTTGTTTCTGTAATCCAAAGTCGAGAGTCAAATTTATTTGATACAGATATTAGCTTAGCAATAATCCCAATTTTTTTTCTTAAGTCGAAAATACCGAACTGTCGGCTTTGAGGAGAACCTCTTCGATTAACGTAAAGAAGTGCGGTGCACGCATCTAATTTGTAGTTATGACAATTGATGAGTGTGCGAAGTGTTGCTAATGGCTCGAAGTCAATAATTGATGAGCCCGCTAAAATAATACCAGGGAAAGCTTCTCTAAGATGGTTCGTATGACCCAGAAGAGTTAAGTAGTCGCCAACGTGTCGGTAACCCCATTTAGATCTGTTAACGGCGTTTCCTAGTTGATATTCGTTTGTGATTGACCAGAATGCCGTAATAATTGTTTCGACTGCGGTCGTCCATGAATGTAAGTCAGTCGCGCGTTCAGGATTTTGCAGGATATTTACGAGTAGCTTTTGGTTTCGAAATTTGGTCGCAAATTCAAGGTAGGTGTCAAGCCGATCAATATGCCATGTCGGCACCCGAAGTAGTAGTCTCTGGACGCCGAGTTCTTCTACCATCTCAACGATCTGATTAGCGTCACCTCTATCACTGGAAATTCCTAACCCTATAAAGTCTGTTTTGGCTCTAAGGGGCGTGGTCAAGCCTGACGGAGCTAAAGCCTTTAATGCTAAAAGAGGTGAGACGCCTAAAGCACAAAGTGCCGTTTTGGCGTACTCGTAAATATGAGAACTCGACGTATGGCGTTTGGCACTAGAGCTAAGTTTGTGTGGCTGATCTGAGTTTTGATCCCACCAATGCGGATGTTTAAGAGTCATAATCGACGTGCTTGAATATCTAGAATCTGTTGTTTATATCTCAGACCGCGAGCTTCGTATTTCGTCAGTAGTCGTGTTAACGGTTTTTTAGCGTAACAGTTAGGACCCATAATGTTTTTAAGAAGCTGTTCATCTTCAATCGAGTTGAGAATAGTTTTGGCATAATCCGCGCAATCAGGGGAGACGTAGAGATCTCCTCCTTCAATCAGGCGTGATGCTATTTGTTTGAGGAATAGCGGATTAACAAGTCGACGTTTTTGGTGTCGTTTTTTAGGCCAAGGATCGGGAAAATATACTAGCACCATAGCCAGTGAATTTTCCTTGAAAAAATGTGGAAGGGCGGTGACAGCATCTTCTAAAATAATTTTCACGTTGTGAATATTGTTCTGCTCAAGTTCGATTAATAGACGACCGACACCGGGTCGATAAATATCTATACCAACGTACGAATTCTGTGGATTGTTTTGCGCTAGATTAATTAAGTTTCGTCCATTACCGAAACCAATCTCGAGAGTTATTGGCGATGTTCGTTGGAAAAAAAATTGTTTTCCCGTATTAGAGTTTCGGTTTAGTCCATATTTGGGCCATAATGTCTCTATCGCTTTGCGTTGGCCCGTCGTAATGCGACCTTCTCGTCGTACATAACTTCGAATTGGTCGCTTTTGTTGGATTTTATTTTTTACAAGATGCGTCATATCTTAAAGGTGTGTCTATGATTGGTTTCAGTAAAATCAATAATAAAAGAGTTTTGTATAGGATAATTATTTCGAGCAGTTGCTTCAGTTCTGACCTCAGATAATAATGCGGCTTTTCCAAAGCGGGTGTGGTTCAATGGTAGAACCTCAGCTTCCCAAGCTGATGACGTGGGTTCGATTCCCATCACCCGCTCCAATTGTAGACCGCGAATTTGTGAACTAGTTAATTGAAATTTAGTGCTTTAATATAATTTTAGTTGGAGAAGAATCTAGGTATAAATCTTAGGATATAAGGAAAGTAGCTTATCATTGTATAGAAGACGGGGGCTGCCTGCGTTGCGGATGTTGTTATCGATAGAGGCTATTGAGTATGATATGGAGAATTGTTTCTGATCAGTTTCTCATAAGCTCAAAATAGAAAAACAACTATAAGTTGATGGCAACTTTCTGATAGCTTATTAAGCTTCGAAAAATCAACCAATGCTTGGCCAACCTAGCATTGATACCGTTCCTGAGTCAAAATGAAATTTATCACTCGAGCCTGGATAGTTATTTGTATCTTGTTCTTACTTGACGTAAGTTTAGTTTTTGCGACGGATTCTCTAAACACTCATAAGGTAAAGGCTGGAGATACCGCGTGCGGTATTGCTGAGCGTTATAAGATTCCTTGTTCAAACTTGCTGGAAAAGAATAATTTGGACAGTAGCGGTCTGATCTATCCTGGTCAGTTACTTTACCTTCCAGACTCATCGGTCTGGAACGGTTCGATGCCCTGCAAAATTCATATGATCAGCTGGGTTAATGTGAATATACGCGGCTCTCATCTACTTAATAAGAAAACAGAGTTCGAAAAAAATATCAGGGACGGGTTGCGAAAACAAATCCCGTTTTTATCCCATGAGCTGCAGGAATATGGTGCACTTTGGTCGGAGGTTGCATACGATAAATCAAATGATAAATTTTTAGATATTGATGTAGGTCAGGACAAGCGTTTTATCGAGCGTGGCGAAGTGAATTGTAGTGTCTGGTCTTCGGAGTCTGAAAATCCAGCAGCCATCTATCTGAACTGCGAACTCTCCGGTTGGGGCGACTACATACCTACAATCTATGAGGAATTTAAAGTCGAAGCGCTGAGCACGGCTCCTCTCTCTAACTTAGCAAGAAAATCAGAAGCCATGTTACGTCATCTGATTTCCGATATTTCCGAGCGGTTGATCAGTTATAGGGAGAAAGATTGCCCCGGGACGATCGTGAATTAGTGTGTTTTTAATCAACGCTATTGTCTAATAGCGCGCTTCATGGTCAGGGATTGAAAAACTCGATTGCAGCTCGTTTTGACCGAGGTCGGTACTTCCAGATTCCGCGATTAAATTCTGGCTGAATCAATTTTTGAAGAGCTGCCTTATTTTGGGCTTTGGCTAACAGAGTTCTAATGCTAAAAGCGGTTTTGACAACTTCCTGTGCTTGCGTCTCTATGTCATCGATGGCATACGATTGAAGAGACACTGGTGTGACGTAATCAACGCAGGCTTCGGGCCATTCACCAGTTTCATGTTGAATAGCCATCGCGTAGGTTGCAATCTGAAATGCGTGATCTTGAATAATCTCTCTTTTTGGTTTTACCGTAGATTTTATTTCTCGTACCTCGCTCGGATAAAGCAGATCGATGTAGCCACGGACCGGGACCTCGATGCCTTCAATTTTCAAGCAAATTTCTTTTTGGTATGCGGTTGGACGTTCCCAGGACTGCATTAAGGGAAGGCATACATCGAGGCAGCTAAGCAAAACACGTAGTTCATTCTGAACATATCGACCATTGTAATGTTCTGAATCTTCTTTAATTAGTCGCCGGTATTTATTTGCTGCAGAAAATTTGAGCGCTTCAAGTGTGGCGTCCCCCGTCGGCTCGGTCAGTAGACAACCAATGGCCTCATCCACTGCGGTTCCGCGATGCATAGAGGGGCTACCTACTTCTCGCACGCCGAGTACAAG
>Ga0114999_10009692_pt1 | contig 10515 bp, 9 predicted proteins | sample ArcticOcean_MG_C_3_FD_89820 | JGI IMG/M metagenome (GOLD analysis project Ga0114999, IMG submission 89820) | Marine microbial communities from western Arctic Ocean - ArcticOcean_MG_CB8_126 | ecosystem: Environmental > Aquatic > Marine > Oceanic | place: Arctic Ocean: Canada Basin | collected... | reverse complement strand
CATCAACGGCTTTTATAACCCCCGCCGCAGACACTCGGCGTTAGGCTGGAAAAGCCCCTTGGCTTTTGAAAAGATCGCCGCTTAAATGAGCACCTGGGGCGGCACTAAAGCGGGACAGGTCCATCTTTATTAGGGAGCCTTGGTATTTGGGGGCCGGAATGCTACCAAAGATAAAATTCCTGTAGTCATGGAGACATCTCATGAGCGCACCCGAAAAATTCTCAGGGGTTCTGACCCCCGTTATTACGCCCTTCAAAGCAGATCTAAGCCCTGATCCTGACCGCCTGCTTACCCAATGCCGGTGGATGCTGTCGCAGAACGTTGGCCTTGCCGCGTTCGGCACCAACAGCGAAGCGAACTCCCTGTCGGTTGATGAAAAGATCATGCTGATGGATCGCTTGGTTGAAGGGGGCATTGATCCAAAACGGATGATGCCGGGAACTGGCTGCTGTGCGCTAAGTGATTCTATCCGAATGACTGAACACGCGGTAAAGTTGGGTGTGGGTGGCGTGCTGATGCTGCCGCCGTTCTATTACAAAGGTGTGCCGGATGACGGCTTGTTCAAGAACTTTGCCGAAATCATCGAACGCGTTGGGTCGTCTGACCTTCAAGTCTATCTGTATCATATCCCGCCCGTCGCCCAGGTTGGCATTTCCCATGACCTAATCGAGAGTCTTGTGAAAGCCTATCCCGACACCGTCGTCGGCATCAAAGATAGTTCCGGCGATTGGGAAAATACCAAGGGTATGCTGGATCGGGGATGGGACGACTTCCGCGTCTTTGCCGGCAGCGAAAGCTTCCTGCTGCAAAATATGCGGGCCGGTGGTGCAGGTTGTATTTCAGCCACGGCCAACGTCAATCCGGCGGCGATTCATCACCTGTTTGCCAACTGGCAATCCGATGAAGCGGATGCCCTGCAAGACGGCCTGAACGATATTCGGAATACCTTCCAGGCCTTCCCAATGATCCCGGCATTGAAGGCGGCTGCGGGTCACTGGTCTCGGGATGCCCAATGGGATGATGTTCGTCCTCCCTTGGTTCCTTTAACAGCTGAGCAAAAGACCGCCTTGATTGCTGAATTGGACAAACGAAATTTTGACATGCCGGGCCTCGCCCAGGCTGCTGCTGCGGAGTAAAATCACATATGTCTGAGACGATTAAAGCGAACGGTATTAACATCAATTATCGATTTGATGGCCCAAAAGACGGCCCCGTTGTCATGTTTAGCAACAGCCTGATCAGCAACTACACCATGTGGGATGATCAGATTGAGGCAATAACGAATGCGAGTTATCGCATGCTGCGTTACGACACCCGTGGTCACGGCGGCACAGATGCACCTTCTGATCCCTACTCCATCACGATGTTTGCGGAAGACGTGGTCGGATTATTGGATGCCTTGGGACTTGATAAGGTCCATTTCGTGGGGCTTTCGATGGGCGGGTTTATTGCCCAGTTGATGGGCGCTAATCACCCGGACCGGGTCCACTCTTTGGCATTCTGCGACACCGCCTGCGTCATGCCAACGTTGGAACTGTGGAATGATCGGATTGCCCAGGCAGAAAAAGGCGGAACCCAAGTCCTTGCCGACGCGACACTTGGCCGCTGGTTTACTGCGGACTACCATGAATCAAACCCGAAAGAAGTTGCCCTCGTCCGAGAGATGATCAATGCGTCTAATCTGACAGGCTACATCGGTTGCGCCCGTGCCATTCGCGACATGAGCCAGTGCGACGTTCTGGGCCAAATAAAAACGCCAACCATTGTGATCGTTGGCGAAGAAGACCCGGCCTGCCCCGTTGCATCTGCCAAAGTGTTGCATGAAAGGGTTGAGGGTTCTGAGTTAGCGATCATTAAGGGCGCCGCCCACCTGCCCAACATCCAAAAGCGCGACAATTTTAACTCAGTATTGCTGGGTTTTCTGAATGCTCGTTAAGCACCGTTAGGTGGCCTAAAGATCCGGATTTCATAGCACATCACGGAAACGTTAGTTTGGACGCCCCTAGGTTTCTGATACGTTAACCGCAATCAACAAATCAAAATCTTGGGAGGATTAACTAATGAAACATAAATATCTGACAAGCGTCGCGGTCGTCTCGGCTACTTTATTCTTTGCCACATCTGCTTCGGCTCAGTCCGTTACCATTCTTGGTGGCGGACTTAAAGGTGGCGCGTATGCCATGGCGGTAGGCTTGAGCAAGCTACTGAAGCAAAAAGCTGGCATGAATCCATCACCTCAGACGTCTGGCGGCATGGTCGCCCAGGCGCGTATCCTGAACAAAGGCGGCGCACAGTTTGCATTCGGCATTGGTGGACCGATTGGAGCATGGGCCTACAACGGTCAAAAGCGTTTTAAGAAAGAAGGCGCCAAGAAAAAACTGCGCGCTATTATGTCCTATCCATACGGCAATCTGCAGTGGGTAACGCTTGCTGATTCATCCGTTAAATCAATTGGCGATATGGTCGGCAAGACGATTTCCGTCGGCAAGGCCTCCAGCACAACGCAAACGTTTGCACGGATTCTCTTAAAAGCTCACGGCATTAAGATGTCTAGCCTGAAAGAAACCACACCTGGTTTTGGTGGCGGTTTCAACCAGCTTCGGAATGGTAACGTCGCGGCGCACCTGTCGGTTGGAAAAACACCCATCACGGCGCTCCGTGAAATGGCAACGACTAAAAACTTCCGGCTGGTTCACATGGACTCGGGCGTGATCAATAAGCTCGCCAAGGACATTGGCCGTGGCATTTCAGTTGATATGATCGCACCGAACGCCTACGGAAAATCTCAAAAGAATGCCAAGGCCGTTACGACTTTAGGGCTGTTTTTTGGCTTTTCCACAAGCACCAACACGTCAGCTGACTTGGTCTACAAAGTGACCAAAGCGATGTGGGAGAACTTGGCCGAATACAAAAAGACAACCAAGAAAGCCAAGCCTGTTACCTTGGCTGGTGCCTGCAAAGGCCTCGCCTTCCCGCTGCACGAAGGTGCCAAGCGCTACTATAAAGAAGTCGGCGCCAAAGGTTGCATGTAAGCCTTTAAGTACGTTTCAATTGAACCCCTTTTTCCGGCATTGTCCGGGGAAAGGGGTTTTCTTTGCGGTGGGGACAAAGATCAGTGACGAAATATCGGGAAATTAGTTCCAAATTCTGTTGGCTGCTGGCTTTAGCGTTTGCGGCCTTCGAATTCTATACGGTAGGATTCGAAATCATGTCCCCGATGAGCCAGCGCGCCACCATGCTGGCATTCTCAGCACTTCTGGTGTTCTTGCTCTATCCAACCGCCAATTGGACCAGCAGAGACGATCTTCCTGGCCCTGCTAAATTTTCCGCATTTGTCTGGGATTACGCATTAATCAGCATCGCAATTTGGGCCTGCGGGTATATCATTCTAAACGAAGCTGGTCTCGCTGACCGAAGTGGAGCAGAGACCGAACTTGACCTGATCACCGCCGCGATTGGACCGATCATTGTTTTGGATATGGTTCGCCGGGTGGCTGGGTGGCCGCTGTTTTTTGTCGCCCTCGGAACCGTCGTCTATGCCTACTGGGGCGATATCGTCCTCGTCACGTTAGTGGCCGGCGGCGTGTTAGAAGCTGTCCGGCGCTGGGTCGGCCCAAAGGCGGCATTGGCGTTGGTGGGAATGATCATCGTGGCGCTTCTTTTCCAGGACGTTCGCGCCTGGCTTGATCCGTCATCATTTTACTACAAAGGGTCAAATCATGATCGCTTGGCAGCCTACTTATGGCTGACGGCTGAAGGAACGTTCGGTTCTATCACCGGCATCATGACCGAGTTCATTTTTGTTTTTATATTGCTGTCCGCTATCTTGGAAGCAACCGGCGCAGGACAGATTTTAATGGACCTCGCCTTCGCCCTGACAGGCCGCTTTCGGGGCGGTCCGGCACAGTCTGCCGTCGTCGCCAGCTCCCTATTCGGCATGGTGTCGGGCAGCACCATGGCGAATGTGGTGAGCACTGGAACCTTCACCATTCCGCTGATGATCCGCACAGGATTTTCGCGCACGATTGCGGGCGCAGTCGAAGCGGTCGCGTCATGTGGCGGGCAGATCATGCCGCCGATCATGGGGGCCAGCGTCTTCATCATGTCCGAACTTATCGGCGTGCCGTATATCGACTTGATGCTCTACGGATTGGTTCCGGCGATCATGTATTTTTTCTGTCTTTCGTCTTCGATCTATTTCGAAGCGTCACGTACAAATTTGGGGGCGATGGACCCGAGTGAGATTCCGAACGCCTGGGAACAAGTCCGCAAAGGTGGCTACTTGTTGATCCCCGTGTTCATTCTTTTGGCCAGCATCATCAGTGGTGAAACGCCGGGCCGAGCCGGTTTCAAAGCCGTCATCTCTCTGCTGGTGATGGTTGATCTGGTTCGTTCGCTGAGGTGGATCAGGCATCGCTGGGGCCGACAAGGTCTTATCATCGCAGCTGCGTTAATTATCACAGCAATTGGCCTCGCCTATGGCCCTGTCGGTATGTTTGCAGCCTTCAAAGGAACCATGCATCTACCCTTGTTGGGCGATATAGGAATTTTACGGCTTGCTCTATTCGCCCTAGGTGTCGCCTGTGCAACCTTACCCATTCTACGCGGATTACCCATCATCTTCCCGATGGCGCTGGCAACCGCAATTTGGAAATTCCCTCCTGAGCTTCTTTGGATGGGGCAAGTTCCCTTCATCGGCTTAGCCCTCCCTGCGGCCTTGGCTGTATTGGTGGCTTATTTGATTGCGCTTCCTGTGTTCCTGGAAGGCGATGTTCCAAGCTCTCGTGACAGTGCCAGAGATTTGGGCCTGTCTGTCGTGAATGGATTCGAGAAAGGGGCTAAGAATTCGCTTAGTCTTGTCGCCGCGACATCTTCCATCGGCCTTATTGTTGGGCTTCTGGTTCTGGCAGCGCTTGGTGTGCGTATTTCGATCTTCGTTACCGAAGTCGCGACAGTTTCCTTGTTCCTGGCGCTGGTACTGGTCATGCTGGCGTCATTGGTCATGGGCATGGGGCTGCCAACGATTGCAGCGTACTTGTTGCTGGTAATTGTCGTGGCACCTGCGCTGAACGATCTTGGCACATCCATCATTGCAGCCCATATGTTCATCTTCTACTACGGAGTAATCAGTTCCATCACCCCGCCTGTTGCCCTGGCAGCGTACGGCGCATCCGGTATTTCTGGAGCCAACGCGATGGAGACAGGGTTCACATCCTGCCGGTTGGCCATCACCGCCTTTATAGCTCCGTTCTTATTTGTCTATCACCCGGAATTATTGCTGCTGGAAGGCACAGCGGGTGAGATCGCCTACCGTATTGCCATTAGCTTTGCGGGCATTTACCTGATCGCCATGGCCGCCATGGGATACGGGTTTAGGGTTCTTGATTGGAAGGCCAGAAGCATACTCGCAGTCGCAGCGCTACTAACGTTCATGATACCTATGTGGATGAACGGTGTTGGACTCGCCTTAGGCTTTGCCCACATTATGTGGCAGCGAAAACATAAAGAATTGGGGGTCACGCCATGATCGAAATAGAAGCTCTCGACCACATTGGAATTCGTGTCGCCGACGAAGACGTGGCGATGAAGTTCTATGAAGTGCTCGGATTTAAATTCCATTGGCGCGCGACCGGAGATGCGGTGGTGATTATCAGGAACCCCGCCGGAGTTGAGATCAATCTGGTGATCAACGCCAACGATGACCAGGGCGGCAAGAACATCCTAATAGATGTGCCAACAAAGATTCCCGGCATTACGCATGTTGCCTATGACGTGAAATCTCTCAAGAAAACCATGGAAACCCTAGCCGAAAACAACATCAAAATTCGCCAAGGCCCGGTGGTATTTTCCAGTGGCCATGTCTCCGTTTTTATTCGTGATCCAGATTTAAATGTGATTGAACTCCGCGGCAACGATGAAGACGCCAAAGAAATCGAGACAGAAGAATACGTGCCTTAGCCTGACCTTAAGCCAAAAGGAATTAACGCTATGTCGTCAGACCTCCGCCTTCCCGCCATTGATCCGGCGGACATTGAGCCAAAGATCGGCACCAACTATCCGGCCCCCTTACAAGGCCCCCACGATGCCCGCGAAAAACGCGCCGTGGGTGACGCCCTAGGACTGACGAAATTCGGCGTCAACATTACCACCATCCGGCCAGGGGTAGAGACGGCACTTCGCCATTGGCATACCGGCTGCGATGAATTTGTTTATGTTCTGAAGGGTGAGTTGGTCCTGATTACCAACGATGACGAACAAGTACTCACCCCCGGCATGGCGGCAGGCTTTAAGGCTGGCGCAGAGAACGGGCATAAGTTGGTTAACAGATCAGACGCCGATGCTAAATATTTAGAAGTCGGCGATCGCGGCTCACACGACGAGGTATTTTACCCTGGAGCCGACCTTTGGGGACAAATAATTGACGGTAAACGGGTGTTCACAAAAACCGACGGCACGGCTTATTAAGGAATATCCTTACCGTGGAAATTGACGCCTGGATCGGCTTCACCCTTGCAGCTTCGGTGATGCAGGCCGTTCGGACAGCTGGACAAAAGTACCTGACACTTCATATGAATGCGGTTGGCGCGACCCTTGTCCGCTATCTATTTGGCTTGCCCTTCGTCTTGATCTATCTGACGTCGTTGCTGCATTACTTTGGTGTTTCCTTTCCTGCATTGAATACAGAATTTTGGCTCAGTACCATCGCCGCTGGGCTGTTTCAAATCGCCGGCACAGTGTGTCTGGTCTATCTGTTCTCGCTGCGAAATTTCGCTGTCGGCACAACCTATTCAAAAAGCGAAGTCTTCCTGACCGCGTTGGTCGCAATGGTCATCTTTGGCGAAATCATCCCAGTAATGGGCTGGGTTGCCATCACAATCAGCGTTGTTGGTGTATTGGTTATCAACGCCGCCCGGACAAAGGCAGCAGGAATGTCTGCGTTTGAAAGTTACTGGAACAAGGCTGCTGCCGTCGGACTTTCGACCGGCATGTGCATGGCGTTCTCCAGCCTCTTCATTCGCAAATCCGGCCTCTCTCTGGGGCTGGATAACGCTCTTTTATCAGCCGCCACAACCCTAACGGTCATGGTGTCTATGCAAGCTGTGGCTTTGTTGATTTACCTTGGTGTCCGAGACCCCGGCCAAATTGGCTCTATCATGCGAAATTGGAAGCCCTGTCTCTTCGTCGGCGTCACCAGCGTGACTGGCTCCGCGCTCTGGTTTACCGCATTCACATTGCAGCAGGTATCTTACGTCAAGGCCTTGGGCTTGGTGGAAATGGTCCTCGTGATCCTGATAACGACGCTTTTCTTCAAGGAGCACATTTCACGTAAAGAAATCTCCGGTATGGCCTTGGTCACCCTGGGGATCATCCTCCTACTTACCTTGGCGTAACCCACCACACTAATGTGCGTCCTTGACCGTTAGCGCGAGCAACCTTATCTTAGGGACTTCTCCACAACTGACTGAAGGTAGATCCGTGAGATCAACCCAGACGCCCCCCAAATGATCATCGCAACCGCCGGACATATTGATCACGGCAAGACGCTGCTGGTGAAGTCGCTGACAGGCGTCGATACCGACCGCCTGCCTGAAGAGAAAGCGCGGGGACTAACGATAGATTTGGGCTTTGCCTATCAGCCCTTGGGCGAAAACGGCGCAATCGTCGGCTTCGTTGATGTGCCGGGGCACGAGAAGTTCATTCGCAACATGCTGGCAGGCGTTACCAATATCGACTATGCGCTGCTGGTGATTGCCGCCGATGATGGGCCGATGCCGCAAACCAGAGAGCATTTGGCCATCCTGGATTTACTCGGTGTATCCAGAGGCGTGGTGGCGCTGACTAAAATCGACAGAGCAAATGCAGATCGTGTCGCAGAAGTCTCCACCCAAATCGCCAATCTATTAGCGCCAACAAAACTCGCGGACATGGAAATCATGCCCGTTTCTGCCATTACCGGAGATGGCATAGATGATTTGAAAGCCAACTTGGAACTGGCCGCAGAAGACAATAAGGCACGCGCCACAAATGGAAATTTCAGGCTTTCGGTAGATCGCTGCTTTACCATTCCAGGCGCTGGCATTGTTGCCACAGGCACCGTGTTCTCAGGTCAAGTTGGCGACGACGACCACGTCATCTTATCGCCGGAGGGGGTAGAGGTCCGCATTCGTGGCATTCACGCGCAGAACACCCAATCCGAAACCGGACAGGCTGGCCAGCGCTGCGCCATCAACATCGCCGGTCGGGGTCTTAGCAAATCCCAAGTCCATCGCGGCGACTGGTTGGTCGCCAAACAAGCGCACAATCCGACAGCCCGCTTTGATGCCCGAATTAAGCTTTTACCCGGTGAGCCGCGATCCCTAAAGCATTGGACACCGGTTCATGTTCATTTAGGCGCGGGTGACGTTCCGGGGCGAATTGCGGTGCTGGAAGGCCGCGCGATTGAGCCCGGTGAAGAAGCCCTGGTCCAAATCGTCTTTGATCGCCGGATCAATGCCATCAAGGGCGACAAGTTCATTGTTCGGGACCAAACCGCTCGGCGCACCATGGCGGGGGGCACGGTTATTGACCCCTTCCCGCCCGCCCGCGGTCGCGCCCGCCCAGAACGTTTGGCATTTCTAAAAGCCATGGAAAGTACAGTCCCCGGTGACAGCTTGGGAGGTGTCCTCGCGTTGCTGCCGGGTGGATTGAGCCTCAAGCAATTCGCACAGGCCTGGAATCTGACACCTGTTGAAGCCGATACACTTTGGGAAACAGCAGAGATGATTCGGGCCGGAACCGATGATGTCAGCTTTGGCTTCGCTGCGGCACATTGGGAGGCCCTTAAGGTTCTCTGCTCAAATTCCCTTGCAGCATGGCACAAATCAAAACCTGAAAGCCCTGGACTAACCCTGTCGAACCTCCGCGCCGGGCTAAGCACCCGCGTGCCTGTCTTGGTGTTTGCGACCTTGGTCGATCATCTGGTCCGCGATGGCAAGATTAGCCGTAACGGCGAAGTCGCCAGCCTGACCACCCACGCCGCCCAAATGGCACCGGAAGACAATGCGCTTTGGAAAACAATCGAACCTCTGCTGATAGACGGCGGCCTACGCCCACCAATCGTTCACGAAATCGCGGCCGAGACCAATCATCCGCCTAAAAAGATTGAAGGCTTCTTAAAGCGCATGACCAAACAGGGCCGCGTCCGTCAAGTTGCCGCCAACAGATTCTATCCACCCGAGGCTGTCGACGGCCTGGCAAAGATCGCCATAGAACTCGCCACCGCCGACGCAAACGGCATGATCGACGTGCGCGCCTTCCGCGACCAATCGGCCATCGGTCGCAACTTGGCGATAGAAGTGCTTGAATACTTCGACAAATTAGGCTTTACCCACCGCTCCCAAGACGGACGAAAAATCATCAAACCGATCGCGGACGTTTTTGGTAAAACGTAGAGGAGCAGCATCAACGAGCACTTAAGTGCGAGAAGACCCCGACCGGGGTCCGCTACAACTGCAGCGAGCCAAGAGGCGAATAGCCTCGCCCGGCGCTTGAGGGGCAAATATATGGAAGGGAATCAGTGGCGGTCCGCTGGCTGGTCTTCAAAACCAGTGATGGGCGTTAAACGCTCGTGGTAGGTTCAACTCCTACTCCCTTCCGCCAAGCCCCTGTAGCAAACGATTACAGGGGTTTCTTTATATCTTTTTGACTCCAAATATGTTATACTTACTGTATAATCAAATATCGTTTTAACAACATTTTAACAAAGAAATTTGGGAATGTTTGGAAATGGCTATAACATACAGGAGATAGATTATGGCAAATGGAGTTACGATTACCCCAAGGACTAAAAAAGACGGTTCAAAAGCATGGGGATTAATGGTTCGGAAGAAGGGTCAGTATTTTCCTAAACCTTTATGAAGAAATCAGCGGCACAAAGAGAAGGCAATCGAATTGCCGCACAAATGGATATAGGGGCATACAAACCAAAAGGCTCTTACAGCGACAATATGACCCTTGGGGATGCCTTTGATAAGTTTGTTGAAGAAATGCCTATCAAGGATTCCAACCCCGTTAAGGAACGGAAACTGGTCAATAAGAAAGGACGGTATGAGACTTTCGGAAAACAATTGAACCGGGATTTCAAGAAACTAACGAAGATACCCTTCGGTGATGTTGAACCAAGCGACATTATCAAGTTCCAAAATCAACGATTAAATGATGGTTCGGCTAATCAAACCGTGATCAACAACACAAATATGATTTCACGGATTTACGAATATGCTGGCGGTATATGGCAATATAGGGGCATCAATCCGGTTCGTTTGGTGCGCAAAGCAAAAGCGGCCCCCTCTAAACCGAAGCCCAAGGACAGGCGTTTAGAGGCTGGTGAAGAAGAAATGATTATTGAGGAATTGAATGTCCGTCGTCATATAAATTGGAACAATCACCGGCCTGATCTAAAGGAGGATCTGGCTCATCTGGTTAAAGATATTAAGCGGCGTATTTGCGGTATTGCAAGCGCCGGGTCTCCATTGT
>Ga0114999_10009691_pt1 | contig 10515 bp, 9 predicted proteins | sample ArcticOcean_MG_C_3_FD_89820 | JGI IMG/M metagenome (GOLD analysis project Ga0114999, IMG submission 89820) | Marine microbial communities from western Arctic Ocean - ArcticOcean_MG_CB8_126 | ecosystem: Environmental > Aquatic > Marine > Oceanic | place: Arctic Ocean: Canada Basin | collected... | reverse complement strand
AGTGGGTTCCGGAGTAAAGGATTTAAAGGAAGGCGATAGAGTAGTCTATTCAGGGGGGGCTCCTGGCTCCTATGCAGAGCACCGGAATGTAGATGCATCAAGAATTGTCAAAATTCCCAAAGGAATTTCTGATCAGCAAGCCGCTGCGATCATGCTTAAGGGAACAACGGTAGAATATCTGCTTGAACGGGCTTATTCGGTTACTTCAGATCAAAATGTTTTGTTTTATGCTGCTGCGGGGGGGGTTGGGCTAATTGCTGGGCAGTGGGGAAAGGCTCTTGGTGCTCGAATGATTGGGATTGTTGGAGGGCCAAAAAAATGCAAACTAGCTCTCGCTAATGGTTATGATGCAGTTATCGACCGAAGAATTGAAAATGTAGCGGAAAGAGTTATGGAATTGACAAGAGGGGTTGGAGTGCCAGTTCTTTACGATTCTATAGGTAAAGATACTTATGAACAATCAATAAACTGTCTCTCTCCTCGAGGGCTTTTTGTTTCTTTTGGTACAACGTCAGGAAAAGTGCCTCCAGTCGATGCATCAGTGCTTCAACATAAAGGGTCACTATATTTTACAAGGCCAACCTTAGCAAATTATTGTGCTGCTCGAGAAGATTTAGAGGCGTCAGCCGCTCGTGTTTTTGAAATGATTGAAAGAGGAATTGTAAAAGTTGAAATTGGGCAAAATTATAAACTTGAGAAAGCCGTTGATGCGCATTCTGATCTTGAGGGGGGCCAAACATTTGGCTCATCAATTTTAACTCCGTAACATTCTGCTAAATTTGTTTGTTATTGTCTTTCGAGAGATCTAAAGAATAGTGACTTCAGTGCTTGGTTAAAGTTAGCACTGAAAATAGTGTGCTGGCGGGATTGTCTTTAACGCTTTTCTTTTCTCATATTCATAATATTTAAAGATTGTGAGGTATTTGGATTCATTTAACCCGAAAGACTCTTTTAAGTCGCATTATGTCTTAATATAGATTATTTTAAGCACTATTTCTCTCAAATTTGAAGGATATCAGGTAGAGAACCAATATTCATAAATTAAGGTCAGCAAAACCAAAGTGAGTCTACTAGTTCATTGACTACAGAGTTATTTAAAGAGAAGATGAGTTTGATTTATGTTTTAACATATTAATTGAATAACTATAAAATTGAAATCTGGGAGGATTGAGATGAGAAAAATATCTCTAAGACTAGTGGGAGTAGGAGTATTTTTAATTGCTGCTTTTGGAACTTTTGTAGATGGATTAAAGGCTGAAGATATAACAATCCGGATCGGATCAGGTCATCCGCCAACCGTAGTTTATGCAGGTTTGATGAAAAACTTTTTCCAGCCTGAGTTGAAGAAGGCGATTGAAGCAAAAACTAAACACAAAGTTAAATTTATTGAAGGGTATAGTGGCTCTATTACAAAAGTGTTTGATACTTTTGAGGGTGTGCAAAATGGAATACTTGATATAGGTGGCTTTTGTTTTTGTTTTGAGGCATCTAAGCTGCCAATGCATGCGTTTCAAATCATGTTGCCTTTTGGCACAATGGACCCTGTTCAAAGTGTTGCTATTGCTGCAAAGGTTTATAAGCAGTTTCCGAGTCTTGAAAAGCGCTTTCAGAAGTATGGTCAGACCATGTTAGCGCGTATAGGAGACGGTGGTTATAACCTTGGTACTAATTTCCCATGGAAAGAGGTGTCAGATCTAAAGGGACATAAGATTCTCGGCGCAGGGCTTAACCTTAATTGGATGAAAGAAGCTAATATAGGCATCATCCCTGTGACAGATGGATTGCCCGGTTGGTATCAGAAAATAAAGACAGGTCTTGCTGAAGGGGGTATTATGTTCCCAAGTGCTTGGGGACCAGTCTTTAAGCTTCATGAAGTTGGCAAGTATTACACTACCATTGGGTTTGGTTCTATTACTTGGCATGCTTTGACGGCTAATAATCGTTTCTGGGCTAAATTGCCTCCAGAAGTTAAGCCGATAATTAAGGAAGTAGCTGCACGCTATGAGGTTCAAACCGGTATTTTTAACAAGAAAGATTATAAAAAAAATATGGATTGGCTGCGTAAAAATATTACGGTGAGTGACTTGCCAGAATCTGTGCGTCTTGAATGGGCCAAGAAACTTACTCATTGGCCTCAAAAATACGCTAATGAGCTGGAGGGTAAGGGCTTTCCTGCTAAGGCAATTTTAAATGCAACACTAGATGCAGCCGAAGAGGTGGGCTACAAGTGGCCAGTGCGTTACGTAATTAAGTAAAAAGCTTAATCTGGCAAGTAAAACAGCGTTTAATTATTCCTGGTTGAGATTTGTATAAATCAAATTTCGGCTGGGAAGCCTTTTTTACTTAAATATTAATGATGCAAGAGGGAAGAAGATGTCGTTTATCACTTTGAGTGATGTGGTGTCAAAGTCTCTAATGGTTCTTGCTGCAGCATGGACTTTCGGTCTGTCATTCTTAGTGCTTGGAAATATAGTTGGCCGCTTTGTTTTTGATGCGCCAATCTATGGTACGGCTGAAATAGTTTCTGCTTCTATAGTGGTTATTGTTTTTCTGCAAGTTGGCTTTGCAATCCGCAGTCGATCAATGCTAAAGGCAGATTTTTTAGTAGTTCGTTTACCGATAAATGTGCAGCGGATATTTTTGGCGATAAGCTATTTTCTGGGTGCGGCTTTTTTTTTAATGATTATAACTGGCGGCTGGGAAGAGAGTATACTTTCGTATGTCGAAGGTGAATACGAGGGAGAGGGTGCGTTACGGGTTCCCTCTTGGCCTGCGCGGTGGACTGTCTTGATAGGCAGCGGTTTGGCTTTGGTGAATTATCTGGTATTGGCCTCTATTGATGTTTTTAATTTGGGACCTCCAGGAGTTGGGGAGGAAAGAAATTCTGGGTCTACAATTAATCACGGTTCTTGAGAAATGAGTTTGATCTTTTGTTTGAAGTAAACATTGCTATTTTATTGATAGTTAGTTTGATAGTTCTTGTCGCTATTGGTGTGCATATTGCCATTGCGCTTGGAATGACCAGTGCACTTGGTATATTTTTGGTTACAGGAGCTGATATTAATGCATTTCAAAGTGTGCAGTCTATGCTGGCTGCTACTGCTTATGAAGCTATTCGAGCCTATGTTTTTGCAGTCATTCCACTATTTATGTTGATGGGAGAATTTATCGGTAAGTCGGGAGTGGTTACCGATGTTTATCGTGGCATCAATAGGCTGTTGCGGCAATTGCCAGGTCGTCTAGTAATTGCAACAATAATTGGTAATGCACTGTTTTCGTTTGTGACGGGTGTAAGCATAGCGTCTGCTGCGGCTTTTTCGCGGATTGCCTACCCAGAAATGAGACGCTTTGGCTATCATAAGGGCTTTGCTCTTGGTGCAGTTGCAGGATCGAGTTGTCTTGGAATGCTGATCCCCCCATCAGTATTAATGATCGTTTGGGGTATATTGACAGAACAATCGATTGGTCAAATCTTTGCAGCAGGTGTTTTTCCAGGACTTTTATTAGCCACCTTGTTTATTTTTTATGTGGTTGCAGTGGCTTTTCTAAGCCCAGAAACGGTAGGCATACGCTCAAAAATTGAGGAAGAAAATGATATTTCCAGGGTTGATGCGATGCTGGAAGGAGATGAGCTATCGACGACAGAATTCTTGATTAGTCTTCTTGGAATCATTGTTGTTATTGTAGCCGTCTTGGGTGGAATCTGGTTTGGGGTCTTCACTCCTACTGAAGGGGCCGGTGCTGGAGCCTTTATCGGTTTAATGCTTGGGATTATTAAGGGAATGAGGTGGAAAGAAATTTATGAGTCAATTTTGTCAGTGGGCCGAACCTCTGCGCCGATACTTTTGCTCCTGGTAACTGCTTCACTTTATTCTAGAACTCTTGCTATGACAGGTATGGCTAACGCTATAGAAAGCCTTTTTCTTGGTTCGGGGATGGAGCCGTGGATGATTATTTCAGTAATGGTTTTGATTTGGTTTGCTCTTGGGATGATTATCGACTCTATTTCTATCATGCTTTTAACAGCCGCAATATTTGCTCCTATAGCTGTTAAATTAGGTTACGATCCTATTGCATTTGCGATAATTGCTATCATTGCTATTGAGGCAGGGTTACTGACGCCACCTTTTGGACTTTTAGTTTATACAGTGAAATCTGCCATTCAGGAAATCGATCCGGATGTGGATGTTGTATCTATTTTCAAAAGCTCGACGCCATACTGGATCTTGATGTTGATTGGTATGGTGCTGATAGTTATTTTTCCAGAGATTGCAACTTATCTCCCTCGGTTATTATTTTAGATTTAAAAAGTGAATATGACCTTGAATCAAAACCTTTGTGGTTTTAGGTCAAGTTAAGTATTTTTTATAAAATGTGACCAAAGATTCGAAAGACTCTGGTTGTGACCTTACAGACTGTTTCACGCGAATTATCTCAAATTTACCTCCAGCATTCCTATAGTATCTAGCAAACCGCTCTGGTTCGTTGATGTTCCCATCAGATTTTGGGTCATGATAATCATGAACTATATCAGGCTCTCCCTGCAGCCAACACATAGGAGGGGTCTCTACTTTCTCACCACGCTCTAAAGCTAACATCGGATTTCCTTCCGCCATAGCATTTTCATTTTGCCAAAAAATTTTGTGAAAATCGGGAATTGAACCAACCCAGCTGGCCGTTTTAGGATCACTTAAAGATCTGAGGGCATGGTGGTATCTCGATAAAGGGTTTATCACGGGCCATTGCAAGGCAGCACAAGCGACAGTAGCATCTAATACAATTTTGCTATTGATTTTGATCTCGGCATAACGAACGTCATTAGGCCGCATTGCAGTAAGAGCCGCTAGGTGCCCCCCACTGGATTGGCCAGAGAGGGCAACTCGTTTGGGGTCGAGTGACAGCTCCCGAGCATTTTTTTTTAGCCATCGTATTGCAAAATTGATGTCTTGAAGGGATTTGGGGTAGCCATTTGTTCCATGGCGAAAATTTAGCGCTGCTACAGCGAAACCAGATTTAACGAAAACTTCATCACGAGTTTGACAGTCGGATAGATCTCCTGTGTTCCAAGCGCCTCCATGAAGATCAACAATAATTGGAGAAGGTATTTGCGATTTAGGCCTATACAAGCGCATGACCAGTTTATCATTTCCGTGCTGAATGTATTCTATGTCTGTGGTGGTGAAGCTTTGAGGTTTCCTGATCAACTATATTCCCTTTGCATTGCAGTTTTTCAATTTGAACTGGATGGTCTAAACTTAAACTACAAACTGCTAAATCTATTATTTATAAAGCCAAACAATTGCATATTTATAAGAGCTACCACAACAAAAATATAAAGATTAGCTTTTATTAAATTTGGAATGTATAGTTTTGAGAGAAGTGCTCTGTTTGCGAGCTTAGCTTTAACCTTCAGCTTTAAGTAACATATTGTTTTATGGCTTTATTTGTGCGATTTGTTATATGCTAAAAGGAACTCATCTGAAAAGAATTTGAATTTAATGTTCTGTATTGAGGGGCACCAAATTTATGAGTTATGTTTTTGATTTGCCAACTATTCCGACTTTGAGTATCGATGGATCTGATCAGTTGTTTCCTATTCATCGAATATATTGTGTGGGGCGAAATTATGCTGATCATGCGCGCGAAATGGGCCATGATCCAGACAGAGAGCCACCTTTTTTCTTTCAAAAAAATCCCGACACAATTGTGAAAAACGGGGAGCAATTTCCTTACCCTGACAAATCGTCAAATGTTCATTATGAGATGGAGTTAGTTGTTGCCCTATCTAAGGGAGGAAAGAACATTAGTGAGAGCGATGCGATAGATTGTATATATGGGTATGGAGTTGGTTTAGATATGACCCGCCGAGACTTGCAGGGCGAAGCTAAGAAGCTTGGGCGCCCATGGGAAGTAGGGAAATCTTTTGAATATTCAGCGCCTTGTAGTAATATTTCCCCAGCTTCTCAAATTGGATATCCGTCTGATGGTCGTATTTGGCTCAAAGTTAATGGTGAGTTGAAGCAGGAAGGTAATATAAATCAGTTAATTTGGAATATCCCTGAAACGATTAGTTATATTTCTGGACTTTTCACCTTGGCGCCTGGAGATCTAATTTTTACAGGCACTCCAGCCGGAGTAGGTGCAATCCAGCCTGGTGATGTTATGGATGGCGGAGTTGATGGGGTTGGAGAGATTTCTATTAGAGTTGTATGAAGTAATTTAAAGCAGAAAATTTTTCACCATTCTTGCTGGCGGTTTAAAAATGATTTTTTATTTTTATAGCAATGATTAGACTGTTATTTAAAATTTTATATTTTTGAGGTAAAAATATATAAAAAGTTTAGGAAATCATTTTCACTTCGTGTCATTTTTCTATACGGAAGTTTGTACTATTGAATCATAGGTTAGAAAAGTTTATCGCTATTAAAACTTTTTTGTAAGAGAAGATTGAATTTAAAAAAGATCAAAAATCTATTTTTAGTCATTGGATTCTTGGATTTTTGACTCTTGTTTCTCCTCAATTTCCTAAATCAAAATCAACTAGAGAAAGAAGTAAAGCACCACGAATTATTATTCGTTGACCATAGTTGCTTACTACTATGGAGATAGTTTACATAATCACGAAAAAGAATGGTTCAAGATCTTGATAAAGAGAATAAAAAAATCATCACTTAAAAACTGTAGAGAGTTTTTCTAAAAACATTAAGTCAGTTGGAAGTGCTTTAGTTTTATATATGACTCATCCCTATTTAGAACCCCAAAAAATATTATAATCCAAATATTAAACTCCATTAACACTATGATGGTTCACATCCAGATTTACTCGGAACCTATTTGGTTGCTACTATCCTATTTGAAAAAACCTATGGTGTGTCTTCTGTTAAAACCCGTATGATTATTTTAGTAAAAATTAAATTAAAATTCGATAGAATTGGACCACTGTTCTTTGTTTTCAGGAGTCAAGAAAAACAGGCGATGGGCGTGAAAAAAAATTTTCAAGAATATCATAAACCATCAAGTAATTTTTTTGTTGAAAACTAGCATGAGAAATACCAGGCATAATTGTGAATTGCTTTTCTGAATTTGGTAATGCACTAAAAAAATTTAATAAATCCTTCATGCTTGCAATTCCGTCGAACTGACCTCGCATAATAATAATTGGTGCTGTAACTTTCTTTGGATCAACCAAAGGGAGATTTAAACACATGTCGACGTAAGTACCAGTAGGAACAGAGTCATCAAGTGAACAGATAGCCGAGGCAAAAGCATCAATCACTTTTGGGTCTGCGCAGTCAGAATGATCGCGTGAAAAAATGCTTTGTATAAATTCTTGATCAATGGGGCGGCGATTATTTTTTAAAAACTCTTTAATTTTTCTTTTTCTTTTTTTTAAAGTTGGGCTTTCAGAACCTTTCCAAACAAAAGCATCCAGAGCTAGTCGAGAAACATATTCTGGAAACTGTTGCGCAAACAGGGCGGCTCTCAGAGCCCCAGATGAGATGCCGTAAATGCAGATAGGGCCACAGTTTCGGATATTCTGTATATAGGCGCATGCTGTTGCAAGGTCGTCAACTCCGGTGGCAATATCACAGTTAATTTTCCGTGTTTTATCAGATCGCCCATAACCTTCCATATCAACGCACCACGTATCATAGCCTTTGAGTGCAAAATAGTTCATAACAGAACTAAAAGGACGTCCTTCAACTTGTAAATCAAAAGTGGGTTGTGAAGCCATAGACGACCCATGAACAAATAATACAGTATTTTTGATGTTTACTGATTCACTAACAACTTTTTGCCAAAGAAAAAGACTTACATCTCCTTTCTTGGTCCAGTGATTCCGACCAATAACATCATTTTCAGTTTTTTCCTGCAGCATCATTAACCTCCTATATCACTACCAAAAAATAATTATAGACTAAATAGTGTGTGTGCTACACGCAGATTAGGCATAGCTTATTTTAGCTTATAAGGATAACAAAAATGCTGTTCTTAAGAAAAGGGGGTAGCGGAAGTTTTAAAACAGCCTCAAGTCTTTTACGCTGTTGCTCTAAACTCATTATGCTTATTCAACATTGGGTCCCTGTCTCTTCAGAAATTAAAGTGGTTGGAAAGCCAATAACAACTTTGTTTGTAGAGATTTTAGTGGTTTTGTTTAGGCAGAGGCTAAAGTTTGTGAAAGCCAAAATTTTTATTTGAGAAACTCACTACAGAACTTGGGCATAAAAAGTCCTAGATCGTTTCTGAGATTCTATTCAACGATCTTGTGGACTGATCCTTTGAAAGTTTCTGGGTTACGATCAATTAATTCGATTAATAAACCGTTTGGATCCTCAACGAACACTTGGTACATGGCAGGGTCTCGAAACAGTCGGTCCCAGTATGGAATATTTGAGTCATTTAGGCGGTTAACAGCGTCTCGTGCTCTTTCAACATTTAAAGCTATATGCGTTTTTCCTCCTGCATCTTTTAATTTCACAGGTGAGGTGTGTATAATTTCAACAGAGTTGCTTGTATCCTCAATCAAATGAATAATTGGAGTAGAGCCTGCATAAAGCCAATAACCTTTTGTCACCAGTGAGCTTGGACGATGTCCTCGCTGTAATCCAATCAAATCTTCATAGAAATTTCGAGACTCCTCCAACTTATTCGTTCGAATTCCCCTATGATCGAGACCAATTACCCGCATTACGTAACCAATTGTATAAGTGATCTTTTTATATTAGAATATATGTGATTTATTGCTAGGGTTTTTATTTAAATAGTTTTATCAGATATCAAGAAGTCTAAATTATATTTCTATAACTTTTGTGTTCTCGGATCAGAATAGAGTTGTTTGAGGTTGTTTTTTTTAACTAGTGGACGTTACTAAAAAAAAGTAGATTAATCCACGCAAACGCATTATAGAATCAGCGTTTTAAACTGTTGTTAGCAGGATAGCATACAAGTCACAACTGTGATAGAGTTGGCCTTTTAAGTATTGTTAGGTCTAGGAGACAGGTGTTCTATGGCTGATTTTTTCGACTTTGAGCGTGTTTCCTTTAGCCTAATTCAGAATCGTAGCCAGTTTCAATGGCCTGGTGGAGTTCGATTGGCCTGTTATCTTGCTTTGAATCTTGAACATTTTATCTATGGCGAAGGAGGGGTAGACTTTGACCGAATTTCTCCCTCCCCCAATCTACGAAGTTATCTTTGGCGGGAATATGGAAATCGAGTTGGTGTTTGGAGGATCTTAGATTTATTTGATGAGTTTGAAATACCTATGGGGGTCATTGCCAACACTGCCATTTACGATCATGCACCTAAGATCATGGAGGCGCATCGAGCCCGTGGTGATGAAATCATCGGTCATGGCGTAACTAATTCAAAACCACTGGCCGCCATGAATGAAGCCGAGGAACGAGCTATGTTTAAACATGTGACAGAAAGTCTTACAAAAGCTGAAGGTGCCTCGCCCCAAGGTTGGTTATCGCCGTATCTTGCTCCATCAGAGAGAACACCCGATTTGCTAGTCGAGTTTGGTTATAATTATTTTTTGGATTATGGTATGGTCGACGACCAACCATTCTGGTGTAAAACACTATCAGGCCAAAATGAAAAGAGTAATAATCGAAAATCACTTTTGTGTCTGCCATACCCAATTGAGTTAAACGATCAGCCTGCAATGATATTTCGACGTGATAGCCCCGAAAAATTTTTTAATCATGCTATCGAGCAATTTGATGAAATGAAACGCTCAAGTGAGAAGTACGCTCAAGTTTTTGTAGTCTCACTTCATAGCTTCATTTCCGGGCAGCCGTATCGGCTCCATCACCTTCGTCGGCTATTGGAGCACATTAAATCTCACCAAGCTGATGTTTGGATTACTACACCAGGCGAGGTGGCAGCACATTATCGCAACCTTCCAGTTGATCAACAGAGCTAAAACCCACTCTCAAAGGTTTGTGGTTGAGCATCTATTAGTTTGCTTTTCAGAAAAGTAATCAAAAACCTTTTTAATTTTTTTTAAGGGCTATTGTGGTACAAAAATTGTTTTAGTTATTGTCCTCAACACCATCATTAAATTGACATTTTCTAAATTAAAACTTTCCATCAACTCACACTCGAGGACTGGCGCCATAGCGGTGAATATGATGTGGCGTCAAGGCCAGTCCTGGGCAAAAACTGCCAACAATGCGTTCAAGGCGTTCGAATAATTTCTTTCCAGGGAGGTTAACCTTGGCCAAACGGGCGCGAGCAGCCTCAGCTTTTTTTGCTAGATTTTCCATATCGACGTTGATAGGCACTCGGTCTTGAACCACCATATTTCCACCAACCATCACATGCTTTACTGAAGAGCCATCTTCCGTATGGACTAATTGGTTAGTCGGGTCATTTAACGGCACCCAATTGATGGTTTGCAAGTCGAGGAAGACTATATCGGCTTTGTATCTGGGTGCTATACGCCCAATGTCTTTCCAACCCATAGCACGAGCGCTACCCTCAGTCGCTGCAGTTACAATTTCTTCAGTAGTT
>Ga0114999_10009687_pt1 | contig 10519 bp, 10 predicted proteins | sample ArcticOcean_MG_C_3_FD_89820 | JGI IMG/M metagenome (GOLD analysis project Ga0114999, IMG submission 89820) | Marine microbial communities from western Arctic Ocean - ArcticOcean_MG_CB8_126 | ecosystem: Environmental > Aquatic > Marine > Oceanic | place: Arctic Ocean: Canada Basin | collected... | reverse complement strand
GTGCAAATTACTGAATTACCAATTGGAACATGGACAGAAGATTATAAACAATTTTTAGAATCTTTACTTGGCGATACCAAGAAAATTACAGCCAAACAGAAAATTAGTATCAAAGATTATAATGACATGAGCACTGAATCAGATATTGATATTGTTATTACATTTTATTCAGGAGTACTAAAAGCATTAGTTACTGAAGTGGTGGATTGTAGCTACAATACAATTAATGATTGTAATGCTCTGGAAAAGTATTTGAAACTATATAGTTTACATTCAACAACAAATATGCATTTATTTGATGCAAATGAAAAACTAAAGAAATATGATACTGTTAATGAAATTATAGAAGAATTTTATGTAACACGATTGGAGTATTATGATATACGAAGAACATATATTATTGAGAATCTAGAGAGAGAATTAGTATATATTTCAAATAAAGCAAGGTTTATTAGCGATAATTTAGAAGGTAAAATTGATTTGCGGAGAATGAAGAATGGTGCGATTGTTGAAATGTTGAGTGCTATGAAATATGATATGAACAATTCTGATAAATACGCGTATTTAATTGGAATGCCTATGAGTAGTGTTAGTGAAGAAAATGTGAATAAATTAATGAAAGAAAAGGCTGAAAAGGAACGGGAATTAGTAAATATTAAATCAATGACTATTCAAAACATGTGGGTAAATGAATTGGAATAATTAAAATATAAGTATGTGAAAAAAATGAAAATATAAATAACAATATAAATAACAATATAAATGAAAATATTATAATCTTAGTAATTTATAAGTAAATGCCTCCATCACAGAGCCAACCAGGCGAGCAGCGTGCTCGCGACACGATGTCGAACCAACCTGAATATCGGGAACATTACGGGCGGGCGGCTTCTGCGCGACCCGCGGGTTCACCGACGACAAGAAGATTACGAGATGTCGTTCCATTTGAGGGAGAAACAAAGGTGAGCTGGGACGGGGTCACGCCCAGCACGCCTTTTCGCGACCTAACGAAGTCCGGTATCGCAAAAATCCCCAAGGATATACGCGACTTTGCGACGCGCCAAGTGAGTAAAGTAAAGAAACTGCCAGATAAGAAGAAAATTCTAGGTGGTCTTGCCTTGATGACTGCTGTTGGGGTAACATTATTACAGTTATACAGTAATGAAAATGAACCTTCGAGCGGTGGTAATAAAAGAAAAACTAAAACTAAAAATAAAATCAAAAGAAAAAGAAAAACTAAAGTTAAAAGAAAATTACGAAGATAAATTGAATAATAATCTTGTTGTTTTATATTATCAGTTAATGTAATATGTATGATATGGAATAAAATCGTTTTTTTTGTAACAACAACTATTACATGTATGACCAATCGTAAAAAAATGGCTACTACTACTAGTACAACATCGAATATTCCAAATCAGCCAATATATATTCCTATATCAGATACTAGTTTTGCAGTATATGATGAGCCCCAAATTACTATTTCAAAAAGTTTTTATAATATTATTACAAATAATATTACAAATAATATTGCTGCGCGACGAACTGGTGTTTGTTTATATTCATTAAGGTTCTTTATTCGCAGAGCAAAGAAAGTCGACGACTTAATTAAAATTCTCAAATTTATGGCATCTAAATATAATTGTTTATCAGGAGATGATTTAACAGAATTATTAGTCAATTGTTTTAAAAAATATCCAGTTACAGATTTAGAATTACAACAATTTTCTATATGGCAACAACAATATGATTCAGTTTATACTGGTGGAATATATAATTATGTTACTGTAGTATTTTGGACATGTATTATACATGCTATACAAGAGCAAGAAGAGTTATTATTAATTAATGCAAATAATGCAAATAATGCAAATAATGCAAATAATGCAAATAATGCAAATAATGCAAATAATGCAAATAATAATAAGATAACAATAGAGTGTTCACACCCATAAACCAATATTGGTCTACATCCATAAATTAAATATCAGTATATTATAAGTATATTACAAGTAATGACCATTAATACATGGTTTCACCAATCTCATTTAAAATTAAATAAAAAAATAATTATAGATGATTTACATGGTTATGTTTTGCCACATGCCACCACAAAATATACTGGTCATATTTTGAGCCATACACTTCGGTTTCAACCAAAAAAGCATTTCAACCATATTAATATAATATATTATCCAGCATACGATGAAGAAAATATTATAGATAATGACGGTCAAAAATATTACCATGAATATTATGTTATATGGAAAACTTTAGCGTATGTAATAAAGAATTTTTGGAAATTACCAAATGCAAATAAAATAAAATTTAAAGGGTTTAATGTTAGACAAAATCCAGATATAAATATTCCTCACATGCATTCACATAAGAATACAGATTTAATAATTGTATCAGCCGATTTCTCTCATTTTAAGGAAATGCACGAAGCTTTAGCACTTGAAAATTGTGCCGCCCATTCGCTAATGCATCGCAAATATGATACAGATTGTAACCATGTTGTTGATCATATCAAAAGTTTTGAATTATTATATAGAACTATACCGAATACTTTTATGTTACAATGGGTTGGGCGAACACGAAGCGATGGTGTTAAAGGTGTCGGGTATTTATCATTTTTAATTAGAAATCACATATTGGCGCGCGATAAAGGAAATGCAGACGGGGTTTTTGTTACTGCATATGATGATAATATGATTGCTAGAGAATGTTTGGGTGAATGGTTTACAAAAAAGGATACATCTAAAAATAAAAAAGTCAGTGAACATAACTTAATAAATAAAGTAATCAATTTAGCAAAAACATCTAGTAGATTAACTGGGGGGAGAAGTATTCGCGTTGATGGAGACTATTATTATACAATAACATATTTATACAAAGATCATATAAATACTAAATTGCATAATTTTATTCGTGGATGGCATGGTATAATGCATAACGCTTTTTATTTACCAGATGTAATGTTAGAAAATACATTTAATAATGGAACATGGATAACTCATCATAATCATACATGGAAACGTGGTAATAAATTTAATATAAAACAAACTCTCCGGAAATTAACACATAAAGCCCAACATAACACATCTTCTTCTACTAAATCTATATTATATTATACTAGAGTTGAACATAATAAATATCATTGAATTTCATTGAATTTCATTGGATTAAATTAAGTATTTTAGAAAAAACGTTTTAATTCTAATGTATGGTCTTTAACACTAGTATTTGATGGGTGATTCATAATATTATACATAGTACTTGCATCTTCTTTATATTTTTGGTTAGATATTGCATCACTATATATTTGATTTATTGAATATTTCGTTACTAAATCATTTAGCAAACTTATCTGTTTAGTAATATCATAATTTAAATTTCTTGTATATTGAAGATATATACTTCTCATAATTATTTTTAACTGATCACAATTTTGTTCACCAATTAATAATTGTCCGGTTGATTTATCATAAATACCTTTGCGAATTGCGTTTTGCAAAATTCTTATATTTTCTAAACTGAAATAGGCATTTGATAATGGTGTATTTTCCCATGTTCCTGTTAAAGCTTCTGTATATGATACACATTCCTTTACAGGAATTTTGTCTGCAAAACTAAATTGATCTATATTCGAATTTAATATATCTATTCTTCCGTTATCCAAATTATCTAATTCTAGATTCATATAATAATTGTTAGAAAATAATATTATAATATTATATAAAATATTATAATATGAATTTGACTTATCAAAAAGTTATAATGTTAATGGCTATAACCCTTTTAATAATTATATTATCGTATGTTGGATATAATTTACATAAAAAGATTTATAATGTTACATACCCGCCGGTAACTAATAAATGTCCAGATGGTTGGGATTTATCTGGCATCACTTATGATGCGGTAGACGGGTCATCATATTCGTGTATTGACCCATCGTGCAACGCAGCGGAGCTGCTGACGCGCGATTCATCATGTGTTTGGGATTCTGATTTTAAGAAAACTAGGAGCAGGTGCGATACCAAAAAATGGGCACAGCAGCTGGGACTGCATTGGCCCGGTATAACAGGAGTAGAGAATGATGGTTGCGACAACTGGGACTTAGATGATGATTAATATATAATATTCGTTATATAAACTTAAAAAAAAAGTATAAAATTAATAGAATACATTGAATAATGAATGATATTAATTTTAATAATATATTAAAAAGACAGGATATTAAGAATAATATTAAACAATTCTTGATAAATTTCGAAAATAATAAAAATGACTTGTCAATACATCGGGGAGTATATTTATACGGTGCGCCCGGTAGTGGTAAAACATTCTTCATACATAATTTACTACTATCGTTAAATTATGATATTATATGTTATAATTCTGGTGATATCAGAAATAAATCAATAATAGATACAATTTCTCAATATAATATTACAAACATAAATGTACATAGTTTGCTAACAAAAAAAACAAAAAAAATAGCAATAATTATGGATGAAATTGATGGTATGAATAATGGTGATAAAGGTGGTATTAGTTCTTTAATTAAATTAATAAGACCAAAAAAAACAAAAAAACAAAAACAAGAAGAAATATGTTATATACCAATTATATGTATAAGTAATTATCATATTGATAAAAAAATTAAGGAACTAATGAAAGTATGTTTAACATACGAATTTAATTCACCAACAGATAAACAAATACATGAAATTATTAAAATAACAATGCCAAAATTAGATAATAAAAATATAATAAAACAAATAATAAAATACATACAAAATGATATTCGAAAATTATTTATAATATATAATATTTATACCATTAACAGAGCCTTATTATTTAATAATAAAATAATTGAAATTTTTCAGCATAAATCGATTTGTAATGATACCAAACATATAACAAAACAACTAATAAATAATAAATATACCATATCCGAACATAATATATTAATGAATGAAACAGATCGTACAATTGTAGGTTTATTATGGCATGAAAATATTATAGAAATTCTAAATCGTTTTGACAAAAAGAATGGTATAGTACTGTATATACGCCTATTATATAACATATGTTATGCTGATAATATTGATAGGATAACATTTCAAAAGCAAATATGGCAATTTAATGAAATGAGTTCTTTAATAAAAATATTATATAATAATAATATTTTTCACACCATATCAACAAATATAAGTTTTCCATTATTAGATATACGATTTACTAAAGTATTGACAAAATATAGTACAGAATATAATAATTATTTATTTATACAAAACTTATGTCAAATACTTCATTTAGATAAAAAGGATATTATATCATATTTTGTTAGATTAAGTAAATCAAACTCAATTGATTACATTTATTCATTATTTGAACAGTATGACATTACAAAATTAGATATTAACAGATTATATCGATATATTGAAAAATATATAGTATATAATGATATTAATAACATTAATGAACTAATCGAAGTTAATCAAATTTTAATATAACAAAACTCGCCCGGATACAGGGCGTTCTTCTTTTCATACCATGATTTAATAAATTCATTATCTAGCATAATATTACGATGTTTCATATATTCATATGGAGTTTCATAATATAATGTATGTGATACGCCAGTACCATATTCTTTTGAAAAGAAACTAACGCGATTTGACGTATCTCTTACCTTAAAGAAACGGCGCTCGTCAAAATCGCCAACCTTCCATGGATATTTTGCACCATTAATTGCGTTTATGATATAATGTCCAATAATATCAGACGAATAATATCCAGTATCTTTATTCGAATTCTTATGCTCCATCCAATCCAATCCAATCCAATACAATATATTTTTTATATTGTATTATATTTTCAATTTTTATTTTAATTCTTGATATTCTATTATTTTTTGTGCTTGATGTTCAATTAATTGTTGTGCTTGCATCAATTTCCCTTTCATTTGTTGGATCAGTTTATCTTTTTCCTGTACCATATTGTGTTGCTGCTGTAATATATTTCCAACTTCCTGCATTGAAAATGATTTTTTTACACCGTTAATTATCATATTAAATGGTCGTTCTACATTTGCTTGATTTTTCATATGTTCTTCTCTGCGTTCTTGTTCCATTATTGCACGTTTTTCTTTAATTTCTATAATTTGTTGTAAAACATCAGGTTTCATTTCTGGTTTGCCTGGGTCATAATTTTCCAATAAATTTTCTATTTGATTCATATAAAATTCTTTTAGTTCTGGCTCTTTTACAAAATCATCAACTGTTTTGTCGGTAGCTTTTACAAATTTTGGATGGGGATTTTCCAATAAAGTTTTTTTATCAAATGTATTATGTATATGTGAGAATACCAATATTGTCTTTTTTGGTTCTAATTGCACAAACGGTACTGTATAATTTTTTAAGAATTCCTTTTCTTCGGCTAATGCCGCCTCATTATTATAAGAATGATCTTTTAATAATTCTCTTTTAAAAGCAAATGTACCCGCCGTTGCATGATTTGGACCATATGGACCAAATTGCATCATCTTGTTAATATGTTTAAAATATATATATATTTCACTCGACCCAGCACACAAGGCTTTCGGGTGCGTTAACAACATATCAACAGCATGTGATACTCGACTAACCGGATAATAATCGTCATCATCCATATATACAAGAATATCTCCCTTTGATTTCTCATGCATTATATTCCGTTTCTTTCCGAGAGGCATTTTTTCATCATATTTATAGTATTTAACATTCGATATATCTTTCACTAAATCTTCTATTTTATCAGTACCATCATCAATAATTATCCACTCCATTAAAGATTTTGGGTATGTTTGGTGTAAAAAACATTTGATCGCGTATGGTATAAATGGTCTACGATTGTATGTTGGTGTACATATACTTACAAATGGCTTTGTATTTGTATCTTTTGGATTGTGTACCTTTTTTTTATGTTTTTTCCCCATTTAATTAATTAAAATATTAATTTTTATATTAAAATTTAAATTATATATTTAATTACATATTTGAACATAATAAATGCCTATTTTGAGTATATTTAAGGAAAACGTCGCTCCTCTTATAATACCACTGATGTAAATTCTACTAATCTAATAGCAACATATATACCCACAATAATGAGAAACACTATACAATATTTTGATAAATATTGGGATATATCTGCACCAATTAGAGCTGGTTCTATTGTTAATCTAAATACTAAAAGAATTATCTTCCATATTGTATATAAAAAATTTGAAACTATAAATATAAATACTATTATCATTCCAAGAAACATTAATTTAACATATAAAACTGAATTCCATAAATCCATATTCTTAAAGAATGCAATGATTTGTAAAATAGTAAGACCGATTGGCATTATATGTGTTAATAAAATAATAAATAAAATTAATATTATTAAATATAATATAAATACTGGTAGAAAATTTATATGTTTAAAATTTAATAAATATAACATTGTTGATACGAATTTATTATATATTAATTCAGCATCATAAAATGAATCTATAAAAATTAAATTAAAAAAATCACCAAGGGATGTAGTACATGTTGGTACATTGCATTTAGTATATGGCCACCCGGGACAACTATCTGTGGGGCAACTATGTAATTTATTAAATATATCAACTTTAAATTTAAATTTGCCCTCGCCGCCGGCTGCCTTAATCTCACATCCCGATGCCGCATTATATCCAGCTCTTGTATATGGATATTTAGTTTCATCTGATGGGAAAAATATATCGGTTAATGACATTCCCGAAAAACATTTTATATCAGACCCATATTCTGCTACATATTGGATATTTAAACTCAAGTATATAATAAGTAATATGACACAAATACCCTTTATTGTTGACCAAAGAATTTTTGCACCACCTTCTATTTTAGCAGCATTACTAGAATAATGCTTACTTTTTTTTATTTTACTAATAATTTGATCATTTGTTGTTTTTAATAATAATGTCTTTTGACTACCTGTATCCTTTTTAGTGCCTCCAAACATCTTAGATACACCAACATCTTCTAGAAAATTATGCAGGTCAACTTTTCGCCCTTTGTCGGGGATGCCCATATATATATATTTATAAACAATATTAAAAATTTATAATCAATACAATTATGAATAAAATAGAAAGCGGTATAAAATTAGATTTTAACAATGTATTAATTCGACCAAAACGTTCTACAATTAACACTCGCTCGGCTGTTAGTTTAGTTCGAAATTTTAAATTTTGCAACGCAAAAAATATAAATTGGAAGGGTACACCAATAATAGCTGCAAATATGGATACAACCGGTACATTTGATGTATATGATGTTTTGTCTAAATTTAATATTATAACTGCTCTTAATAAATTTTATTCGTTGACGGATTTGGTAAATGAAACTAAAAACCGCGAGATGGACCCAAATTTATTTATGATTTCTACAGGTATTAATGATGATGCATTAAATAAACTAGATGAAATATTTAATCTGATTGATTGTAATTGGATATGTATTGATATTGCGAATGGATATATATCAAACTTAGTGGTGTTTGCAAAAAATGTAAGAGATCGATTCCCAAATAAGATAATTGTTGCCGGTAATGTAGTAACACGGGAAGTTGTTGAAGAATTATTGTTAAATGGTAAAGTGGATATTGTAAAAGTTGGAATTGGATCTGGGGCTGTATGCACTACACGAATTAAAACTGGCGTTGGTATGCCACAATTGTCTGCAATAATTGAATGTGCAGATGCGGCGCACGGCATTGGAGGACATATTATTAGTGATGGCGGAATAACATGTCCCGGTGATATGGCAAAAGCATTTGGTGCAGGCGCTGATTTTGTGATGGCTGGAAGCATATTTGCTGGACACGATGAAAATCCTGGCGAATTAATTAATGATAATAATGGTAATAAATATAAAATATTCTATGGTATGAGTTCTAAGCGCGCTATGGAAAAACATTATGGGAAGATGGATGTTTATAGGTCATCTGAAGGTAGATGTTTGAAAATAAAATACAAAGGTAGTTTAAAAGATACTGTATTGGATTATTTGGGTGGATTACGAAGTACATGTACATATATTAATGCGCCTACTATCAAAGAAATGTCAAAATGTACAACATTTATGCAAGTAAATCAGCAAATAAATGCGAGTTTACTATAATTGAGGTTGTCCCGGTTTATTTATGAACTAATCGATGTGTCAACCCATCTTTAAATGTTAAAATATTATATCTCTCTTGCATTATATGTAAATTATAGTTATATTCGTACATAATATTTACTCCAGAAATTTGTGAAGATATGATTTCGCCATTCGTATTACATACCGCAGCATATACATTTTTACTTGAATCTAATGGTGGGCTTAATGTTGAAAACCGGAATTCGATATGTGTAAATTTACTTAAATTTACAGCACCCGATGGTTGTAAGTTAAATGGATCCGTATCTAAACAAAAATTATAACAATATAAATTTTCGTCGGAGTATCCCGCTGTCTTCAAATATTTTTCAGTATAATTATATATCCCACTATCAAATTCGTTCTCTCTTAATTTTCCATCAAATAGTATGGACATCTTCAATAATATATCTTTTAGATTTTTGGGATCAAATATATCTGTATAATATATGTTTTGTTTTATAAGTAAAGGAGATGGTATCGTTTTATAAGGCCAATTTGTATAATTACTCCACTGATTGCGTTTATTTACGTCGTCACGTTGAAAATACCACATCCACGATGATACCATCCCATGACTATTTAATTGTATTACATTTGTACCAGTTGTATTATAATGGGTTTCCTCATGTACTTCTTTTATTAAATAATGTTGTGGTTTATGTTTAAAAACTTTTTGTTCTTCCTCACTTAGGAATGCAGATGTACAAATAAGATGTATATCTTGGTTCCAATCTGTTCTAGTAGATTTAAATTCATCTGTTGATTTACCATATAAAGCCAGAGAAGCTGGTTGATGAATAAAACGATGTAATTGATATGCTGGGATATTTTGATCAGCTTTAATATATGGTGCTTGATTTGGCTCCATTGGCTGCGAACCATTATTGACCTCATCACTCATTATATCCCTTACTACAAACAATTCTGTAATTGGGCGACATGTTATCTCTATTTTCAATTTAGCATATTGTAAACATAACAATGGTATTGCCATTTTACTAGATAATGTTGACCATATATTTAATGGAATATATAGTTTACGAGCGAATATTGAAGGTGCAATATTGTCTGGGTTAGTTGAATTATACAAAACATTAGGATATTTTCCATTACGATTATTATAGTTAGCAGGATCATTTAATTCTGGTACATTTCCGATCATTTGAGAGAATAATTTTTTCTTTTCTTCTGAAAAATCCCGCTGAACCATATTATAAAGATATTGTCCAGTAAATTCTTGAATTATCTGTCCGTCAATCATAAATTTCACTGATCTAATCATTTGT
>Ga0114999_10009685_pt1 | contig 10521 bp, 12 predicted proteins | sample ArcticOcean_MG_C_3_FD_89820 | JGI IMG/M metagenome (GOLD analysis project Ga0114999, IMG submission 89820) | Marine microbial communities from western Arctic Ocean - ArcticOcean_MG_CB8_126 | ecosystem: Environmental > Aquatic > Marine > Oceanic | place: Arctic Ocean: Canada Basin | collected... | reverse complement strand
TCGGCGGCGTTGAGTACCAGCAATTCTTTTCCCAGCACTTCGATCTTTCCCGTAGCCATCTCCGGGTTTATGGTGCCCTCAGGACGCAACCGCACCCGGCCCTTAACCTGAATAACAAACTCATTGCGCACGCCCTCGGCGATGGCAAAGCTTGCAACCGTGTCGGGGTCATAAACCACCTGAGTAATACCCTCCCGGTCGCGAACGTCGAGAAAAATGACACCGCCATGGTCGCGACGCCGATGTACCCAACCACACAGAACCACGTCCTGGCCCTCAAATGATTCGTCTAATTCTCCGCAATAATTGCTGCGCATAGCGTTTTCCTGTGTAAACTAAATTCGTAAATCGCGCCGGGTTTTGCCGCCGGCGATATTTACCTGGCTTCGGAGACCGGGCCTGATTACTTGGAACCCCTGCCAGTATTCCCGCCGGTCTTAGCCGGCGATTTTGAATCCAGCTTGCTGGAAGTCTTCTCTTTGGCACTTGATTTGCTGCTTGATGTACCAGAGTCTGCAGGCGATTTTTCGCCACTGGGCGAATTTTTGCCTGACTTAGCATCGGCTTTGCCGGCATCACCGGTAGCGGGAGTCTTGCCAGAATCGGATTCTGCCAACTGCTTTTTATCCCCTGTTTTGAAGTCCGTTTCATACCAACCGCTGCCTTTCAGGCGAAAACTGGCGGCTGATATCAACTTCTTTAATCCGGGCTTCGCACATTCGGGACAATCCGTCAGCGGATCATCGCTCATCTTCTGCAGGACCTCCATCTTGTGCTCGCAGAGAGCGCATTGGTATTCGTAAATAGGCATGTTGTTCCTCAGCTATAGCGGCAGTTGCCCTGGTAGGCATTTGCAGCCAGCAAGCAACTGCCCCCAACCCGGCCGATAAAAACCGGCGATTATACCTTATATGGTTTTTAGCACGCACCCTCTGATTCAATGATATGGCAAGATTGGAGATCGAATTCGCAGTTAAAACCATAAAAACGATGACCCTCGCTGTAAACCAGGCTCGGGCCACCCCTTCTCTTGTCTTAAACAAACCAGGAAATATAAAGCCAGTACTTGCATCTAATGGCTTTGGATTGCTTCCTGTTTTTGTTGCTTGGCTGTCTGTGATGCGCAAAAAACGTAAGCTGATTTTGATTTGCCAAGCCTGATACCTATAGGTTTTCCACCCATTCAAATCTGAAATATGCAAGGAAAACCTACTATATATTTCATCAATTTTGCTTATCCAGTTTATTGTGTTCAATTTGTAGGAATTACTTGCGAGCACAAGTTGAATGATTTATAAATACACCCCCCTGAGTGGCAAAGACAATTCACCGCCGTTACCACAAAACAAGCGCGAAAACACTTTATTAGCGATTCCTCAACCGGAATATTATTAATTCACTAGAACTAAAAGAGACTAGGCATGGCCGTAAAAAAATCATCAAAAAAAGTTGCAGCGAAAAGTAAGGCGAACGCCGTAGAAAAAAGAAAAATCCCAGCTATTCGAAAAAAATACACCAAGACTGAAATTCTAAATTCAATCGCGGAGAGCACCTCGATAAGCAAGAAAGAAGTAGCCGCTGTGCTTGACGAGTTAGCTGTATTGATCGAAAGACACATCAAGAAACGCGCCGTAGGTGAATTCACCCTGCCCGGTTTGCTGAAGGTGAAGTCTGTAGCACGCCCTGCCAGGCCTGCCAGAAAAAATGTACCCAATCCATTTAAGCCTGGCGAACTAATGGATATTCCGCGCAAGCCTGCCACCACTCGCGTTAAGGTATTAGCTCTGAAGAAGCTTAAAGAATTTGCGCTATAGCGAAAGCTGCATAATTATACGCGCCAAATTCAATTTGTGAGGAAATCCTTCTCACTAAGGCACAAAGAAAGGCAGCCACTGGCTGCCTTTCTTTTATGGAATAAAAATGCGAGCCAGTAAGTATCTAATTGCCACGCTAAAAGAGACACCCGCCGATGCTGAAATAATCAGCCACCAGCTGATGTTACGCGCCGGGCTCATTCGCAAACTCGCCAGTGGTCTATACACCTGGCTACCGCTCGGGCTGCGGGTACTGCACAAGGTAAGCCAGATCGTACGAGAGGAAATGGATAAATCTGGCGCCATGGAGATTTCCATGCCGGTGGTACAACCTTCCGATCTATGGGAAGAATCCGGTCGCTGGCGTGATATGGGCCCCGAGCTACTGCGTTTTAAAGACAGGCATGATCGTGATTTTTGCCTCGGCCCAACCCATGAAGAAGTGATTACCGACCTGATTCGGCACGAATACAGCAGCTACCGACAACTTCCTGCCAATTTTTACCAAATTCAGACCAAGTTCCGAGATGAGCGCAGGCCCAGATTCGGCATCATGCGAACTCGAGAATTCATCATGAAGGACGCCTATTCGTTTCACATCGACGAAGAGTCTTTGGATGAAACCTACCAACTCATGCACCAGACCTACAGCAACATCTTCACCAGACTGGGGCTGGACTTCCGTCCCGTTATCGCCGATTCAGGAAGTATCGGCGGCAGCACTTCGCACGAGTTTCATGTCCTGGCTGATTCCGGTGAGGACGAGATCGTCTTCAGCAGCGAAAGCGATTACGCCGCTAATATTGAAATGGCCGAAGGAATATTAGCCTCAGCAGCCACGACAACGGAAAAAAAGTCGATGGAAGTCATTGCAACCGGTAACGCTCATTCCATCGAGGCGGTGGCGAAGCTGCTGCAGATTGAGACGAAAAGCATGATCAAGACCCTGCTGGTTCACGCTGCAGATGCCGCAGGAAACAGGACCGACGAACTGGTTGCCTTGCTCTTACGCGGCGACCAGGAACTGAACCAAACCAAGGCGCAAAAATTGGCTGGCATTGCCAGCCCCCTGGAGTTCGCCAGTGATGAACTGATAGAGAAAACATTGGCTTGCCTGCCAGGTACCCTGGGACCGGTAAAACTTAAAATTACAACCATCGCCGACCCCAGCGCCGCCGATTTAGTCAACTTTGTCTGCGGTGCCAACCAGGCAGGCCAACACCTGCGCCATGCGAACTGGGATGAGCACATAAAATATGATCAGATCGCAGATATAAGGAAAGTTCAGGAAGGCGATCTCAGCCCTGACGGCAAAGGCACATTAGCCATCAAGCGTGGCATCGAGGTCGGTCATATTTTTCAACTCGGCAAGAAGTACAGTGAAGCACTAAAAGCCAACGTGCTCGATGAGAATGGCAGGGCCGTCACCATGACAATGGGTTGTTACGGCATTGGCATAACCCGCATTGTCGCGGCCTGCATCGAACAGAGTCATGACAGCCATGGCATTATCTGGCCGGATAATCTTGCACCCTTTCACCTGGTCATCGTGCAGATAGATGGACATAAATCCGAGCAGGTAAGAAAGGTTTCAGAATCCATTTACGCAGCGATGCAGCAACAAGGCATAGAAGTATTGCTAGATGACAGGGACAAGAAAACGAGTCCGGGAGTTAAGTTCGCCGATTCTGAGCTAATGGGAATCCCCCATCGCGTGGTGGTGTCGCCACGACTACTGGCGGATGGCGTGCTTGAGTACAAGGCGCGTAGCCTGGATGGGAAACAACTCATTGACAAAGACACGATGACCGACTTCCTCATCAAGACCATCAATACGCTTGATGAGCCCGTCTAAGACACTATCCTGAAACCCGTTGGCTTGAAATTCGTTGGCAGCGGAGCCTTTATCGGCAGCAGTGACACCTCCGCAACTACCGCCAACGGTGGCCCTTGCCGTAACCATTCAAGCATCTCCCGAATATCGGCTTCACTGCCGCAAATCAGCACTTCCACAGAGCCGTCATCAACGTTGCGCACCCAGCCATCAAGGCCCAACTGCTCAGCTTTGCGCTGGGTCTCTGTCCGAAAGAACACGCCCTGAACGCGGCCACTCACGCAGCCTTGATAACAGATCGTGGTCATTGTAATTGTCCTGGCCCGCAGACCAAGCTGTGAGTATCCAACGTAGCTTTATACCGTATAATACGTAAAATCCTTTGCAGCAAGTTCTCCATGGCTATTAACTTTGCGCCCCTACAAGCCCAGCTAGACAAATTTCGCGCACTGCTACGGAAATTTCTCTGGCAACAAGATATCGCCAAATTACCCTATGCCAAGCGCTTTCTGGTCAGAAGTTGTCAGATTCTGATCGCGATTATCAGGGACTTGGTACAGGGGCAGCTATCATTGCGAGCCATGAGCCTGGTATTTACAACCCTGATTGGTCTCTTTCCCCTGCTCGCCCTTTCCTTCGCTATACTCAAGAGTCTCGGCGTCCACAACGCGATGGAACCGACTCTGCTGGCGCTGCTTGAACCATTGGGCGATCGTAGCGTCCAAGTCACCGGCCAGATCCTCCGCTATGTCGATGATATACAGGTGCAGTTGATTGGTGTAACCAGTGTTGGGCTGCTGCTTTATATCGTCCTCGATATGATGCGCAAGATCGAGTCTTCATTCAATTATATATGGGCAGTGAAGCAGGGCAGATCCTGGTCCAGCCGAGTCAGCGAATACCTGCTTGCCGTGATCGTAAGCCCTATATTGCTGTTCCTTTCTATCAGTATAACGTCATCTGTAAACACCAATTTTTTCGAGCGTTTTCTGGAAAATCTTAGCTATGGCAGTCTCGTCATCGAGGCGATGGCACTGCTGACACCGGTGTTATTGATGTCACTGGCTTTCGCCTTTGCTTACAGCTTCCTACCCAACACCAAAGTACGATTCGGCTCCGCATTTCTCGGCGGCTTCGTAACAACTATCATCTGGAAGTTAATGGGCTCGGTATTTCAAGGCATATTTGTGGCCTCAGCCAGAGAATCTATCTACCTGGCTTTTGCCACTGCTATAGCAGTAATGTTCTTTGCCTATATCGGTTGGCTGGTAGCCTTAATCGGTAGCAGCATCGCGTTTTACCATCAAAACCCCGCCAAGGCCCGATCTGGCAGGGAGCGAATAATACAAAGTATTGCCAGGCAAGAACAACTCAGCCTGACCCTCGCCAGCATTATTATTCGACGCTTTCACCAGGGCCGGTCTGCGTTAACAGAATCGCAACTGGCATTCGCTATAAGTAATAATCCGATTGTTATAGAAGATTCACTGGAGGCACTGGAACAGATTGGCTTGATAAGCAAGACAGCCGATGAACCAGCATGTTATCAGCCCGCCAGATCGATCATAGACTGTTCCCTGGTGGACATTTGGAGAGCGTTGCGGCTGCGTAATACTGACAATGTGGAGGCGCACGCCGAATCTGATGAAGCCCTGCTAGTAAGAAATTTTCAAGCCAAATTGGACGTTATCATCGAGCAAGAATTGGGCACACAAAAATTTATTGATGTAGACAGTTAAGGAAGCTCTAAATAATGCTTAATTATTCAGAGCTTCCTTAATAGTTAGAGGAGAACGCTAATGGCAAACATTAAAATTTATCACAATCCCGGGTGCTCAAAATCCAGGGCTACACTCGCGCTCCTGGAGGAAAACGGGGTGGCACCTGAAATCATATATTATCTGGAAACATCACCGGGCGTTGAGGAATTAAAAAGTTTGCTGCAGAAGCTCGGTCTGAGCATTCGGGAAATCCTGAGAAAGGGTGAGGCCCAGTATGAGACGCTAGGACTGGATAATGAATCCCTCAGCGATGAAATCATCTTTGACATTGCCTGCAAGCACCCGCGCTTGATTCAACGACCGATAGTGGTGCAAGGCGACAGGGCGATTCTGGGCCGCCCGCCAGAAAATGTATTAGAGCTAATTGGAGAACCGTAACGTGAAACCACCCTATGTATTAATTCTTTACTACAGCCGTTACGGTTCCACAGAGAAAATGGCACAGCTTATAGGCCGCGGTGTGGAGCAGTGTGATCAGATCGAAGCAAAAATCAGAACCGTTGCTACTGTCTCGACAGACACCAGCGCCAGCGCTCCGGAAATTCCGGCAAGCGGCGCGATATACTGTAGCGAGGAAGATTTGCGGAATTGCGTCGGTTTGATCATCGGCAGCCCCACCCGATTTGGCAATATGGCAGCAGCGCTAAAATATTTCCTCGACGGCACCAGTGGAATCTGGACTTCCGGCGCGCTCATCGACAAACCCTTTGCCGCCTTCACTTCCACCTCGTCCTTACACGGCGGTCAAGAAACCACACTGTTAACCATGGCTATCCCCTTACTGCATCACGGCATGGTTTATTGCGGAATCCCCTACTCCGAAGCCGCCCTGACCGCCACCACCGGAGGCGGTACACCGTATGGCGCCAGCCATCACGCCGGGGCAGACGGCAATAAGCCCATCAGCGAGCATGAAAGCGAGTTGTGTACAGCGCTGGGTAAACGCCTGGCGAGCATAGCCATCAAACTTGGGCAGTAAGTTGTGAATGAGCCAACACTCACATTACCCGGCGACCTGCAGCGCTTACGCTGGATAATACTAACGGCCTATTTTGGCCTGTTGCTGTACTTCCTGTTGAACACCATTGTCGTCACCCCCCCGCATCACGCTAGCAACACCGGTGATCTGGTTGATTCAAACAGTGCCTCTGTTAATTTTTATGCGGGGCTTGCTGCGAACCAATCTAAGAACCTACGCCTGGACCTGTTTCGTGGTGCTGCTGTATTTCACCCACGGCGTGCTGCTGGCATTCGATCCTTCCAGACGTTGGCTGGGAATCACCGAGACCTTACTTTCCATAGTCATGTTCACGGCCATGATCGTGTTTATTCGGCAATACCGGGAACATTTTAAGGTAGGGTTGCTTTCAGAGCCTTAAAGTTGAAGTTCATCTGGCCCATTATTTTCAATTGACTACCACCCGAGCACGGCCTTTACAAAAGGGATGGTTAATCTTCGTTGTTCCTTCAGTGAACTCTCATCGAGCTGATTCAGTATTTGCATCAGTGCCGAGAGACTGCGTTCCGCCCTGGAGGTGATGTAGTCGGCAACGGCGTTGGTCAGCTCCATACCCCGGTTGCTGGCACGTAGCTGTAGCACGATACGTTTATCCGTGTCATCCAGCCCGCTTAATTGAAAAACCAATCCCGATTGCAGGCGTGACGCCAGGTCCGGCAGTTTTATCTGCAAGTCCTGGGGCGCGGAATTACTGGCTACAAGCAGCTGCGTGTTACTGTCCTTAATCTCGTTGAAGGCATTGAATAAAGCCATTTCCCAGACTTCATTTCCTGCCACGAGGTCGAGATCATCCAGGCACACCAAAGACAAAGTGTTAGCTCCTTGCAATATGCCAGGGGTTAAGCCTGCCAGGTCGTTTAAAGGCAAATAGATTGAACTGCGTCTGGCGGTGGTGTACTCGTGACACAAGGCTTGCAGCAGATGGGTACGACCGGATGAATGTGAACCCCACAGATAGATAAATTGCTCGCCGCCGCCAGGCCTACTGGCGGCTCGCAAATAGTCTACAGCTTGTTGGTTGACTGCCGAGGTCAGATAGTTTTCGAATGTGGCATCATCGTCAAGGTTGACCCCGAGTGCCAATTGTCTGGATCTGGAACCGGTCTTGGAAGTAGAGCCCGGCATGAATTACCGAGTCCATCGGTAGTGCAGGAACTCGTTGCCTGCGTTTAGTGAGCTTTCTATGGGTAACAAATCCCGGTCCAGGGCAATCAGTTCGAATAATTGCTGTGCATCACCCAACAAGCCAAGGTCCAACTCCAGGCGTTCACCATCCAGACCTACCGCGGCAACGGTTTCTACCAGACCCAAATTGTTGACGTAGGCGAGTAGAGCGGAATAGGCGCCGAGGTTTTTTATTCCCTCCACTCGCAGTCGTACGATCTGTTGATTAGAAAACTCTGGCACGATAGCAAAAAAACCGGCTAGCTGGCTGGTGATGCGATCCAGAGGAGCATTCAAATAGGACTGCAAATCAGTATCGAAGCCATCAAAAGTTTCCGCCTCGTCCTGAAATATAAACTGCCATAAGCCCACCAACTCCCCATTGGCAGTAACATGGAGGCGACCCGATAGCACGCTGTCAGCTCCATAGCGAGCGCTGGCATTACTAATAGCCTCCTGCTCCAATGCCCAAACCACATCTGCTGGCAGGTTTTGCCGGTCTTCAAAATCCAATACTGGAAAAATAATTGGTAATCCGCGCACTTCTGCGAAGCTTTGAATAAGCTGGATTATCTCGGGGTTGCTGTCGGTGGTAAGCAGCCTACGGTCGCCATTTTCATTCTGCAATACCATCCAGATCAACACACTGGGGCGATTGCTGTCCCACACAGCGATATTGGCACCAGCCAGTAATTCATCGATTAATTTCGCCGAGAAATCAACGTTGATATAACGTTGCTGGATAGTAGCTGGCAAGCTCTCTGCCAGGACTACAGAAGGGGGTACAGCAGCGGCCACCTCATCAGCCTCGACCTCAGGCTCCCCACTGGCTGTCGGCTCCACTTCGATGACAACACTGGAATAACTCATGGCTTCGACGTAGCTTTGTGCATCATCGAGAGCTCGCGCTATAGTTGGATGCTGCAGCGCTCGCCGGTCACCGGTCACCTTGACTACGACCGCAGCCAGCGCCGCGTTAAAGGCTCGGATCCTCTCTGCGTTGCTTTCATTACTAACCGCCACCTGCTGCCGGTACAGGCCGGCGACTTGTAAAGCATCGCTTTGCTGTAGACCGAAGCCTGGCAATACGCTGAGCGATAGCAACAACAGTGTCTTCCACCAGCTTTTTTGCTTAATCATAAACATTGGCAGCGATAATACTGCAGTTTGGCCTTTTTAACCTAGGGAAGCTCTGCCTAATTTACGCCAAGTCTGAGCTTGCATGCAATCGGTGTACAGCGCATTAATCGACTGACTAGCAGATAGCTTCTTGGTATTATCGTTGTTTCGATTTTTGTGTTGTTTGGGTGCATTGATCCGGCCGCTGGTTGTTCTGACCGCTGACTGAACAGGCTCCTCAACAAGCAGTAAAGTACACAGCAATCAGGGCAGCCAGTAATGACGTTGGACAAGGATTTAAACAAAAAAAACACCGCGGAAAAGGAATCTCTAAGCTACCGCGATGCCGGGGTCGATATCGATGCGGGCAATGCCCTGGTCGAGAAAATAAAAACCGTAAGCAGGAAAACTCACAGACCGGAAGTTCTCTCGGAATTGGGTGGTTTCGGAGCTCTGTGTGAAATTCCTGAAAAATATCAACACCCGGTGCTGGTATCTGCGACCGATGGTGTCGGTACCAAACTCAGATTGGCGATGCTGTTAGGCAAGCACGACACCATCGGCATCGATCTGGTGGCGATGTGCGTCAACGACCTCATCGTCTGTGGTGCCGAACCACTTTTCTTCCTGGACTATTACGCCACCGGCGGCCTCAACGTAGAAACCGCCGCCAGTGTTGTCACCGGCATTGGGGCCGGCTGCGAACAGGCAGGCTGCGCTCTGATCGGCGGTGAAACCGCCGAAATGCCAGGCATGTACGAGGGCGAAGACTATGATCTGGCAGGCTTTGCGGTGGGTGTTGTAGAGAAATCCGCTATTATCGATCCGCAGCACGTCAAAGCCGGCGATTGTTTAATCGGACTGGCTTCATCTGGCCCTCACTCCAATGGCTACTCGCTGATCCGGAAAATTATAGAAGTACGCAACGCCGACCTGGGCCAGGCATTTGCCGGCAGCAGCCTGGGCGAGACTTTGCTGGCGCCAACGACTATCTATGTGAAAGCAATTCAGCGCCTCGCCAGCCTGGTAGACATTAAGGCCATCGCCCATATCACCGGCGGTGGTTTCACCGAGAATATACCGAGAGTGTTACCGGAGTGTACCCAGGCTGTCATCGACCTTAGCGCCTGGGCCAGGCCTAAAATATTTAACTGGATACAGCAAAATGGCAATGTTACTGACGCGGAAATGCACCGGACTTTTAACTGCGGTTTGGGCCTGGTAATTTGTGTTCCCAGAGACCAGGCGCAAGCGGCCCTGGATTGCCTTAATGACAGCACCGAGTTGGCCTACCTGATTGGTACCGTAGCAACAAGAGCTGCCGACGAACCGGCAGTGGTCTTAAGTCACTCTCAATAGCAGCGGCAGTGCCGGTTAGAAATTTAAGCCAGATATCGTTATCTCCCAGCAGCAACAGGCTACTACTCGATGGAAAAAACACACTGTCACATCGTTGTTCTCATATCCGGAAACGGTAGCAATCTGCAGGCGCTAATCGACGCCAGCAGGGCATCTAATTTCAAGATACGCGCCGTGATCTCGAATAAGGCTGATGCGTTTGGATTGCAGCGTGCCGAGAGGGAAAATATCCCGACGCTGACGATCAGCCATCGTCACTACGCAACGCGAGAAGACTTTGACCTGCAACTAATCGAAGCGATCGAGGACTTCGAACCTGACTTAATTGTGCTGGCAGGATTCATGCGAATATTGAGCCCACGATTTGTACACCACTACGCCGGCAGGATACTGAACATCCACCCTTCGCTGCTGCCGGACTATACCGGTGTC
>Ga0114999_10009680_pt1 | contig 10527 bp, 1 predicted proteins | sample ArcticOcean_MG_C_3_FD_89820 | JGI IMG/M metagenome (GOLD analysis project Ga0114999, IMG submission 89820) | Marine microbial communities from western Arctic Ocean - ArcticOcean_MG_CB8_126 | ecosystem: Environmental > Aquatic > Marine > Oceanic | place: Arctic Ocean: Canada Basin | collected... | reverse complement strand
GAACTCGTAATTGTCTATGAAGAGGTTTACCATTCCACATGATCTCTCCAGATAAATAACCTTTGTCATTAGTTCTTAAAAATAATTCTTGAAGATTATTTAATGACCATGCTGCTACTTTATCAGAACTATTTGCAAGTAATCCTTTACCAGACATTCTATACCCTCTATTAGTAGGAGTATAAACTCTAAGTATTCTTCGTCCTTTATGATCTTTTAATTTATTACCTTGTGCTAAACTGTTAAGAGCTGCTTGAGCTTCTCCAGGACCAACCCTTTTACCCTGCTCATCTAATTCTGTGACAAGATCTAATGTTTCTTGCCTTATTCTCATAACTCTTTCTAACTCTTCTGATCCTGCTACAATAGGTTGCTGACCTTGTTTGCCATTTTTAACTATTAATTCTTCTGCATTATCTCCATACATAAATTGTCTAAATCCTGGTTGACCTAATTTAAATTTAGGATTGTTAAACACTGCTTCTAAAGCTTCTACATTTTCAATAAATTCTCGAATAGGAGATAAATATTCTATATCTAATTGTGGACTTAATAATCTAGGTCTTAATTGAATCCACTGATTCTGTGGAGGAGCTCCTTTAACTTGTACATTTTTTAATACTAAGTATGGAATACCAGCCCTAGGTGTAAATCCATGTTTATTTATATCATCAACTCCTCGTTTTAAATCACTATCTGTATAAACTCTTACTCTTGCCCTACCTATACTGTCTAAATTAGTTGGATTATTAGGAGGTTGATGTGCTGTATAAAATTTAGTAACCCACGTCTCTAACATTCTAGTTACTACGCCCCCTCCTCTTTCATTCCATTTTTCAAAATCTTCAGCCATTGGCATTTCACTCTCTTCTACATGATAAGGTTTATACTTATAATTAAGTCTTTGGGCCGCTCTAACTTTTAAAGTGTTGTTTAGAGATACATCTCTCTCCAATTCTTCATAACTTGTATCCTTTAAACTTATTAATCCTTTTCCTTTAGACTGTAATTCTATAGCTGGTGCTGTACTATCTTCTTCTAAAGCATCTAGTAAAGCTTGTCTTTCTTCCTCAGTTAAAAAAGTCATATTTGGAATTTCATCCTTACCTAATACAGCTAATTTTCTATATATGTATTTATCTTGATATCGTGCATGCTCTTCAGCATCTCCAGGTTTTTCTTTACCAATAATACCTTTAGACAGTAACGTTATACCTGTTTGTAATTTTCCTGTTTCTTCATTTAAAGATATCGCTTTAACTACGTATATAGCATCTCCATGTTTTATAGGTCTAACTTTTAATCCATTTAATAAAGTTTGCTCTGATACAGAACCATATTGTGGATAATGCAATGAATGCCATTTGTCTCCTTTAACTCCTTCTCTATGAGCTTCTATGGTAACACCATCATGTTCTTCTTCTATATTTTCGTTTTCACCATAACCTTCTCCATACTCTTCATAATCTTCAGGTACATACTTACTATCATTATCATCTGGTTGATATACATCTACACTTGGATCTAATCCAGTAATAGTTTCAGATGAAGTTCTATTTTGAACTTGTTCAGTTATTTCATCATCACTACGTTCAGTGTCTTCAATAGTATTACCTGTATTATCCATCTCAACAGTTTCGTCTACTTGTTCTTGATTCTCTTTAGCTGTTAACTCTTCATCAGTAAGATCTTGAGCATCTCTTCTACCAACACTTTTACCTAAGTCATCTAAAAGAGTTATATTATTTTCTATTTCTTTCTTAAATTCCTGCACTCTTTCAGCAAGTTCTTTAGTAACAGTCCCACTTACCTCATCTAAATTTTGATCAAAATTATTTTGTACTTTTAAATTTCCTATCATTACAAAATTTCTAGCTCTACTAGTTGACATGTATATAGCAGAATTATACTCTGCTTCGCTATTGAAAAATTGACTATTGTAAGGGATGTCTATATATATCTCATCTACTGTAGCTCCTTGAATTTGAGTATACTCCATAACTTTAACTTTATCTGCTCCTATAGTATTAAGTAGGTTTTGATATTGCTCTACCTTATCAGCTGTAGTAACAATAACCTTTTGAGTATCTGTATCTTTTACAAGATTTATTCTTTTTAAAATCTCATCCCTAACCTGAGATCCTGAAGGAGCCCCAAGGCCATAAACACCTTTTAAAATAAATTGACTCTTTCCTTCTTTAGTATTCCAAGGATTAGGCGCATTTAATTGAGCTGGTAAAGTTTTTGATCTAACATTTTCTCTCCTCCCTTTAAAGAAATCTTGAAAATTAGATAATGCTGGTATATTAGTTCTATACACCACACTAATAGGATTAACAGATTCTACTTGTCTATTTGTAATTGGAGCTTCAAAAGCTCCTCCTTCTATAATTTGATTAGGATCTCCTAAAGATATAACTTTAATAGGTTTATCTGTTCTTGTTGTATTTAAAGCATGTATTTTTTTTGCTAAGAGACTTAATTCAGGTGTAGTAAGTCCAGCTGCCTCGTCGATAACTATAACTTCTGTTGATAATGGTATATTACCAGCATCAATCATTTTTACTAACTCTTCTTTAGTAGTTAATTTAGTCCCTAAAGCCATAGCAATACTTTTAGAAGTTAAACTTGTATGTCCTATTGCTATAGTATTAGCCGCAGAGATATTAGCAGATTTTAAAGCCCAAGGTAATACAATTTGTGTTTTACCTGTACCTGCAGGTCCTTTTAAATATTTCCAAACACTGAAATGATTTTTATCACTTATTTTGACATTTGTAGTTTGTAAGAAAGCACTTAATTCTCTAATAGCTATTAACTGTTCTTTACTTGGTGCTAAGAGTTTACCAGCTTGTTCTAATCGTTTCTCTGTTTCTAATTGATTTATAATATTAAATTCAGAAGTTAAAAAGTTATATAATGTTTGATGAGCTACTATATTAATTTGTTTTTCAATTATATCCCCTAAATCTTTTTTACTTACTCCATCAGCATCAGTTCGCTCGCCTGCTTCCTCTACTTCATTTTGAAATATAATCAATCGTCTATGATCAAAGTATCTGTAAATTGGATCTTCCTGACTCATAGTTCTACGATCAGGAGCTAGTAATTTAAGAATATCATCAAATTTATTAATAGGTGCATTTTGATAATTTCTTTTCATAGGTTTTGGCATACCTTGTAAAGCAGATAAAGATAACATACTAGCTATAGCTGCATCTAAATTCTTCTTTATATCAGTTACTATACCTTTTTCATTTTCTGTTGCTGTACGTACCATTTGAACCATCATTAACATTGCAGCATGTTTATCTACAGTTTTATCATCTTTTGTAGCAACTTCTGCAATTTTTCTGATATTCTCTAATCCTATTTTTTCTATTATTTTTTTACCTAAATCTGTTGTATATGGTTTTATACTAGAGTCTTTAGTAGATCTAATTAAATCAACTACACTTATACCAAGAGCATCTTCAATTAGAATAACAGATTCGTCTTCTACTTCATATTGAGTTTCTTTACGACTTGCTGCATTTATTTGAGCAAACTTAACTAATTCTTTTAATGCCGCTATATTCTGTTTAATATTCTCTAGAAATTCATCTGTTACCCATGCTTCTTCTGCCTTCTCAGAAAAGATCATATTATAATTTTCCATAATATCTAACATACGCTTGGCACCTTCTACATCATCAAACTTATTATTAAGTATAGCATTTTGTATCATTACTCCTGCATCATAATTCACACTTAAATCAGCTACTTCTGCTTTTAAAGTCTCATCATCTGTCATATCTCCAAAATCATTATCATCAAACTGATATGTACTAGTAAATCTACCTAAATGATCCCTACCTCGTTTTCTTTCTTCAAACTCTTCCAACTTAGTCCGTGCTTCATCCATTGTAGCTAGACGTGAATTAACTTCATCTAGCTGAGATACTTTATCATCTGTTGTTGCAGCCTCTAATGCTCTAGCTCTTAATTTTTTAAGCTCTGCTCTTTCTTTACCAGTTAATTCTTTTTCTGGTATTTTATCTAATGTGTCTAATCGTTTAAGATCAGAGTCTGACATTTTAACTGCCTCTAGTGCAATAAATTCTTCGAGTGCTTTTTTCTTTGCTAATAAATCATTATACTCTTTTTGATGTGTTTTAGCAATTTTATATAATTTTTGTAAAGTACTGGCATCTAATTTTTTACCCCTAGACATTATTTCTCCTAGTATCTCTGCAAGAGCATATACACCTTTTTTATCAAGTAATTGATCAATAAGAAATGCATCATTTGCAGCAATTGCTCTAGCAAGTTTCTTTCGTTTTCTAAGTTCATCAACACCTTGAGGCTCTTGAACCATAGAATACAATTCAGATAAAAGTTCTCCCTTTATCTTATTTAGCCTTGCCTTGTCAGGATGGACTGGAGCTTCTTGAGTTTCCTGTTCAACCTTAGTAAGTTCCTGATCATATTTACTGTGAATTTGATCTACTTGTGTCATTTGATATACAAGTCCTTCTGGATTTCTCATTTGAATACCTTCTTCCTTCATCCAGGCATTCATTTTCTTGACCGCCTCTTCATGAGAAAGGCCAAGATTCATAACAGCTTTCAAATACCTAAGAGCACGGTTTCTATCTTTACCCATCATGAACTTATCGTTCACCATTTGATTTTGCATACTCGCAAAAGCAGGATCTACAACCATAGCCCCTTCTTCATCTGGTGTATAATATTGGTCTAGCTCTTCGTCTCTTTTCTGATTAATCTCAGCTTTTCGTTGTTCTTTCTGCTCTTTTGATAATGGTACTTTTTCTTGTGCAGCCCCTTCTTCTGGTAATATAACTTTATCAGCTTCATATTTAGCTAATGAATCTACATAAGCATCCCATCTTTTTCTATTAACAAGGACATCATGTTGTGATAAATATACTAATTCTGCAGTGGCTATACCTGTATTTTGGTCAGTAAGTTTTGATATATCATATTTTAATTCTGCAATTGATTGATCATGTTCTGTTGCTGAAGTTTGTACAATACCAAGCTCGTTCATTCTTTGGTTTCTTTCCTCTGGAGTTAACTCTTCATTTAAAAAGATAGTTTCCATATCTAATTCAGACCCTTGTAAATCTCCATCTCCATATAATTGATCGTCTCTTGCTGTTTCTAAGGCCTCTAGTTGCTTTTGTTTTTGTCTAATAAGAACTAAATTATTAAACACTTTATCCATCTCTGCTTTACTAATTTTCTTTTTCTTTGAAGCCATTCCCTGTAATTCTCCTAATGATCCTAACAATCCTGGAAGAATAGCTACATTATTTCTTTGTCCTACAAGTTTAATTAAATCTGCCTCTATAGTTTCTATTTCATTAATAGCATCAGTAGCCTGCTCTAAAGAAAGTCCTTCAAAATCATTTCGTCTACCTGCTCTATACAAAGCATCTTTAAGATAACTTAAATCTCCTCTTTCAAAAAATCTTTTAACAACGTCAGCCTTAAGTCCCATCAACTCTTCATTATCTAAATTTTCTCCGTCTTTACCTAAACTACGTATAGCTTTTCTAAAATTATGATAATCATAAAGACCTCTACCTGCTCTCATAGAGCCTGTCATAAAGGTCCCCATATCTCTACCAGCTTGTACTACCTCTTTAAATTCTATATCGTTATATATATCAGGATCTCCCATACCGTACATAGCAGGTATAATTTTAGAAGCATCTTCATACATCCAATCCTTTGCTCGTTGTAATACATTTCCATTAGTATTATACCCATCAAAATAATCAGATTGCCACTTCCATTGCATTCCTTCTTCAAATCCTTCAAGTTCTCTATTAAGACCAGTTGCTGCAAAATATCTTGTAGCATTTAATCCAATTCTCCCATAAGTATTACTACGTATATTTTGATGTATTCTAGGTACAAATCCTTTACCCCCTAACATTTTACCTGTACCTTTAAAACTAACCCAAGTTAAACCAAACTGAGCCAAGTCATTTAATAATAACCCCCAGTTTTTACCAATCATGTCATCAATACCTTCAGCTGCTAATTGACGTATACCTCTTTCTTCCTCTTTAGTAAGATTTCTAGCACGTCCTTCTTTAGTAGCAATTTCTTTTAAAGCTTGTTCTTGTAACATTTGTATCTTTCTACCCCTAGCTTCTCCTGCTTCCATGTGCCCTTCCGCATGTCTACTCCATGCTGTCCCGCCAAGAATACTCCCCCACTTAACTATAAACCCCCCTGCCATTACATAAGGATTAGGAGATTTTTGCATAATATTCCCAACAATAGTTCCACCTATTGCTGCTCCATGCCCTTCAAATGTAGACATGGTACCAGCTATATCTTCAGTCATTTGATATCTCCAATACCGATCTCCCATTAATTTATTAGAAGCTCCAAATGCATAACTAGCAAAAGGTATTGAACTAAGTACTGTTTCACCTCCATACTTTGATGCCTCTTGTTTTAACATAAAATCCTTACCAACAGGATTATTTGTAGAAGCCCACTCTGTACCTCCTGGTAACCAATTAAAATCAAAAATTCCACCTCCAGTAGGAGTTTGTCTCTTTTGAATATCTGCACGTTCTTCTTCTACACCTGCTATTAATTCCTTTCTAGTTCTAGGTTCATATTTAAACATCCCATCTTCATTAAGAGCTAATAATCCTTTTTCATTTAATGAGTCTAAAAGGCCAGTAAACATATCACCGGTTACTAATTGATTTAAGGCATCCTCATTTCCCCCATAAAAGAAATTATTTAAAGACGTATTAAAATCATCATCACCAGAACTACTAACTAATTCTCCATTTTCAATTTGTTCTTTATATGCTTTAGCCTCATCACTACTAATAACATTTCTTGATCTTAATTCATCAATTCTTAGTAGTTGATTATCCATAGAATCAAGACCATCTTGGTATTCATACATTCTATGCTCCATACCTAAGATTTTAAAATGTCCTATTTGATTTCTTAGAAAGTTTATATTATTTGTAAAATCACTTTGCCAGATACTGTTATAAGCTTCTGGATGAATTTTAGGGGATAGTAAGTCTTGATTACCTAATGTAGATGGGGGTGAATGGCTCCATGATTCAAACACTGATCCCATAGTCATCATAGGTCCTGTATTTTGACCCGTACGTAAACTTGTACTAAAATTGTGATTACTTATAGCATCTCTAGGATCGCTTAAGTAGTCTAATGCATCATTTGTTACAGAGCTTTCACTCGGTAGGTTGTCATCGTTTAAAGGCATCTAGTTTTTATTTATTTTTATTTTCTCCATTTAAAGCCGCTAGAGGTAGTCATATCTCTTTTCAGTTCAGATAATTTATTAGAGATCTCTTCTTGTCCTCCACCATCAGCTACAATCTGTGCAACTTCGTTATTAACTGCTAATATAAAAGTATTAAAATCATAGAAATTAGTACCACCAATTGACACTCCTGGAGCACCTGTTACTGCTTGTGTAACAAACGTACCGGCATTATAACTTTGCTGCGCTACGTTTTGAATATCTTTTATATGTTGTTTTAAACCTGCACTTGCACCCCTAAGATCCATAATAATTGGTTTATCAGCTGTTGGAGATTTATACACCACTCTATTATTACTTACATCATCATTGAAATTTTGAACAACTGCTTTTTGTTGTAGAAGATTCATTCTTTGAGTATTAAAGTGACGATCATTATCAGCTACTGTTTCTTTACTATATTTATGTAAGTTAAATTCATTAGCCACTGCATCACTAACTAATATTTTCTGATATCCTGATATTGCATAACCCTCTTCTCCATCTTTTAATTCCACTTCTCTAACAAGATAATTTCCATCAGGACCTTTAGCTTCATCTATATCTAAATCACTAAACCATATATCAAATCCTCCTGGAGCATCTAATCCTATAGCTTCTGCATTAAGACCTATTTGGTTAGCAGATCCTATATACTCTCCTTTAACAACTAAATATATTCCATCTGGTTCTGAAATAACTTCTGTTCTATCTGAAGTTTTCTTAAATGATAAATTTTGTTTCATTTGAGGGTTAAATAACATACCCATATTATCAGCATCTAGGTTAGCATTTTTCATTAAGACATCTTTTACTATACTTTTATAATACTCACTCATAGGTACATCATCTCCATCACCATCAGTATACTTCCAATCTGAAGGATAACTATATTCATCTCCCATACCTTTACCAGTAAATAAAGACTCTTGAGCACCATCCTCATACTCTCTAAGTATATCCCCAAATAACTGTTGAGTAAGATCCCCATGAAGTTGCTGTTGCCCAGAAGTTTTAGAACTTGTTTGATACCAAGTTACAAGATCATCTAAAATTTCTGTTTTATCACCACCTCCTATAAATAAATCGTCTGAAACACCTTTTGGTAAATCTTTTACATGTTTAAATAAATTATAATCTCTTGCAAAATTCATCATTAAAGGTTCTCCATCTACACCAACATTATATCCACCTTGATTATCATCAAATGAATGTTCATTAAATAATGTTCCATATAATTTATCAGTTAATCCAAATGTACCATCTCCACCTATCATTGTAGTTAACACATCATCAGGACGACCTTGTAAATTTTGAATATGCGCTCGTGATCCTCCTTCATATAGATCAACATAGTTAGCTGTTTTACTACCACCTTTTCTTTGATTTGCAGCTAAACCTCTCATATCATTTACAATTTTCTCTTTAGCTTCTTCATCTGTGTATAACTCATCAGTGTTAGGATTTATCTTCAATTGAGTTAATTCTTCAAATTCTTGAATTCCTTCTGCTGTATCAATATATTCTCCAAAAGTTGCATCTATAACTTGATTAATTTTAGATTGACTTACACCACCACCTACTTGACCATAAGCTAACATATCTATAATACCATCTCCATCAATATCTATACCTTCCTCATCAAAATATGGGCTTTCACCAGCTTCAGCAATTTGACCAATTAACTGTAATTTTCTAGTAGAACCATCTAATCTTAATTCAGATTTATTTTGAAATACATTTAATTGTTCATTACCTTCTTGATCATATGTAACAGTTTCAAATTCTTCAGGGTTATCTCCAAAATGAATAATTCCCATAGTTTGTCCATGAGTGCTATTTTTTAAAGCTTCATACTCTTTATATTCATTTGCATTTCTTTTAAATTGCATTAACTTAGGATCTGATGTAGAAAATTTAAGGGCATTATTAACAGCATAATCTGCGGCAGCCCAATTACCTGAATTATAATATTCTTCTAATGGAGCATTAATACCTTGTACCATATAGTCTCTAGCAACGCTTTCGTCTCCAGGCATAAACATTTCTTGTTGAGCAATAGATTGAAGTTCATTCCCCATTCTAATATTTTGAGACCAATGCTTTTTATCAAAAGCGTATAGTTCTAAAGTTTTATCTAAATGAGGGTCTGCATAGACTGGTGTTGCTTGATCTAATCCTCCTGTAATGTTATATTTATTTTCTGCCATAGTTTATATTTGTTTAACCTTTATTCGTTCATTAGGAAAGCCTCATGTTTAGGATCATAATAAGGAGAGCTTCTCCAATAATTTTGCATTTCAGGATCTCCTGATCCCATTATTTTAATTGCTAGTGCCTTTGTATTTTCATCGCTTTGCACTTGTCTCATAGTTAAAGTGTATCCTAGTATAGAGTTAGATAATGTTTGAAGAGCTTTTATTCTTCCTGCTCTAGTAGCAGTAAGAAGTTGTAGCCTTTCTAAAGAGTTTTTAATATCTTTTAATTGGTTGGCCTTATCAACTTCTAATTCAGTAACAGCCCTTAACTTTGTTGTTTCAGTTCTATCTTTAGTTATTACATCTCTTCTTTCATTCTGCATTTTATCTATTGCTGATTGCCCCTCAGCCATAGCATTTTCTATAGCACCTGTACTTGCTCCTTTATCTTTCAATGCTTTAATTTTAGCTAGCGTCATTTCTCTAGCATCTTTAATTTGCTTTTCAAAATGTGCAATTGCTGGTTTACTTTCAATAGTAGGAGTTTCTATATCATCCCATCTATCATCTTCTAATTCTGCTAACCCTTCTTTCTCTAGTTTATTTAATTGTCCTAAAGCATATATAGAAGGCGCTACTGTTGCTCCTGCTATGAGCAGGTTTCCTGCACCTTTTTTAACACTGTCCCAGTTTAGTCCATATTTATCTTGCCAGCTTCCTTCTTCTCCATCTGGTCCTCCCTTCCCTCTCCCATACGGTTCCCTCTTTGAGACATTACCTTGCTCATCAAACCATACTTTATCTTGATCACCTTCTGGCCCTACAATCATAGATTGCCCTTCAATCTGTTTTGAAAATGGTAAATTTGCAAATTTCCAATCTTTAAAACTCATAGGATCATCTTGTCCTGAAGCGTATTGATCATACTCAGTTTTTAATGCTTGATTCTCTGCGTTCTTTTCACCTTTATCATACTTCATTTTTTGCCACCAATTTAGTCCTGCATAATGTTCCTCT
>Ga0114999_10009678_pt1 | contig 10528 bp, 8 predicted proteins | sample ArcticOcean_MG_C_3_FD_89820 | JGI IMG/M metagenome (GOLD analysis project Ga0114999, IMG submission 89820) | Marine microbial communities from western Arctic Ocean - ArcticOcean_MG_CB8_126 | ecosystem: Environmental > Aquatic > Marine > Oceanic | place: Arctic Ocean: Canada Basin | collected... | reverse complement strand
TCAATCATATTATTTGAAATATTTATATTATTATTTACTATTAAAAATTCTCTTGTAACTCCCATGACATTAGACAAAATTATCTCTGCATCTAATTCATGTGAAGGAATATTATAATCTTTTAAAAGTAATGAAGCTTGCTTAATTGTTTTTTCTAAAATCATTTTATTGTTTTAAGTTTGCTAGTTTTATTTCTTGATCCTGCATTCTTAAATTTTGGCTCAGTTCTTCAAAAGCGTCACCACTTAAAAATTCTTCGAGTTTGTGTAAGGTTAAATTTATTCTATGATCCGTAATTCTACTTTGTGGAAAGTTATATGTTCTAATTCTTTCCGACCTATCCCCAGAACCTATCTGATTTTTTCGTTCTTTTGATCTTTCTTTATCTTTTTTTGCTCTTTCTGCATCATAAACTCTTGATCTTAAAATTTTCATCGCTTTCGCTCGATTTTTGTGCTGAGATTTTTCATCTTGTTGACTTACAACTGTTCCCGTTGGCAAATGAGTTATTCTAACAGCACTATCTGTGGTATTTACAGATTGTCCTCCTGGTCCTCCTGACCTAAAAACATCTATTCTCAAATCTTTTTCATTAATTTTAATATCAACTTCTTCAGCTTCCGGTAATACAGCTACGGTTGCGGCAGACGTATGAACCCTACCTTGCGTTTCAGTCTCTGGTACTCTTTGTACTCTGTGTACCCCAGATTCAAATTTTAAAAATGAATAAATATCAGTTCCTTTTATTAATAAAATTACTTCTTTAAATCCCCCAGCTTCACTTTTAGATATATTAATAATTTCTAATGCCCATTTTTTTTTTAAACAAACCTTTTCATACATTTTAAAAAGGTCTGCTACAAACAAAGTAGCTTCAAGCCCGCCAGTACCAGCTCTAATTTCTAATATAGCATTTTTACCGTCCGCTTCATCTTTTGGAAGAAGATATATTTTTAATTTTTTCTCATATACATCTTTTTTTTGGGATAAATGGGTTAACTCGCTTTCTGCTAATTTTCTCATTTCTTCATCACTACCTTTTTCATCTATAATTTTTTTTAAGTCCTCTCTTTCTTTTTCAAAGTTAACATAACCTTTAGCCTCATTAATAACTTCTCCAATGCTAGAATATTCCTTAGATTTTTTAACAAAATCTTTTTTATCAATATCACTAGAAGCAAGTTCTTTTTCCAAGGTTTCGTAAGTGTTTACAATTAATTTAACTTTTTCTATAGGGATCATTTTATAATTTAATTACTTTTTAATTCTTTAACTTTGTTTTCGACTAAAGCTACAATTTCTTCAATTATATTTTCGCTAGCTATTTTTTGATGGGGTATTCCTGAAAGATACATCATATGATTGTCATTTCCACCACCCGTTAACCCTATATCTGTTTGAGAGGCCTCTCCAGGTCCATTTACAACACATCCTATTATTGACAATGTTATTGGCTCTTTTATATGTGAAAGTCTTCTTTCTAAAATATTAACTGTATCTATAACTGGAAACGCCTGTCTTGCACAAGAAGGGCAAGATATAATATTTATACCCTTGTGTCTTATATTTAATGATTTTAAAATTTCATAACCAATTTTAACTTCTTCAACAGGATCAGCTGATAACGAAACTCTAATTGTGTCACCAATACCATTCATTAATAAGTTTCCCATACCTATGGATGATTTAACACTTCCTGAAGTTAAACTTCCCGCTTCAGTAATACCTAGATGTAAAGGATAGTCACAAGCAGAAGATAATATTTTATAAGCTTTGGTGGTTAAAAAAACATCCGATGATTTCACGCTTATCTTAAAATTAAAAAAATCTTCATCTTCTAAAAGTTTAATATTATTAATAGCGCTTTCTACTAAAGCTTCTGGACATGGTTCTTTATATTTTTCTAAAAGCGTTCTACCTAAAGATCCTGCATTAACGCCAATTCTTATTGAACAGTTATTATCTTTTGCTGCCTTAAGCACTTCTCTAACTTTTTCTTTTGAACCAATATTTCCTGGATTGATTCTTAAACAGTGCGCTCCTGAAGATGCAGCTTCAATAGCTCTCTTATAATGAAAATGAATATCAGCTACTATCGGTACATTAGTTTTTTTTATTATATTTTTTAAGGAGAGGGATGAATTTTGGTCAGGACAAGAAACTCTCACGATATCTGCTCCTGCCTCCTCTAGTTGGTTTATCTGTTTAATTGTACTATCAATATCTGTTGTTAAAGTATTAGTCATTGATTGAACGGATATTTTTGCATCTCCTCCAACTTCAACTTTTCCTACGTTTATTTTCTTTGTTTTTTTTCTATTAATATCTCGAAAAGGTCTTATGCTCATTTGTTTATCAATCTAAATCAAAAGTTTTATGTAAGGCTTTTACTGATGTTTGTGTTTCATTTTCTTCAACTAAAACTGAAATTTTTATTTCGGATGTTGATATTGCTAATATGTTTATTTTTTCATTTGCCAAAGATCTAAACATTTGATGCGTAACTCCAGGATTTGCTATCATTCCTGCACCAATAATAGATACTTTAGAAACTTTGTCATCATGTATTATTTTATCGTATTTTAAATATTTTTTATTTTTTTCAATTAGTTTTATAGTTTTTGATATATCTTCTCTTTTGATAGTAAAAGTTACATCTGTTTTTTTGCCATCAGAAGAAGTATTTTGAATTACCATATCAATATTTATGTTATTTTTACCTAAAGGTTCAAAAATATCAGCTGCAACACCAGGTTTGTCTACAACACCAACAAGTGTAATTTTTGCATCATTTTTGGAATAGGAAATTCCAGTAATTAGTTTTTTAAAATTAATTTCAGATTCTGATGTAATAATTGTTCCCTTTTTTCCTGAAAAAGCTGATCTAACATGAACAGGTATTTCATTAATCATTGACGCTTGAACGGACTCGGGCATCATCACTTTACTTCCTAGTGATGCCATTTCTAACATTTCTTCATACGAAATTTTGTCAATTTTTTTGGCTTTTTTATTTGTTTTAGGATCGGTCGTATACACGCCCTCTACATCTGTATAAATTTCGCATGAATCAGTATTGAAAAATTTTGCAATTGCTACAGCTGACAAGTCAGATCCACCTCTTCCCAAAGTTGTTATTCTGCCGCTAGAAGAAATTCCTTGAAATCCAGTAATGATTGCTACACCCTTTCTTGAAATAAATTTAATAATTTCTTTTGTTTCAATATTAATTATACCAGCAGATGAGTAATTATTATCTGTAAGTATTGGAATTTGCCAACCCATCCAAGATCTACTTTTTAATCCCAAATCTATTATTGCTCCAGATAACAACGCGCATGAAACTTGTTCTCCAGATGAAAGTAAAACATCTAATTCTTCATTATCAAAATTGTCACTTATTAATTTAGACTTATCTAATAAAACGTTTGTACTTCCTGACATGGCAGATACAATTGCAATAATTTCATTACCCTCTTCTTGTCTTTTTTTTATTATTTTTGCGACTTTTTTGATTTTTTCTACACTTCCAACAGAAGTTCCACCAAATTTGAGCACCAATCTTTTCATGAGTAAAAATATCTAATTTACATTGTTTATTATTTGGTAATAAATACTCTTTATTATTAAAATAAACAAGATAATCTAAATAAATACTAATTTGAATACTATAGATAAAATAGAAATAGAAAAATTTTCAAAGCTGGCCGAGGAATGGTGGAATCCTAATGGTAAGTTTAAACCCTTGCATCTTTTTAACCCTGTTAGAGTAAAATTTATTAGAGAAAAATTAATTTCACATTTACAAATAAATCGCAATGTCGAAAAACCATTAAAAAATATAAAAATTTTAGATATTGGATGTGGAGGTGGTTTGCTTTGCGAACCTTTGTCTAGGTTAGGAGCGATAATGACTGGAATTGATGCATCAAAAAAGAATATTGAAATTGCAAAACTGCATGCAGATGAAATGAATTTAAAAATTAATTATATACACTGCGCTCCAGAAGAATTAAAAAACATAAAAAAATTTGATGTAGTGTTAAATATGGAGGTAGTAGAACATGTCTCAAACATTGAATTATTTATTGAAAATTGTTCGAAGCTAATTAAAAAAAATGGCATTATGTTTGTGGCAACAATTAATAAAAACTTAAAGTCATATTTGTTTGCTATTGTAGGAGCCGAGTACGTTATGAAATGGCTACCAATCGGCACTCATGATTGGGATAGATTTATAACTCCAAATGAATTAGAAATTGTTGCAAAAAATAAAAGTTTTTCTTTGGATGAAACAGTTGGAGTAAAATATAATTTGTTGCTTAAAAAATGGTACCAAAGTTCAGACTACTCTGTTAATTATATTTCAACTTTTTTAAAAAACTAATTTTCAGACTTTTTAACCCAGGGTACAGTACTAACTTCAATGCCTTCTTCTATTAGTTCTGCCGTTTCTTCTGGTGTGGCTTTCCCATAAATACCTTTAGAACTTTTTTTATCATAATAAATATTCCTAGCTTCTTGAGGAAAACTATCCCCAACATCTTTACAATTTTTTTCTATATATCTTCTAAAGTTTACGAGTTGCTTTTTAATATTTTTTTCTGCAAGTTTTTTTTTATTATTTTTATTTGATTTGGTGGGCAAATTGGGTGCCATAATAGATTTTTTTACTGAAGAAGACTCGCAGTGAATACAATTAATAAAATTTTTTTTTTTTAATTTGTCGTATTCTAATGAATCTGCAAACCAGCTTTCAAAAGATTTTCCACATTCGCATATCAAGTTATATTTAATCATATTTAGTTATAATATTTGATTATCATTAAAAATAAAATAGGTATTAATTTCGATAGTCCGCATTTATATCAATGTATTCTTTAGTAAAATCACAAGTATAAACCGTAAAGCTTCCATGTCCTATATTCAAATTTACCTCAATATTTATTGCACCCCATTTCATGTATTCTTTTAAGTCGTCTTCATTATAATCTTTAGCTTGCTTACTTTGTTCAGCAACCAAATAGTTTCCAATCTTTATTTGCATTTTATTCAAAATAATTTTTTCCTGTGTTTTGCCAATAGCCATTACTATTCTTCCCCAATTTGGATCTTCGCCGGCTATCGCTGTTTTAACTAGTGGTGAATTTGCAATTGAAAAAGCAATATTTTTTGCCATTGAAATTGATTTTGCACCAACCACATTTACTGTTATAAATTTTTTAGCTCCTTCTCCATCAACTACAATTTGTTTAGCTAAGTTTAATGATAGTCTATATAAAGCTTTTTCAAAATCTACTAGTTTAGGATCTAATATATTATATATTTTTGCATTATTTGCTTTTCCAGTTGCAAAAATACCAACCATATCATTTGTTGAGGTGTCGCCATCGACCGTTATCGAATTAAATGTTGTTAATGAAACTTTTTTTAACATAGATTTTAAAAATACTGATGGAATATTTGCGTCTGTAAATATAAAAGCTAACATGGTTGCCATATTAGGAGCTATCATTCCTGATCCTTTGGCAACTGCAGAAATTTTAACTAATTTACTTCCAATTTTACATTCTTCATATGCAAGTTTTGGCTTGGTATCAGTTGTCATTATTGCGCTAGCAGTTTTAAACCAAACATATTTATTTTGTTCCTTTTTTAATTTTTTTACTAATTCTGGAATTGTACTTTTAATTTTAGTATGAGGAAAATCTTCACCAATTACTCCTGTTGACGAAAACAATAAATCGGTAATTTTTATAATTTCACTTGCCCCTTTTGGAGATTGAGATAATTTAATTGTTAAAGCTTTTGCTAAAGCAACTGCAATTTCTTTTAAACCTTGGGCTCCTTTAACTCCAGTATAAGTATTTGCATTTTTTGTATTTACCATAAGCGCTCTAATAAAATGTCTTTTAATTTTTAAATTCCAATTTATGCATGCTGAAGTAACTTTTGATGAAGTGTAGATAGCTGCGAAATTTGCTCCTTCCCCAAAATAAAACAAAGTAAGATCATCTCTACCATCTCCATAAAGGTCGGCTGATACTGAAGAAACTTCCAGTCCGTTAATAGGCATTAATTCTTGAAATTCACCCATTTTTGACATCTTAATTTTTGGGTTAAGGAAATTTTTTAAATTTACGGTCATTGCTATTTAAAATCTGCTATAATTGATTATATAAGTCTTAAGTGAACTAACATAGTTTATACATTTTTGTAAAAAAAAATAAATATTTATGCTCAACATTGGTAACATTATCGGTAAATTCATCAAAAATTCAAGTCAAAGAGAGATTGATAGCCTAAATTTGATTGTAAAACAAATTAATGAACTTGAGCCTAAAATTAAGAAAATGTCTGATGAAAGTTTCCCTATTAAAACTAAAGAGCTAAAGTCTAAATTTGAAAATGGAACAAAATTAGAAGATTTGATTCCTGAAGCTTTTGCTTGCGTAAGAGAAGCCGCCAGAAGAACACTTGGTGAAAGACATTATGATGTCCAGCTAATGGGTGGAATTATACTTCACCAAGGTAAGATTTCAGAAATGAAAACTGGTGAAGGTAAAACTTTGGTGTCAACCTTACCTGTCTATTTAAATTCACTAGCAAATAAAGGTGTTCATATTGTAACAGTTAATGAATATTTGGCAAAAAGAGATTCTGAATGGATGGGAAAAATATTTAATTTTTTAGGTTTATCTGTTGGTTGTATCACAAATGAGATGGACGATGAGACTAAGAAAAAAAATTATTACTCTGATGTTACATATGGAACTAATAGTGAATTTGGTTTTGATTATTTAAGAGATAATATGAAATATGAAATGAGCGAAATGGTTCAACGAGAACACTATTTTTGTATAGTTGATGAAGTCGATAGTATTCTTATAGATGAAGCAAGAACTCCACTTGTTATTTCTGGAGCTACTGAAGATAAATCTAACCAATATTTTGTTTGTAACAAATTTATAACGCAACTTGAAAAAGCTGACTATGAACTAGATGAAAAAGATAAAAATGTAATGCTTACAGAACATGGCATAGACAGAATTGAAAAATTGTCACAAACTTATGGAATTCTTAAAAATAATAATTTTTATGATCCTCAAAATATTGATTTGGTTCATCATATTAATCAAGCGCTGAGAGCAAATTTATTATTTTCAAAAGATACCGACTATATTGTTAGAGATAACAAAGTACAGATTATTGATGAGTTTACAGGAAGAGTCCTAGAAGGCAGAAGATTTTCGGATGGACTGCATCAGGCTTTAGAAGCAAAAGAAAATGTGCAAATTCAAAGTGAAAACCAAACCTTAGCCTCAATTACTTATCAAAACTATTTTAGACTTTATGAAAAACTTTCAGGGATGACAGGAACTGCCATAACAGAAGCGGAAGAATTTTATGACATTTATAAACTTAAAACAGTTTCAATACCAACAAACAAACCTATGATTAGATTAGATGTAAATGATCAAATTTTTAGGACAGAAAAAGAAAAATATAATGCAATAATAAGTAAAATAGAAAATTGTCATCAAAATAATCAACCTGTGTTAGTTGGAACAACTAGTATTAATAAATCAGAAAAAATCTCAAACCTACTAAAAGAAAAAAAAATATCTCACAACATATTAAATGCAAAACACCACGAACAAGAAGCTCAAATCATTGCTGAAGCTGGCAAGTTGGGAGCAACAACAATTGCAACCAACATGGCAGGAAGAGGAACTGATATTCAGTTAGGTGGCAACCGAAATTACCTAGAGAGGAAAAAAATAGATGATAAACAAAATGACATTTTAGAACAAAAAAATGAAGTCATTAAAAAAGGGGGGTTATTTGTTATAGGCACAGAAAGACACGAAAGCAGAAGAATTGATAATCAATTAAGGGGTAGATCCGGTAGACAAGGCGACCTTGGAAACTCTATATTTTACATAAGTTTAGAAGACGATTTAATGAGAATTTTTGGATCTGAATCTATAGACGGGATAATGAGAAAATTTGGACTAAAAGAAGGAGAATCAATAGATCATCCATGGATTAATAAAGCTTTAGAGCGAGCGCAACAAAGAGTCGAATCCAGAAATTTTGATATAAGAAAAACTTTACTCAAATTTGACGATGTTATGAACGATCAAAGGCAAGTAATTTTTGAACAAAGAAAAGAAATACTTAAATCTGATAATATAAATAAAATTATAGATTCCTTTGTTAAAGATTTAGCTCAAAATCTTTTAGATGAAAAAATAATTTATGAGAGAGAAAATCAAGTAGATGCGTTGAAAACTAAAATTAAAACTTTGTTAGGCCGATCATTTAAAGATGAGGAAATGGAAAAAATCATTAAATCAAAGAATGAAGACTTTAAAAATATTATAAATAAAAAATTTTATGAGTTTCGTGAAAAAAGAAAAACTATTCTTACAGAACAAGCAAATCTAGGACTCGAAAAAAGAGTATTTCTACAAACTATAGATTTTTTATGGAGATCACATTTGCAATATTTAGAACATTTAAGACAAGTAGTTGGCTTACGTGGTTACGCTCAAAAAGATCCATTGGATGAATTCAAAAGAGAAGCTTTTAAGTCTTTTGAAAATTTATTAATCAAAATAAAAAATGATTTTATTACATTTTTAAATAACCTTGAGGTTGCCCCTCAAACATTAAAGGAAAATAAAGAATCTGAAATAAAAAATAAAAATCTAAAAAATGACCCAAAATGTTTGTTGGTAATTAAAAAAGATGAAAAAATATCAAGAAATGAAAGATGCCCTTCAACTGATAAAAAATTTAAAAATTGTTGTGGCGCCTTATAAATTATTTAATTAAAAAAATAACTATCAAAATAGATAGTGTAAAAGCTATTATTAAATATTTTTTGTATTCTGTTAATTTTTTTTTAATAAGAAAAATAATATTATCTTTTTTGACGAAATTTCCAAAATCTGTTGAAAATGTTGTAAAACTTCTTTTTTTACCAATATCTAAAAACTTCTTTTTTCTTTGTTGATATATTTCCTCTCTAGTTAAATTTTTAAATTCTTCAAGATATTTTGCTAATACTAATCGAGTAGATGAAATAGCCTCTTCTTTTTTTCTATGAGCTCCACCAACTGGCTCAATAATTATTTCATCAATAATATTAATTTTTAGCAATTCATTAGAAGTTAATTTCATTGCTTTGGCAGCTTCTAAAGATTTAGTAGGATCTCTCCATAAAATAGACGCACACCCTTCTGGAGAAATAACAGAATATATTGCATTTTCTAACATTAAAACTTTGTTTGCTGAAGCTAAAGCTATTGCCCCACCAGAACCTCCTTCTCCAATAATTATTGAAATGATAGGAACGCTTAATGACATACAACACTCTATCGAGCTAGCTATTGCTTCTGCTTGACCTCTTTGCTCAGCTCCAATTCCTGGATAAGCTCCTGGTGTATCAATAAAAGATATCACTGGGATATTAAATTTATCTGCTAACTTCATTAATCTAATGCATTTTCTATAACCCTCAGGCTTCATCATGCCAAAATTTCTTTTTAGTCGAGTTTCAAGATTGTCACCTTTTTCTTGTCCTATTACCAAAACAGATTTACCTTCAAAAGTAGCAAAACCTGCAATAACTGATTCGTCTTCGGCAAATCGTCTATCGCCAGATAAATTAATAAAGTCTTCAAATAAATTTTCTATAAAAAATTTTGCCTTTGGCCTTTCTTCGTGTCTTGCAACCTGCGTTTTTTGCCATTCATTTAAATTGGAATATATTTCTTTTAATTTTGAATTTATTTCATTTTCAATTTGGGATATTTTGCTCGTATCTACTTCAGATATTCCCTCTTTGCTATTATTAAAAGGGTCTTTTAATTTTTCTAGCTCAGCCTCTAAAAATTTTATACTATTTTCAAATTCTAAATAACTTTTCATATTTTCTATTATTATATATATAATATACAGAAATATGGCAAAAAAATACATTTCACGTGGTCGACTATCAATCGCTTTTGAATTATTAAACTTTGTTAATAATGAGCTTTTGCCAGGTACTGGCATCACTAAAAAAAAATTTTGGCATGGTTTAGATAGATGTGTTCATGAGCTTTTTTCAAAAAATAAAAATCTTCTTGAATTTAGAGAAATTTTGCAAAAGAAAATTGATATCTGGCATAGAGATAAAAAACGAGAAAAAACTAGTGATAAAAAATATTTAAATTTCTTAAAAGAAATTGGATATTTAAAAAAAGAAGGTAAAAAATTTCAAATACAAACTAAAAATGTAGATAAAGAAATTGCTGCAATTGCCGGACCGCAGCTAGTGGTTCCAGTAATGAACGCTAGGTACGCTTTAAACGCTGCTAATGCAAGATGGGGAAGTTTATATAACGCTTTATACGGCACAGATGTAATTACAGATACTAACGGTGCTGAGCGTGGAAAGAAGTATAATTTTATAAGAGGAGAAAAAGTAATTAAATATGCTAAAGAAATATTAGATTCTTATATCCCACTAAAAAAT
>Ga0114999_10009675_pt1 | contig 10530 bp, 8 predicted proteins | sample ArcticOcean_MG_C_3_FD_89820 | JGI IMG/M metagenome (GOLD analysis project Ga0114999, IMG submission 89820) | Marine microbial communities from western Arctic Ocean - ArcticOcean_MG_CB8_126 | ecosystem: Environmental > Aquatic > Marine > Oceanic | place: Arctic Ocean: Canada Basin | collected... | reverse complement strand
CGATGCCAGCCAGATCGGACTGATTTGATGGGAAGTGAGTGCCGATGTCTCCGAGACCCGCACCTCCCAGTAGGGCGTCGATGATCGCATGCGCCAGCACATCGCCGTCGCTGTGTCCCGATAGCCCTTTTTCATATGGAATCGTAACGCCTCCAAGTACCAGCGGCCGACCTTCTACCAGAGGATGGACATCGAAGCCAATACCGCTACGGATCTTCAAGAGGTCGCGGCCTCCCTCGCCTTGAGAAGCGCCTCAACAAGCCGCAGATCCTCCGGCGCTGTTACCTTCAGATTGTCGTACGAGCCCATGAACAACTTCACTTTTCCACCTACTCGCTCCACCATCGATGCATCGTCGGTCACATCGTCGGTGATCCGACGGTGTGCTTCGGTGAGCAGATCGGAACGGAACACCTGGGGAGTCTGCGCCGCCCATAGACCCTCTCGGTCCACCGTCTTCAGCACGATCCCGTCCGTGTCCGCAGCTTTGATGGTGTCCTTGATGGGCACTGCTGCCATTGCCGCCCCCGTTTCACTGGCCGCGGCTACTCCAGACTCGATCATTCCAGCGTCTACCAGTGGCCTTGCGCCGTCGTGAACCGCAGTCCATGCCGTCCCGCCTAGACGCTGTAGTCCAAGCCGGACTGAGTCCTGCCGCCTGGCTCCGCCCTCGCAGACCTCTTGAACCTTATGAAGGTCATACTTGTCCACAAGCCGCCGGTATGCGTCCAGACTTTGACCGGAGACCACCAGCACGATAGAGGAGACACGGTCGCTATCGTTGAACACTCTCAAAGTGTAGCTGATCAGGGGTCTCCCCAGCACGGGGCTCAGGATCTTGTCCACACCACCCATGCGCCGGCTGGCGCCCGCCGCGACGATAACCACGCCGAGGTCGCCGTCTATCCCGACACTCTGATCGTCATGTGATTTTGCCACTGTTGCCGTTACCCTGAAAATGCGGTGCAAGTATAATACAACCGTTCCTGTAGTGTGGGTCCAGCGGGTCTGTCTGACCACAGGGGTTGGTAGACAGATGTACAAGAAACTACTTGGGCTGAGCCCTTTTATCGCCAGCTTCGGGAGTCTGGCAGGTCGCGCGGGCCGTGTAGCTCCTCGGCGTGGGTCAGGACGATGTTCATGGTGCCCTCGCGGCGTGAGACCGTGCCACGCACCTTCAACAGGGGTTCGAGCAGGACCAGCCGGTAGCGCTCGTAGGTCTTGGGCCAGACGACGATCGGCGTGTGGCCGAACTCATCCTCCAGCGTAAGGAATACGGCCTTGGCCAGGGGGCGCTGACGCCGTATCACCAGGCCTATAACCGTGACTTCGCGGCCATCCTGCAGATGGGGAACCTCGTCGCTGGGCACTACCTCCGGGCCCAGGTGCGGCCGCAGTTTGGCCATGAGGTGTCCCTCAGGGTAGATCCCCATGGTGCGGTACTCCCCCGCCATCTCCTCCCAGTCGGTGAGTCCCGGTAATCTGGCCATGTCCTGCTCCACCGACAGGTCGAAGGACTGCTGGCCATTGGACGGCCTATACCGAAGGCCGATCTCCCACATGGCCGCCCGTCGGTCGGCCACCAGTCCGGAGAACGCGCCCGCCATCACCAGGCTCTCCATATTCTCGCGCTGCAGGCCGGTGCGTCGCATGGCGTCTGCGAGGCTGATGAATGGGCCGCCTCGCTCCCTCGCCTCGATGATCGCCTCGGCTGCGGCCTGCCCAACCCCTTTGACGTTTAGGAAGCCGAGCAAAAGGGCTTCGTCGGAGGGCTGACCCGCTCCATGTTTCGGCGGCAGCGGATGGGATGGATGCTCATTTACTGGGTGCTGGCGCGCCTTTTCGACCATCCCGCCGGCTCCCTTCATGGACAGGAAGGGAGAAGAAGATATATCTGGGGGTTCCCCCCAGTCCCCTGCCAGAGGGGTGCCCCCTCTGGACTCCCCCACATGCTGGGCAGGGGGTGTCGCACTAGCGGCCATGTCGCCACGCCCCCTGTCAGCGTGTTCGATCAGGTGTCCAGAGGGGGCACCCCTCTGGCGGGGGGGACGGGGGGCACCCCCCCATATATCTCCTCTTCCCCCTTCCTGGATAGGAAGGGGGCCAGGGGGATGGTGGAGAGGGCGCGCAGCACCTTGTGGGCCCAATGGAGCACCGCTCTCCAGTGTGTCTCCATCCCCGTCAGAGGAAGGAATGGACGGCCCTGGGTGAATGATGCTCCTACCCAGGCTGGCGTTGATGTCGGGGTTGAGAACGGTCACGTCGTGACGGCGGGCGTCTTCCTTGACGGTCTCCAGGTTGTAGAAACCCATCGGTTGCTCGTTGAAGATGCCGACGAAAAATTCGAGTGGGTAGTAGTACTTGAGCCACGACATGTGGTACGCCGTCGCTCCGAAGGCGAAGGCATGGGCTTCTGGGAACATGTAGTGCCCGTTGAATTTTTCGAAGATGCGCCCGGCTACTTCGTCTGGCACACCGTTCGCCGCCGCCCCCTCCATGAAGTCCTTGCGGTAGCGCTCGATCAGCGCCACATTGTTCCTGCGGTTGAAGGTCAACCGAAGCTTGTTGGCTTTCTGAGCGCTGAATCCTGCCACGTCCATGGCGACGCGGTTGACCTGGTCCTGGAACAGGATGATACCCAGGGTCCGCTTCAGGGCGCGCTCCTCCAGCGGGTGGTCGTAGTCCCAGGGAATACCCTGAGTGCGTCGCTTGATGAACTGGCTCACGCCGTCATTGACGCCGACGCCCGGTCGAACGGCCCCGACCTCGTAGGCCATGTCGGTAAGGTTGACGGGCTTGATCCTGGTGATGGTCTGCATCTGGGCTGCCGACTCGACCTGGAAGATACCTATGGTGTCGGCACGGTGGAGCGACTCGTATACCTGCTTGTCCTCGAAATCGATGCGTGACAGATCGATATAGTGACCGGTGCGCTCCTCGATAAGCTGCAGGGCCCTCTGCATCTGGGACAGCGCACCAAGGGCCAAGAAGTCGATCTTCACGAAACCCGCGTCGTCGATGCTGTCCTTATCCCAGTGACAGATGTAACGCCCCTCCATGGCGCTGGGCTGCACCGGTACCTGCTCGGTGAGCGGGGACGAGCTCAGGATCATGCCACCGGGGTGCTGAGCCAGGTATTTGGGGAAGCCGTCGAGCTGTCGCGCCAGGTCGATCAGGTCGCGCCACACCGGCGCGTCGGTCCTGTCGCGGAACTCCGGCAGCGCCATCATCTCCTCGTCCAGATTCCCGGCGTGATGGGAGTCGACCCTCTTGGCCAGCTTGCCCAGGTCCTCGGCGGGGAGGCCCAGGGCCTTGCCCATGTCGCGGATGGCACCCTTGATCTTGTAGGTGCTGATCATGCCCGTGAGGACGGCCCGGTCGGACCCCCACTCCTGGTGCACCCGCTTGATGAGCTCCTCACGAATATTACGTGGAAAGTCCAGGTCGATGTCGGGGACCGACCCGTCCATATCGTCGTTCAGGAAGCGGTCCAGAGACAGGTCGAACTCCAGGGGATCGATATGTGACAGGCCGATGAGGTAGCCAATGAGCATGGCCACGGACGAGCCCCTGCCTCTACCCGGGGGCCGCTCCTCCAGCGGTATCTCGGGGTCGCTGAGCCCCAATTCGATCATGATCTCGCGGGCCAGCAGAATGATGTCGTGGTAGATCAGGAAGAACCCGGCCAGCCCGTTCTTTTCGATCAGGCCCAGCTCCCGTTCCAGCCTCGCGGCCACCCTGTCGTCTATGGTGTGGTACCTGCGTTGCGCGGCCTCGTAGCACAGCTCCCGCAGATAGGTCTGCGGCGTGTGGCCCTGGGGCGCAGGGTAGTCGGGGAAGTGGTACCCCAGGTCCCGCGTCAGGTCGAACCCGCTGCACCGCTCGGCGATCCGCAGCGTGTTCTCGATGGCCTCCGGGCAGCTCTCGAACAGCGCCGCCATCTCCTCTGGCGATTTGAGGTAGAAGTGGCCGTTTGGCCGACGCTCCCGATGGGACTCTTCAAGCGATTTGTTGTGGTGGACCGCCACGAGGGCGTCCTGGAGTCGGTGGCGGTCCTGGACGTGGTAGTGGACGTTGTTGGTGGCCACGACGCCTGCGCCAAGCCTGCCAGCTAGGTCGACGAGCCGCCGGTTGCGACGGGTGTCGCCCTGCACCAGGTTCTGCTGAAGTTCGACGAAGACGCTGTCCGGGACGCACCAGTCCATGTAGGCGCGAAGCTGCGCCTCAGCCCCCGCAAGGTCGCCATTCTCCGCCAGGTCCGTGAGCCGACCGGTGCGGCAGCCCGTGAGCAGTATCAGTCCTTCGGCGTGCTCGGCGATACGAGCTGGGTCCAGGCCGGGATTACGCCTATCGCCGTCAGTGTAGCCGTGGGAGACAAGCCGGGACAGGTTGGCGTAGCCGCGCTGATTTTCGGCCAGGAGGGTCAGGTGCGAGCCGTCCTGGAGGGTCACCTCTGCGCCGATGATGGCATTCAGGTCGAGGTCAGTAGCGGCCTGGGCGAACTCCATGGAGCCACACAGGTTGTCGTGGTCGGTGATAGCGAGGGCACGGTATCCGAGCCCTTCGGCGCGCACGAGTAGGTCGCCTACGGAGGACGCACCCTCCTGGAAGGAGTAGTTTGTATGGCAGTGGAGCTCTGCGTACATTTCTTTGTTTAACCCACCCACCCGCCGTTATAAGGTAGTTTCGGGGGGTACCCCCGTGCCCCCACCAGAAGGGGCGCTGCCCCCTCTGGACTCCCTCGCCGAGACATCTAGGCAGGGATCGCACCGTGCCCACCTACATTGGATACGGGGTCATGCTGTAGGGGCGCATGGTATGCACCCGGTCCGATAACGTCGGCACCTCACCCGCTCGTATGCGCCTTCACACGACCCAGCGGGCGCATGCACTCGGCCATCATGACGACGGCATCTTGCCCGCTTGTGAGGGCCTTCATCAGGAACCTACGAGGTCACTGTGTGATCACTACTCGATGTACGAAATATTGTTTAGTGCGACGACGGCTGTGTAGACGAGGATCAGGGGTGCCAGGGCGAGGAGCCATGCGCCTATAATCCAGCCGAACGCGACGCCCAGCGGTCGCCAGCGTCGGCTGAGTGTTCCTGCAAGGTAGAGCGCGACCATGGAGGCAACGTACACGAGAAACATGAGGCCAAAGAGGCGGAACAGCCCTCTACCGGTGACATAGGGTGCCTCGAAGGCTGTGCCACCGAGCCACAGCGCCCCGAATGCGAACGTGACGGCTACCCACATCCAGGCCAGTCGAGAGGCCCAGCGTTTCAGCCCGGGGGACATGTTCCCGGGAACCGGCGCGAGCCTGATCAGCGCCCATGCATACACCGGGTATAAGAGCAGCGAGCCCAGGAGGATCTGCCAACCCTCATTGATTAGACTGAGCTGTGATAAAGCCGTGAGCAATATCCCGATGGCCACCAGCGGCGTCCCCAGCAGCCCTATGCGTAGTGCGAGCGTGCGCAGCGCAGGCCGGTCGCTCTTCCGGACCAGCAGGTGGACTGAGGCCAGGAGCAAGGGGAAAAATATCGCACCTAGCAACGCGGCGATGGCCAGGCCGTAGGGCCATGTCATCGCTTTTCCGCCGATGCCGAGCGTGTAGTGGCGCGTCAGGGCAAAGAGCGCCCCCGACAGCATCGACCCCGCGCCCAGGCTCCAGAGGGCATAGCCGACGAGATAGGGGGTCATTCCTCGCATTGTGCCTCGGCTCTCCATCAGCCGAGCCGCGCTAGTCCTTGTCAACTCGATAACCCAGAAGGCCGAAGGACAGGGCCGCCGCACCGGCGAGAATCCCCGCGCCTACCCAGTTGCTGTCCAATGCCGCGTTTATGGTCAATATGAGGGCCAGGAACCCCACGATGATCAGGCCCCAATGGGATACCCTGCTTGCCCGCTTGTCTCTGGAACTTTCTGTACTGTCTACCATGGATGTTCCTCCTGAATGTTCCGGTTCCACACGACGGGATCATACTTCTGTGCATGTGACCCTTCGACAGGCTCAGGGTGAGCAATTGTGTTTCCGTTCATGGTGAGCCTGTCGAACCACGCACAACACTCTCTAGATGCCGGACGGCGAGAGGACTGCGACGACCTCAAAGCGCTCCGGCGCAGATACGACAAAGCCGTAGTTGACCTGCGTCGAGCCCAGATCGGCCCGCAGGACCATCTCGTACTCGCCCTCAGGCAACACAATCTCCGCTTCGAGCCCGGTGCCCACAGGCACTTGCTCTCGAATCAGATATGAGTCAGGAAATTGATCGAAGTATCCGGCGGAGGTGCCCTTCGGATACACGTATAGGCTGAGGTCTCGCGGCCGAACCCCTGGCCCCAGCTTGAACACGGCCAGCTCGCCCAGAGACGGGGATAACGCGGCCTCGGGGTAGGACTTGCCGGTGTTGTCCACGTGAGCTGCGCCGGACTGAAGGCTCAATGGGATCCCAGGCTGAGCGCCCTCCACAACCTCGAACACCAGAGAAGGCGCTTCGGGAAGGAGTGGGGTGGTCTGGCTCTCCGGTGTGGACGCAGCGCCATCGGCCTCCAACTCCTGGAGAATCTCCATAGTGAAGGGCAGTCCATTCATCAGGCCCTCGGCCAAGGTCTCTTGCAACACCAACCTGCCCGTCGCCTTGTCATAGCCGTGGTGTCGCTCCAAAACTGCTTCGATACCCACATCTGGTATTACAAAGGGCTGCCGCACCGTGAACACCACCGCCGTCACGCCAGCATCGAGTACACGCTCGGCTACCGACGCCACCGCTCCTTCAGGCCAGTCATCGACCCAGTTCTCCTGATGGCAGGCCCAGTCCAGGGTAAGCACCGGCCCAAGATTTCCGACGGACGCCGGCACCCACTGCCCGGAGTCCTCGATCGTGGACAGGGTCTCTCCGTTCTCGCCCAGGACGAGGTTGGTCAGGCGCATCTTCACGCCGGGGAGCTCTACAGGGACGGGAGTGGTCGTGGTTGCGCCCCTGTCACCCTCAAAATAGTTGGCTGTCGTGATCTCATCCAGTGTAAATACGGTCGTCATTCGAGCTGCGCCATCGGCCAGCCCTCCGGGGAAACCGACCGGTATGCTGACGAGTCCAGTTATGGTCCAGGTCGCGCCAGTCGAGACTGCGAGCGGCGTTGCAGGGAGACACAAATTCCCTTTGAGCACTGCGGTGGTGGCTGGGGTATCAGACCCGACTTCGATTCTGAACTCGTAGGCGATGTCTCCTTCGTCGTCCCAGAACCCCATCACTCGCACGTTGTACACGCCGTCGGACAGGTTCACCGGCAGCGTCGCCTTGAGGCGCGGCTCCAGCTCTACAGAACCGGCAGAGGTGCCTGAATCGACCTCGAAGAAGCTCGCATTCAGGGTGCTAGGCGGCTCATCGGCCTCGATCTCGATGGAAACTCCGGCCAGGAGGTCCACCGACAATGTGGTCGTGAGGGCCTCCCAGGAGATCTTGTCTGCACAAAGCCCCACTATCGAGCCGTCGTCCATGATCGAATCGGGCCAGCAGTAGCTGCCTTGCGCGCCTTCGTCGACCCTGCCGCTGTGAAGCAGACGCATGATCGGCAGTTTTGGCAGCAGTGTGTCCACTATCGGAACGGTGAGGTCGAGCGTGGCCGTCTCACCACTCTGCACGACGACACTGTCAAGGACGGCCGTTTCACCATCGCTATCGTACGCGGCGACATCGTATGTCCCCGGTGTAATGCCAGAAAGGTTGTAGTGGCCCTCGTCATCGGTCTCCGGGGCCATCTCCGGATAGGACGACGTTCCACGCACAATCGCAACCCTCATTCCCGACACAGGCCCGCCTTCGGGACCGGTAACGGTGCCCTCGATTCCGCCGGACTTGACCTCGGCCGCTGGCGTAGGGGTCGTGTCGGCCGAAGGTGTCGGCGCGGCAGCTCCCCCGCCAGCGCAGGCAAGTGCCGCCAGCAGTACGGTGGACATTGCTATCAGTATTCCGAGGCGTCTCATAGGTTCTCCTCTGGGGGTATCGGTCAATTTTGGGCCGTCATGGTCGTCTAGCCCATAGGCCAGACCCACTATACTCCGTCGCGAATTCTACCGATGCCCATTATCCTCCATCGGTACTATGCCGGACCTGCGTCTGCCCCGGTGGGCCGAGACGGCGTCATAAATCAGCTTGCTCATCGCCTCACCTTGCTTCGTGATTGGTCATGTGCTTGTAAGTACCAGACGCTTGGCACTCCATATTTGTTCCGAGCGCACAATTGGCGAAGCCTGTGTTCCCTCCCATCCCAGTCGGGAACACATGGGATGTGACTGGCTCTTTTTCTGACCAAGAATAAAGAAAGAAATATATGTATGTTTTGTATCTGGGGGTTCCCCCCAGGCCCCCGCGAGGGGCTCCGCCCCTTCGATCCCCCTGACAAGTACCACCAGACCTTTGGGCATGCCCAGCCCTCCCCACTTAGCGTGCGCAGCACCACCTTCGATCCCCTGGCAAGCACCACCAGCCCCCTTAGGCGTACCCAGCCCCGCCCAACTCAGCGTGCGCAGCACCAGCACCTAGCGTGAGCAGTACCACTCCTCGGCGTGCCCTGCCCCGCCCAACCCAGCGTGCGCAGCACCGGCATCTCGGAAGAGCGTTAGGCTTGCGCCTTCGGTCGTGATCGTGCGGTAGTAGAGCCTGTGGACCGGCACCGGCCTCCACCACTCGTCGTCTATCTCCCAGACATCCTCGATCGAAGCGATCTCCAACCTGCGTCCGCGTAGCACAACGGAGACGGGCCTGCGGCTCTCGCCCTCTTTCACTACTACGGGCACCGGAAGGTTTAGGGGTCGTATTGCACCAGTGCCTGGCGCCTTTCCGGTATTCTTGACCATGGCTCCACATCCCTGACCAGATAGATTGGCGGCCTCGTGCCCAGACGCGCCTCGAGTTGCCTCATCGTCTCTCTTAGCTGCTCCTGCCTGCGCATGTCGGAAAAGAGGCTGGCCTGAACGCCCGAATCGCCTGTGATACCGGACAGGGTCAACCTCATGTCCTCCAGGGCGCCGGGCATCTCCACCGTCTCCAGAGACGCCCTGAGGGCCAAAAGCACCCTCACCTTGTTGTTGATGGCGTCCTTGAAGGCGAATCGCTTCGTCCAAGGCGGCCTGTTCATGACGCCGCCCTGCATGTAAGCCGTGCGGATGTGCCTGCCCCTCAGCATAGGCCGAGCAAAGGCCCTGCCCAGCAGTATCTCGATGGCCGGGACGATGGCCTGAATGCTCGTGGCTGGCGACGGGAAGGTCAGAAACTCGCTCACCGACTCCTCGCGGCTATAGGGCACCAACGGGCTACGGTCCACGCCATGGGCAAGCTCCCACGCCAGCTTTCCCTCGGTGCCGAGCTGGGCCTGGACGGAACCGACTGACAGCGCCGCCAGACTGCCTATCGTGTGCAACCCGAAGCCGCGCAGGCGTTCCTTCTTGTTCCAGGAAATGGGCAGCAGATCTACGGAAAAATCCTTTAGGAACCCTGCCACGTCTGTCGGCACCCTCGTGGCACGGCCCGCACCGCTAGCCACCGCCGCTATATAGGCCGGGAACTTCCCTCCTCCCACTCCAATGCGCGGGCCGAGGCCGTGAGGTACCGCCTGGGCAAGGGTGGTTATCAGCCGGGTTGTACCGCCGTACATGGCCTCCAGCCCGTCAAGACCAACGAAGACGCAGCCCAGCTCGGCCTTCTCTATCCGAGGGCTCCTCTGGCCCAGGGACTCGGCGACCCGGTCGAAGACGCCGTGGTAGTAGGGCAGGTCTGCCTGGAGCAGAACGGCGCCCTTGCATCGGGAAATGGCCTCCTGCAAAGGCATGCCTACTATGGCCCCGGCGGCCTCGTGAGAGGCATCGAGCACCACCTGTTTCGAGCCGACGCTCTCGGTCACGAGGACCGGCCTCCCACGCAGGTCTGTGCGCCGCCTCAGCTCGGCTTTCATCGGCAGGTGGGTTATGAGAACGCAGGCGATTTTCATTGTTTTTGTGTGTCACCGCGGGGATCGTAGGGAGTGCGGGAGGTGCGTTATTGCTCCTATTCTCTGCGCACTTCTGTGTTCTCCTCGGTGGCCTCTCATGATATAGAACGTCTGTTCTTTTTTCAAGGTATAAGGGAGGGGATTTGGGTTTGAATTATGATTAGGTGAAGTCCGAAAAAGATCCCCACCCACCCCGTAAAGATTATTTTCTTGTGGGTGTCCCCCAGACCCCCACAAGGGGGCTCCGCCCCCTTTGATCCCCCACTAGGGACATATGCATGCGCAGCACACCGATTGGGAACGCATGGCATGTGACCGGCTCTTTTCCTGGCCAAGAAAAAAGGGGAAAAAGATATATGTATGTTTGTATCTGGGGATTCCCCCCAGGCCTCCGCGAAGGGCTCTGCCCCTTCGATTCCCTGATAAATATCACCAGCCCCTCGGCGTACCCCACCCTCGCCCCTCTAAGTGTGCGCAGCACTTCTGGTAGACTTGTGCCCTAGCTGTGGTCGCCCTTCTGGCAAGAGGGACTGGGGCCTT
>Ga0114999_10009673_pt1 | contig 10531 bp, 6 predicted proteins | sample ArcticOcean_MG_C_3_FD_89820 | JGI IMG/M metagenome (GOLD analysis project Ga0114999, IMG submission 89820) | Marine microbial communities from western Arctic Ocean - ArcticOcean_MG_CB8_126 | ecosystem: Environmental > Aquatic > Marine > Oceanic | place: Arctic Ocean: Canada Basin | collected... | reverse complement strand
TGTCCGTTCCCGTGCACCTTCTGCGCCCTGACTTCTCCGTGGCAGCCCAAGCCCATCGAAGCCATCGACCGCGAACTGAAGACCATCCACGACGCCGTCGGCTTCACCGAAATCTCGTTCTCTGACCCCAACATCAGCTTCGGGGCCTGGAAAGAAGCGGGAGACGACCGCACGCAGCGCATGGACCGGGTGCAGCGCATCCGCGATATAGGTAAAGTGATGCGCGATCTGAACGTACGGTGGGATGGCAACATCCGCTCGCCGCACCTCACACCCGACATGATAGAGGCCCTGGTCGAATCCAACTGCTATTCCATAGAGATCGGCTGCGAATCGGGAAACGACCACTTCTTGCGCAAGGTCATCCACAAGGGCCACGGCGTCGAAACAATCAAGAACGCAGCGCTCAACGTGCGAGGTTCAGGGATCTCGATCATGTATAGCTTCATCGCCTATATGCCCCGCGAGACGCCCGAGATGCGCCGCGATACCTTCGAACTGATTGACTGGATCGTGGATACGGATGCGGACGCCCGAGTATCGCTCTACCACTACGCCCCCTATCCGGGCAGCCCCATGTACGAAGACGCGGTCGCCGGTGTCGATGGCTATCCGCCGTTCCACCCACCGACCACCATGGAGGGCTGGGGTAGCTTGCGCCTCATGCTGTCGCCCATCTATTGGATCGTTGGTCTGAATTTCCGCATGGACAATACACGCAAGAACTTTCCCGGCGCAGATTGGAAGCTCATCGAACCTTACGTGGATCTGGCACGGCAAAAGTGGCACCAACGCGAAATGGAAGAATTCCCCTGCCAGGAGGTCGAGAAATTGATCGCGGCGCAGATCGACAAGAACACTATCAGAAGTAGCCAGTTCCTCGCCGAAACCGGTGTCTGAAGAACCCCACATCCCGTATCGTTTCCTTGGAACCCCGCGGACGATTTGTGGTATTGACTGTCTGTACTCAGGCGATTTTCGTCTGAGACCTTGGCCATTTGAAGCGTGGTCCCCACCGCATTAGAAATGATTGTTTCCATTAACCAACCTGCCTATTTTCCCTGGCTCGGTTATTTTGACCGGATCGCCCGGTCCGACGTGCACATCGTGCTGGATGACGTGCAGTTCGAAAAGAACAGCTTCATCAACCGCAATAGGATCGCCACCGCCAAAAACCCAATCTGGCTCACCGTTCCGGTGCGCACAAAGGGGCGTTATGGCGATTTAGCCATTTCTGGCTTGGAAACCGCGCCCAACATCCACTGGCGGCGCAAGCATTGGGAATCGATCCGCTTCAATTACGGCCGGGCGCCCTATTTTTCCGAACATGCGTCCTACTTTGAACAGCTTTACGGCCGCGAGTGGCCACACCTTAACGACCTAGTCGGGGAGATCACCCGCTACCTGCTGAATACACTCGGCATCGGCAACAAGATCATGTTTAGTTCCGAAATGGGCGTCACCGGACGCAAGCAACAACTGGTGCTCAACCTATGTAAGGCGGTCGGCGCCAACACCTACTTGTCAGGACCGGTGGGCCGTAGCTACCTAGACGAAGACGACTTCAACTCGGCCGGCATCGCCTTGCACTACCACGACTACCACCATCCCCAGTATTTTCAGCGCCATCGCACGTTCCAGCCTTACATGGCAACCATCGATCTGTTGTTCAATCACGGCCCCGAGAGCCTCGCAATCCTGTCGGGGGAGCAGAAGGCGGACCTACGATGCCAACAGTCCTCATTATAGCCGCCCACCCTGACGACGAGGTTCTTGGCTGCGGCGGCGCCATGGCCAAGCACGCGGCCGGCGGCGACACGGTCCACACTCTCTTCCTGGCCGACGGCGTCTCGGCACGCCCCGTCGATGGCGGGCGCGCCGCCATCGACGGGCGCAAGGAGGCAGCCGCGCGCGCTGCCCAAACTCTAGGAGTCGAGCCTCCACGCTTCCTAGACCTGCCCGACAACCGGCTCGACACCATGGCGCTCCTCGACGTGGTGCGGCCGGTGGAGGACATGGTGGCGGCCCTTTTGCCCGCCATTATCTACACCCACCACAGCGGCGACCTGAACATCGATCACCGCATCGCCCATCAGGCGACGATGACGGCCTGTCGCCCTTTACCCTCATCCCCGGTGGTCGCCATCTATGCGTTCGAGGTCGCATCGAGCACAGAATGGGCCTCTCCAAACACAGGCGCACCATTCCGCCCCACCCGGTTCATCGATATTGACCGGGAGTTGGAGTGCAAGCTGAGCGCGTTGGCCTGTTACGAGGGCGAGATGCAGCCCTTTCCCCATAGCCGCTCTGCCCAGGCCCTAGAGGCCCTGGCCCGTTGGCGCGGCGCCAGTGCCGGCGTTGCCGCCGCCGAGGCCTTCGAGGTCCTTCGACAAATCGCTTAGGTCCAATTACCCCCGTGGCGTTCCGCGCACCCGGCAAATACCGCCCCTTCCCCTAGAAAGATTTGCCGGGTGGGCAGGGAACGCCCCGATAGAACCCCTGACGTCCTCAATTTTTCTTTAATGATCTTAATGGCTTGCTGAATAATATCCCGGTTGGCCCGCCGTTTGCTGATAGTTGGCAGGCAAAGTGTCATTGAGGAATATTCACGTCATGGACGTCAACGCGATCAAGTCGAACGCTTCCAATCAGGCTCCCGCATCAAGCGATGAGGCCAAAGGTGCCGCCTTCTCGTTGGGTGACAGTGCTCTTTCCTTCCTCGCCCTCATGCAAAACACCAAGACGCGCCTCGCGGGCAATATCACCCAGATGATGGAATCGAACCGCCTGTCGAGGTCCATCGAGGGCGCCGAGCCGGCCTCTCAGCCGGCCGAACGCACCTCGGACAACGGACACGACGTCGACTACGACCGTTACCGAGAGCGTGCCGACGGTGCCACGCGCCCCGAAGATCGCGTTGATGTGCCGCGCCACGATGACGGCGGGAACGATAACAGCCGCCCAGTGGCCGATCGCGGCGGCGAGCCTGACCCTGGTGATGACGGCCACCAGGAAACGCGGCACGGTCCGACCAATGGGGAGCACGACCAGTCAGCCGATGCCAGCGGCGCGGACGACACACCCACCACCAACCAGACCGCCGGCGAGTCCGGCCAGAAAAACGAACCCACCTCTGACAGCCCATCGGCGGGCGAAGGATCAGCCAAGCCGAACGGCGACGCCCAGACGGAAAGCGCCCATGCCAACGGCGGCGCAGGTCTGACCGGCGACCAGCGCACTCAGGATCTTTTTGCCAGCTTGCTGCCGACGGCCGAGATTTCGGCGCCACCCGGACAGATCTCGGCGCTACCCGGACAGGCTTCGGCGCTGCCTGGACAGGCCTCGGCATTGCCCGGACAGTCTTCGGCACTACCCAAACAGGCTTCGGCGCTGCTTGGACAGGCTTCGGCGGCACTGCCCCAGGCCTCGGCGCTACCCGGACAGGCTTCGGCGCTGCCTGGACAGGCCTCGGCACTACCCGAACAGGCCTCGGCGCTAACCGGACAGGCTTCGGCGCTGCCTGGACGGGCCTCGGCACTGCCCGGGCAGGCCGTCGAGCAGGCGGGTGCCGGGGACATGCCCGGGCACAATGCCCAGAAGGGCCTATTCACGGCACCCAACGCGGTCTCCACACAAGGAAGCGGGGCCAACCATCCAGGAGCCCATGACGCCGGCCAACGATTAGCGGGCCAAGCCCGGACCGCCGTTCAGCCTCCCATCCAGGCATCAGCCGAAGCTGAAACCGTCGGCAGCGCCAATACGGTCACCGAACGACAGGCGGCGGCGTTGTCGCGGACCATTGGCGAAGGCAACCGGGTTTCGGTACAGGTCAAAGTCACCGACGAAACGGCAACCCTGATCTCCCAACCCCGTTCCGCTCTGACATCAAAGGCGGCGCTCGACAGCGAGGCCGGCAATCAGTCGCGGAACAACCGTTCCCTGGCCCCGGACAACGCCCCCACAAATCTGCAAGGAGCCATCAACCCGGCCGTTCAAAAAATATCGGGATCGGCCCAGGGCCAAATTCAGCAGGCTGCCGGCCAATCAGCCCAGGCGTTGACCGGCGCGGCCACCGATGGCAAGGGTCTCGTCCAAACCACCATCCAGGCCAACACCGCGGCCCAAGGCGGCCAGGCGATCGCGAGCGACGCCGCCGTCCCGGCCAGCTCCTCGGGCACCACGGAAACCGGCCCGCCACAGAAGGCCAATGCCGCCCAGGCGGCTAACACCCAAAGCCCTCTAGCTCAGAGCAAGGCCGTGGCCGAACAGATATCGGTCCAGATCAGCAAAGCCATCGAGGCCGGTGTCGACCGCATCAATATCCAGCTCAAGCCCGAATCCATGGGCCGCATCGACGTCAAGCTGGACATCGGCTTGGACGGGCGGGTGATGGTAGTCGTCACCGCCGACAACAAGAATACCCTGGACCTGATGGAGCGCGATCAGCGGAGCCTTGAGCAGGCCCTTCAGGACGCCGGCCTGAATACCGACGCTGGCAACATGAGCTTCAACCTGCGCGAACAGAGCAAGGAAGGCTCGGACGAGCGGACCGCCAAAGCGGCGTCCCCCGAGGACGAACTGACTGAAACGGCGGAGGCTGATCTCGATGATCTGCTCGCCGCCATCAAGGACGGCGACTTCGGCCCCGATGGCCGCGTCGACATCCGCGCCTAAGGCAGCCAGGGCGGCAATGGCGTTGCGACGCCGATTGGAGACGATAAAATGATACTCAACAGCCTTTCTGATGCGACCTCGACCGATGGCACAAAATCGGCGTCCGCGCAAGCACGGCTTCAAGAAGATCTCAATCGCTTCCTCAACCTGCTAGTTACACAGCTCAAGAATCAAGATCCGCTCGATCCCCTAGACGCTAACGAATTCACTTCGCAACTGGTGCAGTTCGCCAGCGTCGAGCAGCAGATTTACCAGAACGCCAACCTGGAAAAGCTGTTGACCCTGCAGCAGACCTCACAGATCTCGTCGATGGTCGACTTCATCGGCCATACTGCCGAGGCGACGGGCAAGAAAGTGCCGCTCGAGAACAAAAAAGCCGAGTTCACGTATACGCTGGATGCCAATTCCGCTGAGACACTCATCAATATCAAGAACGGGTCCGGCATCACGGTTTTCACCGGCGACGGTGAGACGGACGTCGGCAAGCACACCTTTACTTGGGATGGTGTGAGCCTCGGCACCATGCCGCAGCCGGAAGGCGTCTACACGGTTAGCGTCACCGCGTTCGACCCGCTGCGTAACCTCCAGGATGTAAAGCAGACGGTGTACGGGCGGGTCACCGGCAGCGGCGCCGAGGACGGAAAAGTGAGCCTCTTCTTCGGTGACATCAAGGTGCCCATGGACGACGTACTCTCCGTCAAGGAGACCCCGACCCCCGCACCTTGATCCCGGAGCATCCGGACAATCGTCGGCGGATCGAGTTTGAACAACAATAGCCCCCGGCCCACAAGCCGGAAAATTGAAGGAGAACAAAATGAGTTTGTTTGGTGCACTGTCCTCAGGTGTTTCCGGCTTGACCGCCCAAAGCAGCGCCATGGGCGCCATCTCCGACAACATCACCAACGTATCAACGATCGGCTACAAGAACACCAAGGTCAGTTTCCAGACCTTGGTCACCAAGCAGACGTCGAACACCCTCTATTCAGCCGGCGGCGTGCAGTCGAAGCCACGCCAGGCTACCGACGTGCAAGGCCTGTTGCAGGCGTCGGTGTCGCAGACCGACATCGCGATCGCCGGAAGCGGCTTCTTCGTCGTCAATGAGGCGTCAATCCCGACAGCCACCGACGAATACCTCTATACCCGCGCCGGGTCGTTCGTCCAAGACAACGACGGTTACTTGCGCAACACCTCGGGCTATTATCTACAAGGCTGGCCGACCGATGCCGCCGGCGTGATCATCCCGGCCAACAAAAACCTGACGCTTCCCAATCAGAACGTCATCTCAAACGACTATCTGACGACGATTAACCTCAACCGGGTCGGCGGCACGGCGACGGCGACATCGAAGGTCGGCATCGGCGCCAACCTGCCGTCCAGCGACACGACGGGCACGACCCACAAGACCGACGTGCAGTTCTTCGATACGCTGGGCAACGCCAATAGCATCAGCTTCGTCTATACAAAATCGAACCGTGCGAATGAATGGGCCGCGCGCGTCCAGCCACCGCCGAAGACCGCGGTGGCGACCCTAGAAGACAGCAGCGGAAACGCCATCGAGAGCATCGGCCAACTTGAGTTCACTGCGCGGCCAAGCGACGGCGCCACCGTGGTCATCGACGGCAAGACCTACGAGTTCGACAGCAACGCCTCGGTGACCAACGCTGTCGCCCAGGTCTCGACGGTCACCCTCGCCACCACCGGCGACCTCGACATAGGCGATAAATACCGGGCAACCATCAATGCCACCAACGTCGATTACACCATTATCGCCGCCGACACCCCGACCACTTCGGCACAAGGCCTTGCCGATGCTATCAACGCCAACGCTACCGTCAACGGCGCGGTGGCAGCTACGGCCGACGGCGCCGTGGTAACCATCAAGTCCAAGACAGCGGGCACAGCATTCACCATCACCGCATCGGAACCGACCGACGGAGATAACGACATCACAGCGACCGCCGCGACCTCGACCGCCAACGCGGGGACCGGGAATGTCCATCGGGTCAACGTGACCGGCAATACCACCACGGCCGAGGATGTAGCGGACCTGATCACGGCGGTCCGCGCCAACGACTCTGACTTTGCCGACTACGGCAGTTTCACCAACACGCGGATCAGGGTCAACCCCGACGTCACCACGGGGATACAGTTCATCGAGGATGGCTCCGGCACGATCGCCATTAATCAGGAAGGTCTCCTCGATACCAGCGGTAATGCGGTGACGACCCAGACAAAATCGTTCAACATCACGGAAACCAGCAGCGCCTACAGGAACTATCAGCAGTTCACCTTTGACGTTAAACCCGGGAACAACGAAACCGTCACCATCAACTCCAAGATCTATACCTTCAAGACCAGCGGTGAGGCGTCGGGAGACGGTGACCTTAACATTAACGCGTCAGGCGACCTGCCGGAGACACTGGCCGATTTGGAAGCGGCGATCGAGGCCCTGGATCCGCAGTTCGCGGGCACCCGGGTAAGGGTGCGGGCGGCCGGGAACGACGCCGCCTACAACAACACCTTGGTCCTGGAATCGCTGTCCAGCGGCACCTTCAATGCGGTCTTCTCGGCCAGCTTTGGCACAGCCGTCACCGAACCCGATGGCACGTCCATCGCGACCGCGGCAGGTGACGCGGCCACGGTTGCCGTCAATAAGAACAATGCCATAATATTTAACGCCAATGGCCTGCCAAGCACCTTCAACATCGGTCAACTGAAGATCAACGCCTTCGCCAGCGGCGCCGCCGAAATGGATTCCGATCCAGCCAACGCCAAAAAAATCGCTCTCGATTTTGGCAACCTCTTAGAAGCCAACGGCATGACACAGTTCGGCAACGAGTTTACGCCAGTCTTCATCACCCAGAATGGGTCGCGGTTTGGTTCCTTCGCCGGCGTCACCATCTCCGAAAACGGACTGACGACGGCACTGTTCGACAACGGAGAAACGCGCAAAATCTTCCAAATCCCGATCGCCACCTTCGTCAATTCTAACTCGCTTGAAGGCCGCACTGGCAGCGTCTGGAACGCCACCGAGAACTCCGGCGTCAGCACGCTACGCACCGCCGGCAGCGGTTCGGCGGGGATAATGACTCAGTCTGTGCTGGAGGCATCGACGGTCGATATCGGGGAAGAGTTTACCAACATGATCGTAGTACAGCGGGCCTACTAGGCGACCACAAAGATCATCAAGACAGCGGACGAGATGCTTGAGGAGCTGACCCGCCTGCTATAGCGGGCGCTAGTTTCTAGGCAAGCCCCCTTCCCAAACCCCAGTCTCGGCACGGATCCCACTCCGTGCCGAGACGTTTTTTTGGCAGCGCCACCCGGTTCCGTCCAACCCAACTCCCCTAACACTCCACTAGGCAATTTCTGCCCAGTTGTTAACGACTTCTTCACCACCGTCGCCTAGCTTTCCAAGTTGGGTGAAGGGACCAGCCCGCCACTTGATTAAGCGGTTTCCGACGGTTTTCCAGGGGGGAGTGAAAGTGGGCGATTTTATGCAAACCCTGCGCAATCTCGGGCCCATGAGGTTGGCCGTTATGGGCGGCGTCGTGCTTGGCCTGATTGCCTTCTTCATTTTTCTGACTACCCGCCTCGGAACGCCGAAGATGGCACTCCTGTACGGCGACCTAGAGTCCAAGGATTCCTCGCAAATCGTGTCCCAACTCGAAGGAATGGGAATTCCCTACGAGCTGAAACGCAACGGAACGCAAATCCTCGTGCCCGGCGACCGAGCGCTTCGCCTACGCCTGTCCATGGCGGAACAGGGACTGCCCAGCGGCGGGTCCATCGGTTATGAAATCTTCGACAAGTCGGACTCTCTTGGCACCACCAACTTCATGCAGAACGTCAATCTGGTGCGCGCCCTGGAGGGCGAGTTGGCGCGCACAATCAGCTCTTTAAATTCGGTGCAGGGAGCGCGCGTCCATCTTGTCATGCCCCGCCGTGAACTCTTTAGCCGCGAGAAGCAGAAGCCAAGCGCCTCGGTAATCCTGACCATGCGCGGCGGCCGTCTGGAGAAGGAGGTGGTCAGTTCCATTCAACACCTCGTCGCCGCCGCCGTGCCGAGCCTCACTCCCAGTGCCATCTCTATCATCGATAACAAGGGCTCCCTTTTAGCGCGCGGTTTCGAGGATGCTAATGACGTCAGCATCCAGGCCGCGCGGGCCGATGAGCGACGGCGTGACTACGAAAACCGCATGGCCGGCACCATTGAAGATCTCTTGGCGCGGTCCTTGGGATACGGCAAAGTGCGGGCCCATGTGTCCGCCGAAATGGATTTTGACCGCGTCAACTCGACGGAGGAGAATTACGACCCCGACGGCCAGGTGGTCCGCTCCACCTTATCCGTCGAGGAAAGCTCATCAAGCCGCGAGTCCGACCCCAACGAATCGGTAAGCGTGGCCAACAATATGCCCGATCCCGCAGGTGGCAATGCCGACGCGGCAGGCAACTCGGCGGCCGAAACCCGCACCGAAGAGACGGTCAACTTCGAGATTTCCAAGAAGATCGTTAATCACGTCCGCGAATCGGGCGTCATCAAACGCCTTTCCGTCGCCGTGCTAGTCGACGGGGTTTACACCGGAACGAATGAAACACGGACCTATGCTGAGCGCCCTGTCAAGGAAATGGACCTGCTGGCGATCCTGGTGCGATCTGCCATCGGATTCAATCTCGAGCGAGGCGACTCGGTGGAAGTCGTCAACATGCGCTTCGCCGAGCCCGAGACGGCGCCCGAGGAGGAATTGAAGCTGTTCTTCGGCTTCAACAAGAACGACGTCCTGCGCATGGCCGAAATCCTTGTGTTGAGTATTGTCGCCGTTCTCGTCATCCTATTGGTGGTAAGGCCACTATTGGCACGCGCCTTCGAAGCTCTCCCCTCTGGGCTCGCGGCGGCGACCCCCGAGGCCAGGTTATTGGCAGGCGAAGCTGGCGAGGCGCCAGCCCTGACTGGTCCCGACGGTAGGCCCTTATCCGAGGAAGGAGCACAGGGCAATCAAGAACGTTTTGATGAACTGATCGACATCGACCGGGTCGAGGGCCGGGTCAAGGCGTCGTCGGTGAATAAGGTGGGCGAGATCGTTAGCAAACATCCAGAGGAAGCCCTTTCCATCATCCGTTCATGGATGTATCAGGGAACCTGACGAGAAGCCCGAGGAGATTGAGCCATGGCAGTGGCGATGGACGATTACGATAAGCTTTCGGGTCCCCAGAAGGCGGCCATATTCATGATGGCCATCAGCGAAGAGAGTGCGGGCACGCTTTTCGCGATCATGGATGACGAGGAGATCCGGGAGCTGTCGCGGAGCATGTCGAACCTGGGGGCGATCAGTTCGATGATGGTGGAGCGCCTGTTCATGGAGTTTGCCGACCAGCTTTCGGGGACGGGTTCCCTGATCGGCTCCTTCAGTTCGACGGAGCGCCTTCTGATGAACTCCCTGCCGGCGGACCGGGTGGTGCAGATCATGGAGGAGGTCCGGTCCCCCGCCGGGCGCACCATGTGGGACAAGCTGGGCAACGTCAACGAGGCGGTGCTGGCCAATTATCTGAAGAACGAGTATCCGCAGACGGTTGCCGTCGTGATGTCGAAGATCAAGCCGGACCATGCATCGCGCGTGTTGGCGATGCTGCCAGAGAACTTCGCCATGGAGGTGATCACGCGGATGCTGCGCATGGAGACGGTGCAGAAGGAGGTCCTGGACCACTTGGAGCGGACCCTGCGCACGGAATTCATGACCAACTTGGCACGCACCGCACGCCAGGATTCCCACGAGATGATGGCGGATATCTTCAACAACCTGGACCGCAGCACGGAAACGCGCTTCATCTCGGGCCTGGAGGAGAGCAACCAGGAATC
>Ga0114999_10009671_pt1 | contig 10532 bp, 12 predicted proteins | sample ArcticOcean_MG_C_3_FD_89820 | JGI IMG/M metagenome (GOLD analysis project Ga0114999, IMG submission 89820) | Marine microbial communities from western Arctic Ocean - ArcticOcean_MG_CB8_126 | ecosystem: Environmental > Aquatic > Marine > Oceanic | place: Arctic Ocean: Canada Basin | collected... | reverse complement strand
GGCGGGCCAGCCGGCTGCAGAGCGGATACGTCTATCACTACGCCTTCGCAATGCTCATCGGGGTGGTCGCTCTGATCACCTGGTATCTTTACGCGCGGGCGGCCTAAGGCCATGCAGGACATTCCCATTCTTTCCGTCGTCACCTTCCTGCCGTTGATCGGCGCCTTGCTGGTACTGGTCATCCGGGGGGAGGAGGCCGATGTCGCGCGCAATGCCCGTTGGGTCGCGCTCTGGACCTCGCTCTTCACTTTCGTCGCCTCGCTCTATATCTGGTTCGGGTTCGAGCGCGGCGTCGCTGGCTTCCAGTTCGAGGAACAGGCCGCCTGGCTGCCCGATTTCAACATCAGCTATCACATGGGCGTGGACGGCATTTCGATGCCTTTCGTCCTGCTCGCGACCCTGCTGACGCCGATCTGCATCCTGTCGAGCTGGGAGGCGATCCAGACGCGCGTGCGCGAATACATGATCGCCTTCCTGGTGCTCGAAACCCTGATGATCGGCACCTTCTGCGCGCTCGATCTCTTCGCCTTCTACATGTTCTTCGAGGGCGTGTTGATCCCGATGTTCCTGATCATCGGCATTTGGGGCGGGCCGCGCCGGGTCTACGCGTCCTTCAAGTTCTTCCTCTACACCCTGCTCGGCTCGGTCCTGATGCTGCTGGCCATGCTGGCGATCTATTTCGAGGCGGGCACCTCTGACATTCCGACCCTGATGGCCTATGGCTTCCCCGAGGAAATGCAGACCTGGCTCTGGCTCGCCTTCTTCGCATCCTTCGCGGTGAAGGTGCCGATGTGGCCGGTCCATACCTGGCTGCCCGACGCCCATGTCGAGGCGCCGACGGCCGGCTCGGTGATCCTGGCGGGCGTATTGTTGAAGTTCGGCGGTTACGGGTTTTTGCGCTTTTCGGTGCCGATGTTCCCGCTGGCGACTGATTTTTTTCTGCCTTTGGTCTTCGCCCTGTCGGCTGTGGCGGTGATCTACACCTCGCTCGTCGCCCTGGCGCAGGAGGATATGAAGAAGCTGATCGCCTATAGCTCGGTCGCCCATATGGGCTTCGTGACGATGGGTATCTTCGCCCTCAATTTGCAGGCGGTGGAGGGCGCGATCTTCCAGATGTTGAGCCACGGTGTCGTCTCCGCCGCGCTCTTCCTCGTCGTCGGCGTGGTCTACGACCGGATTCATTCGCGTCAGATCGACCGATACGGCGGCCTGGTCCACCGGATGCCGATCTATGCCTCCGTCTTCATGGTCTTCATGCTGGCCAGCGTCGGGCTGCCGGGCACCAGCGGATTCATCGGCGAAATCCTGGTCATGGTCGGCGTCTTCCAGGTCAGCACCTGGGGCGCGTTCCTGATCGCGACCGGCATGGTCCTGGGCGCGGCCTATATGCTCTGGCTCTATCGCCGGGTGATCTTCGGCAAGCTGACGAAGGCCGATCTGATGGATATCGCCGATCTCAACCGGCGTGAAATCCTGGTCTTCGCCCCCTTGCTCGCAATCGTATTGTGGATGGGCATTTATCCGACCTCTTTCATTGAGGTGATGGAGCCGTCGGTCGAACTTCTCCTCGGCAATTATCAAGCTGCCTTGGCCGCGGGTGACGCCCCGTCCGCCCTGGCCGTGCGCTAAGGGGGGGCGAGACGATGGATCCCCTCACCATGATGCCGGCCCTGCCGGAAATCTTCCTGGCCCTGGCCGGCATGGCGCTGCTGATGTTCGGTGTGTTCCAGGGCGACAAGTCGCGCCATTGGATAACCTGGGCCGTGGTCGCCTGTCTCGTGATCGCGGGGGCGATCGTGCCCCAGCTCGCGGACGGCCGCTCCCTGGCCTTCGGCGGGCTCTTCATCACCGATCCCTTCGCCGTCTTCATGAAGGAACTGGTGCTGATCGGCGCGGTGTTGGCCTTGATCATGGCGACGGGCTTCAACGAGCGCGAAAAGATCGCCCGTTTCGAATTCCCCATCCTCGTGCTCTACGCGACCGTCGGCATGCTGCTGATGATCTCGGCGAACGATCTGATCGCGCTCTATGTCGGTATCGAGTTGCAGAGCCTCTGCCTCTATGTCCTCGCCGCCTTCCGGCGCGACACGGGGCGGTCGTCCGAAGCCGGGCTCAAGTATTTTGTTTTGGGCGCGTTGTCCTCGGGAATGCTGCTCTACGGCGCGTCGTTGATCTACGGTTTTGCCGGCACGACCCGGTTCGACGGTCTGGCGGAGGTTCTGTCCGGCAGCGATATCAGCCTGGGCCTGATCGTCGGCATCGTGTTCCTGATCGCGGGCCTGGCCTTCAAGGTCTCGGCGGTTCCCTTCCATATGTGGACGCCCGACGTCTACGAAGGGGCCCCCACCCCGGTTACAGCCTTTTTCGCCTCGGCGCCCAAGATGGCGGCCATGGCCCTGTTCATCCGGGTGATGATCGAGCCCCTGGGTGACGCCGCGACCGAATGGCGCCAAATCATCGTCTTCATCTCCATCGCCTCGATGCTCTTGGGGGCCTTCGCGTCGATCTGGCAGACCAATATCAAGCGGCTCCTCGCCTATAGCTCGATCGGCCATATGGGTTACGCCCTGATCGGCCTGGCCGCGGGCACGGAAGAGGGCGTGCGCGGAATCCTGGTCTATCTGGCAATCTATCTGCCCATGGTGATCGGCACCTTCGCCTGCGTCATGTGCATGCGCCGCCAGGGCAGGATGGTCGAAGGCATCGAGGATCTGGCCGGCATCGCGCGCACGAATCCGGGCATGGCTCTGGCTCTCGCGATTTTCATGTTCTCGATGGCGGGCATTCCGCCGCTCGCCGGTTTCTTCGGGAAGCTCTACATCTTTCTGCCGGCCATAGAATCCGGCCTCTATACCCTGGCCGTGATCGGCGTGCTGTCGAGTGTCGTTGGCGCCTTCTATTATCTGCGTATCGTCAAATTGATGTATTTCGACGAGGCGAGCGAGGCCTTCGACCGGCCGATGGGCCGAGAGTTAAGCGTGATCCTCGTGGTCACGGCCGTCTTCACCCTGTTCTTCTTCGTCTCGCCCGAACCTCTGGTCGGGAATGCGGCCGCGGCGGCGGCTGCCCTGTTCGAAGGATGACGCGGCGGACGGGATTGGAAGACGACCCGATCCTGCTGCCGGACTTCGATCTGGTCGCGCTGGGTACCGTCGATAGCACCAATGCCGAAGCCATCCGGCGAGCCGAAGCGGGCGCGCCGGGGGGCACCCTGATCTGGGCGCAAACGCAGAAGGCGGGACGGGGGCGCCGTGGGCGCGCCTGGACTTCTCCGCCCGGAAACCTATATGCCACTCTGCTGCTGCGGCCCGATTCCGCGCCGGGCGTCGCGGGACAGCTCGGTTTCGTTGCCGGCCTGGCCCTGCGCCAAGCCATCGTCGAGACGATGCCCGGCGCCGGCGGGACTGAACTGAAATGGCCTAACGATCTGGTGTTCGAGGGGCGTAAACTAGCAGGGATCCTGCTCGAATCCCGGATATCGAACGGGCGCAGGCTCGATTGGCTGGTGATCGGCACGGGCGTTAATGTGGCGAATCACCCGGAAGACGCCGAGCGCCCCGCGACAAGCCTGGCCGCGCTTGGCGCGTCGCCGACCGTCCCGGCCCTCCTGTCGGCTTATGGCCGGGCGATGGCCGGTTGGCTTCGACGCTGGCGGGACGAAGGCTTCGCGCCGGTGCGTTCCGCCTGGCTGCGCCACGCCGCCGGCTGGGACCTCTTGTTGCAGGCACGTCTGGCGGACGAGACCGTTGAGGGCCGTTTCGCCGATTTGGACGAGACCGGCGCTCTTGTTTTGGAACTGCCGGATGGGGCCACGCGCCGGGTTCTGTCCGGTGAAGTCTTTGCCTTGCCGAGATAAGATCGTGCTTCTCGCCATCGATTCCGGAAACACCAATATTGTCTTCGCCCTCTATGAGGGCGAGGTGCAGCGCGGCCAATGGCGCGCTTCCAGCGATTCCCATCGCACGGCCGACGAACATGCCGTCTGGCTGATGGCCCTGATGGCTCTGCAGGGGGCCACCTCGGCGGATGTCTCGGGTGCGATCATCGCCAATGTGGTGCCGGCCAATGCCATGGCGCTCGAAACCCTGTGCCGCCGCTATTTCCGGACAGATCCGGTGGTCGTTGGGGCCAGGGGTGTCGATCTCGGCTTGGCGGTCCTGCTCCCCAACCCCGCAGAAGTCGGGGAAGACCGGCTGGTCAATGCCGTGGCCGCGCAGGCCCGCTATCCGGGCGAGAAAATCATCGTGGATTTCGGCACGGCCACGACCTTCGATATAGTGGATGCCGAGGGCAGCTATATCGGCGGCGTCATCGCCCCCGGCGTGAACCTGTCCTTGGAGGCGCTCTATATGGCGGCCGCGCGCCTGCCGCGCATCGGTATCGTGCGGCCCGAACAGGTCATCGGCCGGTCCACCGTTCCGGCCATGCAATCGGGGATTTTCTGGGGTTATGTCGGGATGGTCGAGGGGCTGGTCGCGCGCATTCGCGCGGAATACGGGGCGAAGGACCCGACCGTGATAGGCACTGGAGGACTGGCTGTGCTCTTCGCAGATGCGACCGAGGCGATCGACTATGTCGATCCCGACCTGACCATGCGCGGCCTGCTGGAGATCTACCACCGGAACCGCCCGAGATGACCGTTCCACGCGACGAAGAGCTGCTGTTCGTGCCGCTGGGCGGCTCGGGCGAGATCGGCATGAACCTGAATCTCTACGGCCATGCCGGCAAATGGCTGATGGTCGATCTCGGCATCACTTTCGCCGATGAGGACCTGCCGGGCATCAATGTGGTGATGCCGGATCCCACCTTCATCGAGGCTCACCGCGACGACCTGGTCGGCCTCGTCCTGACCCATGCCCATGAGGACCATCTGGGCGCGGTGCAGTACCTCTGGCCGCGCCTGCGCTGCCCTGTCTACGCCACGCCCTTCACGGCCGCCGTGCTGCGCCGCAAGCTGGCGGAATACGATCTTCAGGACGAGGTTCCGCTCCATATCATTCCCATGGACGCGAATTTCGAGTTGGGACCGTTCCGCATCCAGCTTGTCACCCTGACCCATTCGATCCCGGAACCCGAGGCCCTGATCATCCATACGGATCTGGGCACCGTACTCCATACCGGCGACTGGAAGCTGGATCCCGATCCCATGGTGGGCCCGCAGGCCGACGAGGCCACCCTGCGCGCCTTGGGGGATGAAGGCGTTCTCGCCATGGTTTGCGATTCGACCAACGCCCTTTCGCCGGGCCATTCCGGCTCCGAGGGCGCCTTGCGGGACAGCCTGATCGAACTGGTCAAAGGCCTCGACCGGCGCGTCGCCATCGCCTGTTTCGCCAGCAATATCGCCCGCCTCGAAACGGTCCATGCGGTGGCCCAGGCGACGGGTCGCCATGCCGCCCTCGCGGGACGTTCGCTCTGGCGGATGCTCGAGGCGGCGCAGGAAACCGGCTATCTCGACGGGCTGAATTTTCTGAGCGATGCCGAGGCCGCCTATATGCCGCCCGAGCGGGTATTGATCGCCTGCACCGGCAGCCAGGGCGAGCCGCGTTCGGCCCTATCGCGCATCGCCAATGACGACCATCCGCATATCACCCTGAACGCGGGGGATACGGTGGTTTTCTCCTCGCGCATCATCCCGGGCAACGAGAAGTCGATCTTCGCGCTCCAGAACCAGCTCGCGGGCATGAATGTCGATATCGTCACCGAGAAGGACCATTTCGTTCATGTCTCCGGCCATCCGAACCGGGACGAACTGACCCGCATGTATCAATGGGTGCGCCCGGAAATTTCGGTGCCCGTCCATGGCGAATTGCGCCATATGCAGGCCCATGCCGTCCTCGCCCGCGACTGTCGGGTGCCCCTGGCGATCGAGCCCTATAACGGCTCTATCGTCCGCCTCGCGCCCGGCCCGGCCGGCATCGTCGGCGAAGTGCCCGCCGGGCGTCTGGCCCTGGACGGCACCAAGTTGGTAGAGGTCGAGGGTACGGCGATCCGCCAACGACGCCAGATAGGCTGGAACGGCTCGGCGGTCGCGACCCTGGTCGTCGACGGGGAGGGGCATCTGCTGCGCGATCCCCAATTGACGGTTCATGGCCTCTCCGACAGCCCGGACGGATCCGGCGTGGAGGAGGCGATCTTGGCCGTCCGACTCGCCGTCGAAGGGATGCGCCTGCGCGAGCGCAAGGACGACGAAGCCCTGCGCGAGACGGCCCGTCGCGTGGTGCGCCGCTCTCTCCGCGACAGCCACGGCAAGCGCCCGCCGACCGATATCCACATCGTGCGCGTCTAGGCGCGTCACCCGCCCGAGCTATATGGTGAAAGCATGATCGGAAAGCTCAACCACATCGCCATCGCCGTGCCCGACCTGTCCGGCGCCGCGGCGGTCTACCGCGACCAGCTCGGCGCCCGGGTCTCGGAGCCCGCAGCCATGCCGGAACATGGCGTGACGACGGTTTTCGTGAACCTGCCGAACACCAAGATCGAGCTGCTGGAGCCGCTGGGCGATAGCTCACCAATCGCCGGTTTTCTGGCGAAGAACCCGGCCGGCGGGATGCATCATGTCTGTTACGAGGTCGAGGATATCCTGGCCGCGCGCGACCGTCTGAAAGCCGCCGGCGCGCGCGTTCTGGGCGATGGTGAGCCGCGCATCGGCGCTCATGGCAAGCCGGTCCTGTTCCTCCATCCCAAGGATTTCTGCGGGACCCTGGTGGAACTGGAGGAGGCCTGAGCGATGGATCTGGCCGGCAGTATCGTCGTCTATATCATTCTGTGGTGGCTGACCCTTTTCATGGTCCTACCTCTCGGCATCAACCGCGAGGCGGATGCGCCGGAAGTCGAGGGTCAGGCTTATGGCGCACCCAAACGGCCCCGATTGCTGCTCAAGTTCGCGGTGACGACCTTGATCGCGAGCGTTCTCTGGGTGGTGGTCTATTTCGTCCTCGATTCCGGCCTGATCTCGTTCCGCGAGATGTCGCGTGGCGGCTGACCCCTTGCCAGAGGGCAGTTATTGCGCCATCGCGCCGGGCCATAAATGGCATGGGCCCTATCACGATACCGAATACGGCTTTCCGGTTTCCGACGACCGGGTCCTGTTCGAGCGGCTGGTGCTGGAGATCAACCAGGCCGGCCTGTCCTGGGTGTTGATGCTGAAGCGGCGCGAGGGCTTCCGCGCGGCCTTTCTGGATTACGAAATTGACCGGATCGCGGCGTTTGGCCCGGACGATGAGGCGCGGCTGCGCGAGGATGCGCGGATCATCCGAAATCGCCTCAAGATCGGGGCCGTCATCCACAATGCCCGCGTCGTTCAGGCCCTTGCGCGCGAGCACGGTTCTTTCGTCGCTTGGCTGGACGAACAGCATCCGATGGACCTGCCGTCATGGACCAAGCTGATGCGCAAGACCTTCAAATTCATGGGGCCGGAGGTCGTGAACGAGTTCCTGATGAGCACCGGCTATCTGCCCGGCGCCCAACACGCGGCCTGTCCTGTTCATGCGGAAATCGCGGCCCTCGCGCCGCCCTGAATGCGGGCAGGGCGCTAGCCGGTTCGGCGGTGGGCAGTCAGCCCGATCTAGGCATCGTTGCGCAATGCCGTCACCATGCCGGTCAGGCTGTCCTCGTGGCTGGCGTCGAGCCCGGCCTGGGCCGCTTCGGCGACGTCCAGTTCCTTGGCATCTAAACGCTCGAACAGCCCAGCGGTCTCGTCCTGGCTGAAGGCCACCGTGGCCAGGGAAACGGCCGATTCGAACAGCTCACGTTCCTCCGGCATGCCGGGCGGCAGATCGTCCTGGGGCATCATGAATTCGGCGATTCGGTCGGCCTCCTTGTCGCGGGCCGAGGCGAAATCGGCCAGCAGGCGGACATCGTTCCTGGTGCAGGATTCGGAAGCGGCGCGGTGGCGCTGGGCCGCTTCGCGGCAGGCAACGACGACATCGTGCAGCGCGGCCAGGAAATTGTCTCTCAGCATGGCTTTGACTTTCCCTTCCCGATCATTGGTTCGCAATATGGGGCGGTGGCTCCCGCGCGAATACCTCGAGGGCGCCGCGCAGGAGGCCGAAATGGGCGGGTGTCTGTTCGCGGAGATCGTCATCGACGTTAATGCTGCGCGGGCGGGCGGTCGTGATCTCGATAGCGGTGGCGGTGAAAAATTTCACCTCCGCCTCTTTCTCCAGTCGCCCGAGCCGCAGAGCCGGCAGCAGCCGCATCAAGGTAAACGTGGCCACTGGTTGAAGGTTATGGGCATAGAGCTGGCCATCGTCGATATCCGTCGACTTGGCAATCGTGAGCCCGCCGCCGTAATGACGGCCATTGCCCACCGCGATCTGGATGTAGCGGACACGCCGGCTGACGCCATCGGCCACGACCGTCGCATGATACGGCCTGTGTTGATGCCAGGCGCAGGCCAGGCTGATCGCGTAGTTCAGGGTGCCGAAGATGCGCTTGAGAAATCCGCTTTCCTCATGCGCGCGGGCGATTTCGACCCCGAGGCCTATGCTGGCGACATTGACGAAGGGTATGTCGTTGATCGTTGCCAGGTCGATCCGCCGGGTCCGTCCCGCGGCGATGATCTCGACGGCCTCGGCAGGCTCGAACGGAATGCCCAGGGTCCGGGCCAGATCGTTCGCCGTGCCCAGGGACAAAAGGGCCGAAGGGCCGGTCAGCTTTCATCAGGGCGAGGAGGGAATGGCTGACCGTGCCGTCGCCGCCGCCGAGAACGATCGCATCGAAGCCGGGGCCGTCCTCGCGGATGATTGCCGAGATGCTCGACGGTTCATCTGGGCCGCGCAGATTGACGGAAAGCCCGGCCCCCTCCATCCGCGCCACCGCGTCGTCAAGCGCTTCCGGACCCCGGCCGCTCCCCGCATTGACGATGGCGAGAATGCTACGGATGGGGTCAGCCGATCGTGAAAATGGGATCGCCCAGCACATCCATAAGCGGCTCGATTCCCAAACCGGGTTTGTCGCTCGCTGCCATGCGGCCATCGACCCGTTGCGGGGCGCCTTCCGCGGTCGAAACCGTGACATAGCTGTTGAAGTCGGTCGCCGCGAAGCGGAACTCCTCCGGCGTCGAATGGGAGAGATGCGCGATGGCCGCCGTGGTGATATCGCCGCCCCAAGTGTCCTCGATCGTCATGGCATAGCCGAGCTGCACGCAGAGATCGCGGATCGTGCGAGCACGGGTCAGGCCGCCGACCTTGGATATCTTGAGGTTGATGGTGTCCATCGCGCCGTCGTCATGGGCGCGCAGGAAGGTCGAAAGACCGTCGATCGATTCGTCCAGGATGAAGGGATGGCTGGTGCGCCGCCGGATGGTCAGGCATTCCTTGTAGGATAGGCAGGGCTGCTCGATATAGACGTCCATGTCCGAGACGGCGCGCACGACCCGCGCGGCGCCATGCATCAGCCAGCCGGTATTGGCGTCGGCGATCAGAATATCGCCGGGGATCAGCTTCTTGCTGGTCTGGCGAATGCGCTCGATATCGACATCCGGATCGCCGCCGACCTTGAGCTGGAATTTTGTATAACCCTCGGCCCGGTAGCCGGCGACCCGCGCCGCCATCTTCTCCGGCGCCTCCTGCGAGATCGCGCGGTAGAGCCGCACGGACTCGCCGTAGCGTCCGCCCAGCAGGGCGCAGACCGGCAGACCGGCGACCTTGCCCAGGATATCCCAGCAGGCCATGTCGATGGCGCTCTTGGCATAGGGATGGCCCTTCAGGGCCTTGTCCATGACACCGTTCAGCCCGTCGAGATAGGTCGGGTTCAGTCCGATCACATGGGGGCCGAGTTCCTGGATGCCAGCGCGCGCGCCGGCCGCGTAGGACGGCAGATAGAACGGCCCCAGCGGGCAGATTTCGCCCCAGCCCGTCACTCCGGCATCGGTGTCCACGCGCAGGATGGTGGAATCGAAGACCGAAACGGATTTCCCACCCGACCAGTTGTAGCTGCCCTCGCCGACCGGCATATCGACCTGATAGGCCGTGATCTTGGTGATTTTCATGATGCGGATGCCTCGGTTCAGGGGCTCGGTTGGGTTCTAGGCGTATTCGGCGAGGGGCGTGCCCAGCTTCTTCGGGTCCGGCTCCAGCCCCAGTCCAGGGCGGGTCGAGACCGGCATCTCGGCGCCCTCGGCCTTGGGCGCGTGATCGGCGAAGCTCGGCGTTACATAACTGTTGAAATTAAAACTCCAAAACCGCACATCGGCCGGGGTCGCGGCGGCGAATTGGTTGACCGTGGCGGTCACGATATCGCCGCCCCAGCTTTCGGTCGAGGTGAAGGGAATGCCGAGATGGGCGCAGAGATCGCGCACCAGGCGCGATTTAGTATAGCCGCCCATGCGGCTGATCTTCATGCCCATGGCGTCCATCGCGCCGTCCGAATGGGCGCGCAGCACGTCCTCGACCGTCAGCAAGCATTCGTCGAGCAGGAAGGGCAGGGAGGTCGAGCGCCGCACCTTCAGGCATTCCTCGTAGCTCGAGCAGGGTTGTTCGATATAGACGTCCTGGTCCCTGATCATGCGGCAGAAGCGGATCGCCTGATCG
>Ga0114999_10009659_pt1 | contig 10541 bp, 4 predicted proteins | sample ArcticOcean_MG_C_3_FD_89820 | JGI IMG/M metagenome (GOLD analysis project Ga0114999, IMG submission 89820) | Marine microbial communities from western Arctic Ocean - ArcticOcean_MG_CB8_126 | ecosystem: Environmental > Aquatic > Marine > Oceanic | place: Arctic Ocean: Canada Basin | collected... | reverse complement strand
TTTGATAAAAGTAATTTATTTGTTAATATTAATAACAAACATAAATATGTCTTTATTAGAAGATTTTATTAAGATGAATAGCAGTGACGAAATGATAGATGAATATATGAAATTATTAGAAAATATTAATGATATAAATGATATATCAACAAAAATGAATAATATGAATATTAATATTCCAGATAAAAAAGAAAAAATATTAAATGATTTATCAGAATATATTCCATCAACAAATACGTGTAAAAAAATTGAAATGGATGATATTAAAGGAATTATATTTCATAGAGGTCTTCCGCAAGGATTACATGAATGTAGTGTATGTAATGAATATAAAGATAATACTAATTTTAAATATTATCAACAACGAGTTGATAATAAAGGTTATTTAATGAGGTCTAATGCACATTGTAGTTTGTGTTCTAAAAAAATAAAAAAAGAAAAAGATGAAACAATGAAAAAAGAAAAAGATAAAATACCTGAAAAACCAGAAGCAGGATCAATATGTACTAATTGTAATAGATCATGGGGAACAAAAGAAAAACCAAGAAACTGGCATAAAGATCATGATGCAATAAAACATGAATTTAGAGGATGGTTATGTGGTCATTGTAATATGTCTAAAAGTGATCATAGAAATGGTATTAGTTAATATCTAAATTACATTCTTCCTTTAATCTATCTTTAGTTAAATTAATATATTCTTCTTCAATATCAATGCCTATAAATTTTTTATTTAATTTATGTGCTTGAACTAATGTTGAACCAGAACCACACATAGGATCTAATACAATTCCATTTTCAGGACAGAATACTTGAATTAAATCATATGGAATTTTATCTGGGAATACTGCCGGATGTTTTCTTTTTAATTTATTTTTATCACCGCCATTTGCATAATCCCATATCGTGCCCGGGCATTTTGTTTGATTAATTACTACTTCTTTACTTTTAAATGTAGTGCCATCTGTTTTTCTTGTAGCACATCCTGTCATTTTTTTCCCTGCATGTTTTGAAGGAATTTTAATTGGTTCTTTATTGAAATATTGTGGTCTTTTACCTTTTAAAAATATATGTATATATTCATGATCGACACGAAATCTTTTTGTCCACCAAGCACCCTCGCAACCAAGTTTCTTATAAATACATGTTTCAAATAATTTAAATCCAATAATATCACAATGATTAATGGCTGTTCTAAATGATGTTAATGATTTTCCACAATCTTTTGTCTGATCTTGAATAATCATAGCATATATACCACCTTCTTTTAAAACTCTATATATTTCTTTACCTAATTCAGTTAAATCTAATTTATAATTACCTTTATATGTTCTCAAATTATCATATGGCGGAGATGTAATTACAACATCTATGCTATTATCTGAAATTGTTTTTAAAATCTCTATATTATTTCCAATATATAATTTATTATCCATATTATCTTTATTATCCATATTATCTTTATTATCCATATTATCCATATTATCTTTATTATCCATATTATCCATATTATCCATATTATCCATATTATCCATATATTTATATTATAATATATTTAATTATAATTCAAATTAATTTTTTAAATATCAGAATATTTAAAAATATTAAAACTTAAACGGTCCTAACAGGGATCGAACCTGTGACCTAGCGGTTAACAGCCGCTCGCTCTAACCAACTGAGCTATAGGACCTTTAAAAAAATTAATTAAAGGTTGTGCCGGGACTTGAACCCGGATTAGCGGATTCAAAGTCCACAGTGATAACCAATTACACTACACAACCATTCATTGAAATAATATTTCTCGACAACCGGAATTGAACCAGTGACCCAGGGAACTACAGTCCCTTGCTCTGCCAACTGAGCTATATCGAGATAAATATACAGGGCGGGATTCGAACCCGCGAAGCTAATGCATCAGATCTTGAATCTGACCCCTTTGACCACTCGGGAACCTGTATTATAAAAAAAAACATAATATTTATCCATGACGGGATTCGAACCCGTAACCTTCAGATTAGAAGTCTGACGCGCTATCCAATTGCGCTACACGGACGTTTATTTAATATAAAATATTAAATTATTGCTTGGTGTGGGGTTCGAACCCACGCGGACTATGTCCAACAGATCTTAAGTCTGCCGCCTTAACCACTCGGCCAACCAAGCTATTGTAAAAAATAAAATATAAATGCCCACCGTGGGACTTGAACCCACGACCACAGGATTAAAAGTCCTGCGCTCTACCAACTGAGCTAGACGGGCTTGGTGATCATGACGGGGCTTGAACCCGTGACCTCCTGCTCATAAGACAGGTGCTCTAACCAACTGAGCTACACGATCATATACTTACACATATTATTATATTATTAAATCTTTAAATATATTTAATTATATTTTACACCTATTACACTTACACATATTATTATATTATTATAACCTTTAAATATATTCAATTATACTTTATTTTTTTCATTATAATCAAAAATAAATTTAGATATATATGCATTTATAGTAGAGAATATAGCTAAAATAATTATAATTTTAAATAATTCAGATGAATTAGGAAATTTAAATCTACTTAAACCATTATTCCCAATATTAAAATGAAATAATCCTTCTAATAAAAAAACAAAAAATGTAGAAATAAAAACAGATGTCTTAAAATTTAACATTCTATTATACTATACCATTATATTATATTATTTGTTAAATATGATCATTATAATTATACCGAATAAAGTGTATAAATATTAGAATTATCAAAACTAGCAAACATCTAATTACTATTTAAAATTACTATTTAAAATTACCCTATTTTTAAAAAAACTACGATTATATATACAATGCTATATATAAAAATAAAAATAGATTAAATAAACATGTATATATTAAAATTTGAAAATACATAAAACATAAAATATTAAGATATATATATATATGGAATTAGTAAAAACTTTCTTAATTAAATATAAAAAGAAAGGATCTGAAAAACCGACACATACAACTATTCCAGATATAAAAAATAATATAAATGAATTAAAATATGGTTGCTCTTTAACAGTAAATAAAGAAGATATGAATGATTTTTATGATAATATATATGATTTATTCTTTAATAAAAAGGTAAGTTTTTCATTAACAGAATCATTCAGTATAAATACTCCTTTAATTTTAGATTTAGATATGATGTATAATAATGTAAATAAATGCAGATATTATACAGACGATACTCTTTTAAAAATAAGTGAAATTATATATTTACAAATCAGTAATTATTTTGATTGTACAAATGATAAATATAGTGAATGTTGGATAACCGAAAAATCAGAACCATCTTATACAGAAACAGATGATGGTTATGATGTAAAAGATGGAATTCATATTATATTTCCAAATATAATTGGTCAGACAAAAATATTTAAAGAATTTATTAAGAAATTTTCCGAAGATATTGAAATATCTAATGAATTAAAAAATATTTTTGAAACTACATCAAAAAATAATATAGGTCCAAGCAATGAAATAAATAAAATATTTGATGGAAATGTTCAGCGATGGTTTGTATATGGATGTGGTAAAAGTGGTAAGAAACCATATTTATTAACAAAAGTTATTAATTGTAAAGAAAATAAATTCAAAAAATTTGATTATGATTCAAAATATATTATGAATAAAATATCCGTAGTTGTAGATAGAACTGAAAATATAACTTATAAAAACGACATAGATAAAATATTTAAAAATACATTGAGTAATAGTAGTAGTATAAGTACATTTGATATGGTTAATAGTGATAGTGAAGAAGACGCTGACTATGATCCATATTTAGATACTAAAAATATTGATAATAATAATGTAATTTTGACATTAATGAATGCAGAAATAGAGAATATTAAAAAAATAGTAACTAGATGTTTATCTGATGACAGGGCAGAACATTATGATCTATGGTTAAAAGTAGGCATGTGTTTGAAAAATGTTGGAGGAGAACAATTATTTAATTTATGGGAAGATTTTAGTAAAAAATATAATAAATATGAAAATGGAACTTCAAAAAGAGATTGTAAAAAAAAATGGAATGGTTTTAAACGTGATGGAATTGGAATCGGATCACTACATCATTGGGCAAAAATGGATAATACAGAAGAATATATGAAAATTAGAGAAGAAAATTTAATATCAAAAATTGATAATTGTATATTTCGTGGAGGGCAACACGATGATGTAGCAGAAGTAACCGCGGGATATTTTAAAGATCAATTTATTTGTGCAGATTTAAAAGAATCATGGTTTCATTATGATGGATTTAAATGGGTTCAATGTCCTAAAGGATATCTGCTACATAAAGCTCTTAGTGGAGAAATAAAAGAGATATTTTATAGGAGACATCAATATTATAAAAAAGAGATGGATAAATTAGTATCAGAAGGAAATGAAATTGGAGCAAAAAACTATGACGGATATCAAAAAGCAGCATATAAAGTATATGATAATTTAAAAAATGTAACACATAATGAAAATATTATGAAAGCATGTAAATTAAAATTTTATATTCCAAAAATAATGGAAATGATGGATTCAAATACAAAATTATTGGGATTTAATAATTGTGTATTTGATTTAGAAAATAATATTATTAGAGAAGGGAGGCCAGAAGATTATATTAGTATGACGACTAAATTAGATTTACCGGTTTTACAAAATGAATTACCTATTAAACCAGAAAAATTATGGATATTAATTCAAGAAAGGGTGGGGAAATATAAATCGCAGAATAAAAACGATAAAAAATGGGATTATGATAAGTGGGATAATGGAAATAGTAAATATTTTAAAAGAGTACATAATGATATTAGTAATTTTTTCAAAGAGATTTTACCTGATAAACAAATCCGAAAATATTGCTTACGGTTTATAGCATCTAGAATGTGTGGAGATGTTTTAGAACAAAGATTTAGTATTTGGACTGGAAGTGGAGGTAATGGTAAAAGTATATTAATTGATATTATTAGACATGTATTTGGAGAATACTGTGTTAATTTACCAGTAACATTATTAACACAGAAACGTAAAGCAAGTAATGCAGCATGTCCTGAAAAAGCTAGAACTAGAGGAGTTCGTATGTGTTATATGCAAGAACCAGATAGTGGAGAACGTATTAATGCAGGAGAAATGAAAGAATTAAGTGGTGGAGATATGATTCAGGCGAGAAAATTATATAGTGATATTTTTGAATTTAAACCGCAATTTGAAATTGTTCTTATGTGTAATGAAAAACCAACCATTGATGATAAAACGTATGGTGCATGGAGAAGGGTCCAAGTATATCCATTCGTATCAAGATTTGTTGATGATCAAAACCTAATTAATCATAAAGAGAATGTATATAAAAGAGATAAAATTTTACCAACAAAATTAAACCATTGGTCAATTGTATTTATGTGTATGTTAATGAGAGAATGGGTATCTATGGGAGGAGGAATTGATGAAGATAGTATTCCAGAAAGTATTCGTATGGAAACAGAAAATTATAAAAATCAAAATGATATTGTTGGGCAATGGATTGCTGAAGATTTAGAAACATGTGATAATGAATGTACACCATTTAATGAATTATTTAATGCATTTGAAAATTGGTTTACTGAAAATCATAGCAATGGTAAAGTAGATAAAATTACAATTAAGCGTAGATTAATTGATTGGCAAAAACGCTGTAAATATGGATTTGCAGAAGGTGTTAATGGATCAGAAAGACATCCTAAATTTAATCTTATGCCAAAACCCGAAGAATAAAATATAATATATAAAATATATATATATAATATGGATACATCTAATAAAAAATATACATTAAAAAAACAAAAGGGTGGATGGTATGAAAATAATTTTAATAATTTTCGAGAAAAAGCTATTAGTGAAAATGATAAATTAAAACAAACGGATCAATGGTGGGATAATCTTAAAGAAGAATTAAATTTGTATGCTAATGAAATGTCTGGTGATTTTATGGCTGAACCCAGATTTGCAAATATGAATATGGACCAAGTACAAAATAAACTGGATTTAATTAATCTACTTGGAGTAGATATTGGACATAATTATGCAACTATGATTTTAGATTTAGATATGCCAAATAATCAAGTAATTGAACTATTAAATGCCCGAACTATTTTTTTAAAAGAAATACTTAATATAGATTTTGTTGAATTTATACAAGTTTTAATAGATTTTATTAAATCATCTGTAGAGTATGGTGAATTAAATGATATATCTAATTATAGACAACAAGATGACTTTACAACATTAGGTATAAGGAGATTATCTAAAAGAATCAAATATTATAGTTCTGGTTGGTCATCGCATTATGATTTATATACAAATTCATTAATGGATTCCGTAAAAATATTAGAATTTTTCCTATTGAAAGCATATACAGGAGAATATGGCGAGTTACAAAACAGAGATATGATATGTAGTGATTATTTTTTTGATTCAATTCAAAATGAAAATGATATAATTGATTGGGTCGAAGATTATGATTATATTAATGGTAATATTAAATGGAAAGAAGACAATATGTCTAAAATATATGATGAATATGAAAACTATACACAAGAAATATCAGCACAAGATTATGAAACCCAAGAAGATTTAAATTTATCTTATGATAAATTAAGAGAGTATCAAAATACACTTGAACAAATGAGTAAAGATATACAAACAGAAAGAAACAAAGTAATTTCACCCCTTCTTGAATTAGAGTTTGATCCGAATATATATCCTGAACTATATAGCAAAAAAAGAGTCAAAGAAATATGGAATACGTCTATTCAGGATGTTTTAAATGGAATATCAAATACTAGAAAAAGATATTATCTCCATTTTAAAGAACAATGGAAAAAAAAATTGAAAGAATTGAAAGAATTACATAGATTTATACTATATTCAATGTTAATTAATAGAAATGATTATGATTTTTTTGGAGATGATAAAATAGCAAGAAACGATTTTGATAAAGATATACGCAAAACATACGAGCAATTCCAGGTTAAATTAGTAATTTTTTACAAAAAACTTTTACAAATATGGTTAGACCCCTTTGATTCAGTTGAAGAATACATGAATGAGATTAACGACGATAAATATAAAAATTTAAATAAAACAATAGATTTTAGATTTATGGATCTAATAAAATGTATAGAATTACAAATCAATCAAATAACAAAAAATTTACACCCTAGAAATAGATTGGATGATCCAGATGATTCTGATTCCGATGATTCTGATTATAATAATAAATTTCCAACTACCCGACAAGCGCATTTATATGATCCGCATCTACGAATAGATGCAGATGAAGATAGTGATGATGAGTTTGAGCGAATCGGACATGAATTAATAGATCATGCTAAAAAAGATTGGGATTTGGATGATTATACAGATGCACTAGGATCTATAAATTCAGAAATTCACAAAGAAACTGATAACAGTATTCCAAATGATCTTCTAGAAAATATAGGTAGAATTGTTGATATGGATAGTGATTGGTCTGATAGTATTTTCGATAATATAATAATTGAAGTATATAAAAAAGATCCAATTATAAATGAACAAGATACAAATATAATTACAAAAAATATATATATATATAGAATTGCAATTAGTGGAAAATTGGTAGATGATTTAAGTGAGGCCGAATTAAATGATGAAAATAATTATTTATTTAATCGAAATGATGAAAGTGCAAAAAGAAATTATAAAGGATGGGTAGAGACAATCGACGTAGAAACAAATGATACCAGATTATATAATATTCGTCATAATGACAAATATAATATTAATGATCGTGTTTTTTTTACATTTTTTGCAAAATATAAGAAAATCACAGATATAGACGATGGTAATACTCATATGCGACATAAAGTAATTGTTGAAACGGGACATATAGATGATAGTCCATACATACAACCTGCTCATCGGCGCCGTGGCAAACATTATCCTGAAAGAACTATGGTCAAGATAAGATATATTAATTCAGATATGGTAAAAAAATTTGGATGGTTCGATGTTAATGAGATTAATTTATTCAAAATAGGTGCATTAGCAAATACTAAAACAATAATTACCAAAGAATATTTGGAATATGAAGAAAGGGGTAACTATTTGAGTGAAACATTTAATAAATTTAAAGATAAAAATCAAGATGGATATGCAACATATCATTTGGAATATAGTAAAAATAAAAGAGGCAATCCAAATTTAATTAATTTATTGGAAGAACGGGGAATTGGTGGACAAGAATTTTTTTATGATTCTGTCGAAGATATGTCAGGTTATGCACCAATTAAAAAAGTAAATATGAAAGAATTAAGAAATTTAAAAGGGATTGGATTAGATTTAGAGAAATATAAAAAAAATTTATTTCCCGAGAGGATAGATTTTTTAGATACCATAATTGAAGATGATAAAGAATTAAAATCTGAAAAACGACCATTTGAAGCATGGGAAGAACGGCCAGATGGTTGGTCGTCTGATGATGAATTAGCAGAAGAAGAGTTTGATTTAGGAATGAGAAACAAACATATAAAAGAAATAATAGATGCAAAAAGGCGAGGTAAAACGAGATCACTTCAAAAAGATTGGTATATAAAACATCAACTGAAAAATATAGGAGATGATACCCTAGAAGATAATCCTGCATTACAAACAGAGCCGATACAAAATATATTAAGAAAATCTCTACATAAAAAATATGGTATCAGAAGTTTTGGACAAACACCAATGCAAAGAATAAATTTAGGTCAACAATTAAGAGAAAGAAATTCAGATGAAGGAAGAGAATTAGCATCAAGAATAGATAGAATGGAAAGATCCAGAAATATTAGAAGTAGCCAAAATGCAGAGAGACTTGACGATGAATTATTACAGCAATCTAGATTAATTCATGGCAGAACACCTGTTCAAGTTATGGATTTAGAAAATCAACTTAGATATAGACATAATCGAAGCATGGGTGTGGGGGATAATATTAGTAGAAATATTGATAGAGAACGTCGTAGAAGAGATGAATCGACAAGAAGAGAAAGGGAATTATTTGAATTAGAAAATTCAGATATAGAATCATAAAAAAATTAAATATTATAATATAATATGAAAATGTTACAATATATAATATTATTTTTAATCGGTATAATTATATTTTATTATTTAAATAATAAAGATACATTTAGTATAGGTGTTCCGTGGATAATTGTAGATAGGTCATTGGCAGACGGCGTGACAATTCAATTATCGGGAGAACCATTTCGGTGCAATACTGATGCAAATGGTGATTTTATAGATGGACATATTACAGAAACATGTTTTAAAAAATATAGTGATGTTGTTAGAAAAATTGACGATATTGACCCCGCGGCACTACCAAATATTGTGCCCGATATATATCATATTGTCCGAGATGTAGAAAAAGACCATTATAGAACAGATTTAGAATATATGTGCAAAAACCCTCATAAAAAAATAAGTGGCACCCATATATCGCAATCAACTGGAGTAAATAGTGAATGGAAACAAAAAACCAAACAGAATTATGAAACAAAACCTTTAATGCCAAGAAAAAATTTAAAAATTACTTCTGATGGAAGAAATTATAGTAATGTTGAAGATTTGTCAGAAGTAAAATATAATAGTTTAGATACTATATCATATGCGTGTGATACTGAAAAAACACAAAGTAAACCAGTGTATAATTTATTATGTAAAGATAGAAAAAAATTTGTTCTAAGTACACATGGTATTATCGTGACAAATTCTAAAAAAACAACTATACCACAATTATTTCAATTAAAATTATACAAATCACATAATAATAAATGTATTAAGAATACTTTTTATGGTCAATCATTACAGTACGAATCAATTATTAGAGGAACCGATGTAATGGATCTCTATAATGGTAAAAATATTAAAAGTAATAAGAAATATTTGGCAGTATTAGATATGTCACAACCATCAGAAAATAGGCCATTGGAAGAATTAGTATATAGTGAATTAAGTCAATTAAATAGTGGTCGCTTATACTTGACTTCTAGAGAAGACCGTGAACACTACACAACTAAATCAGATAGATTATATTTTACAAATGGGGATCATATGTATTCTTTTTCTACTGACGGAGACGCATCATTGGTTGTAGAAGAGAGATTGGAAGCAAATATGGTAAGATTTTTAAATCCATTTATGTTGAATAGTTGCATACTACATGATAATGGTGATACTACGCCATTAGATATAATTCAATTAAAAACAGGAAATCCAGAGTTTAGATCTTCCCCACGATTTCCCGGGGTATTTCCAAGTGAAATATTTCCGAATGGCGCAATTCCAAATAATTTAATAATCCACGAAGTTGGTCAACCAACTGAATTTAATTCTCCACATACACAAGCTGCCCAATGGAATATATCACGATTACCAGAAATACCACAATATGCACAAATACCACAAATGAATGATGAATTAATAAGATTATGTCAACTAGCATC
>Ga0114999_10009654_pt1 | contig 10544 bp, 14 predicted proteins | sample ArcticOcean_MG_C_3_FD_89820 | JGI IMG/M metagenome (GOLD analysis project Ga0114999, IMG submission 89820) | Marine microbial communities from western Arctic Ocean - ArcticOcean_MG_CB8_126 | ecosystem: Environmental > Aquatic > Marine > Oceanic | place: Arctic Ocean: Canada Basin | collected... | reverse complement strand
TTTGTTTTTTTGTTATTGTTTTTTTTTAGGTTTTTTTTTTTATTTTGTATCTATTTCAATTGTTTTTTTTTTTTTTTTTTTTTTATCTAATAATGATGTGTGAATTTTTTTTTTAGGTAAAATAAAACCATTATTTTCAGCAGATAAGATTGTTAAAAAAAACAAAGAAAACAATATTATTATTAAATTCAGTAGACTATTATTTCGATAAAGCATAATGTTAATAAGATTAAAAATTAATTATATTATTTTAATATATGTTTAAAGGATCAATTGTTGCATTAATTACACCTTTTAAGGATGACAAATTAGATGAAAATAATTATATAAATTTAATTCATCATCATTTGGATAATGGAACCCATGGATTAGTTCCTGGGGGAACAACAGGTGAATCCCCAACACTTTCTCATGAAGAGCATAAAAAAATAATAACTCTATCAGTTAAAGAATGTAAAAATAAAATACCTGTTATCGCTGGCACTGGTTCAAACTCTACATCAGAAGCTATAGAGCTTTCAAAATTTGCCGATAAAGCTGGTGCTGATGGATTGCTAATAGTAACTCCATACTACAACAAACCAACTCAAGAAGGTCTTTACCAACATTATAAACAAATTAACGATAATGTTGGCATCCCAATAATAATTTATAACATACCTTCAAGATCTGTAGTTGATATGTCGGTTGAAACTATGGCTCGACTATTTGAATTAAAAAATATTGTTGGAGTTAAAGATGCAACAGGTGATTTAAATCGTGCTGACCATCAATTAAAAACTATGGGGAAAGAATTTATTATGCTCACAGGTGAAGATGGTAACGCTTTAGAGTTTAATAAAAGAGGCGGAAGAGGCTGTATAAGTGTAACAGCTAATGTCGCTACAAAACTATGTGTTGAAATGCAAGATGCTTCTTTATCAAGAAATAATCAAAATCTTCAAGCCAGGGCAGAAGAAATAAATAAACTTCTAACACCCTTAAATAAATCTCTTTTTTTTGAAAGCAATCCATCGCCCGTTAAATATGCAGCTTCATTACTAGGACTTTCACCTGATGATGTTAGACTACCTTTAGTAAAAGTTACAGATGGCACAAAGACTGCTGTCCAACAAGCATTGCAACACGCTAAATTAATTTAATGAAACAAAAAGCTGTTCCTGGGCAAAAAATAATTTGTCTTAACAGGAAAGCTAGTTTTAATTATTTTTTTCTGGAGTTGATCGAAGCAGGTATTTCATTAAGAGGATCTGAAGTTAAATCCATTCGAGATGGTAAAGCAAGTATCGCAGATGCATACGCGATCGATAAAAAAGGAGAAATATTTCTTATTAATTCACACATACCTTTATATAAACAATCAAGTTATAATAATCACGATCCAAAAGGTGATCGTAAATTATTACTTAAAAGAAAAGAAATTAATAAATTGATAGGTAGAATTAATCAAGAAGGCTTAACTTTAGTTCCAACTAAATTATATTTTCAAAATGGAAAAGTTAAAATTCAAATTGCAGTTGCCAAAGGAAAAAAACTTCATGATAAAAGGCAGGTTAAGAAAAAGAGAGACTGGAACAGAGAAAAAGCTAGAGTTTTTAGTAATTCAAAAAAATGATTTTTATTAACATTGGATCAAACCTTACTTCGCTACATGGCGATAGGTTTTATAATTTAAATAAATCAGTTAATTTAATTACTATAGAAAAAATAAAAATTATTAAAATTTCAGGTATTTACGAAACTCCATCTTATCCTAATCAAAAAAATCCTAAATTTTTAAACATAGGTTTAGAAATTCAAAGTGATAATAAACCTGAGCTTTTAATTAAAAAGTTTAATAAGATTGAAAAAAAATTGCAAAGAAATCGTGGTTTGAAAAATAAACCTCGAACATGCGATATAGATCTAATAGATTATAATGGAAAAATAATTAATTCTAAAAATATCAAAACACCACATCCTAGAGCTCATTTAAGGAATTTTGTACTCTTCCCTTTGCAAGAAATTGCTCCTATGTGGGTACACCCCATTTTTAACAAACAAATAGATGTTATTATTAAAAAACTTAATTCTAAATTAAGGAATGAGATTACAAGATTAAAAGAAAGTGTTATGATCAATAAATGATTAATAATGAGCAACTTTTATCAAAAATTAGATCATATAATAAATTTTTAAATGCTGATATCTTAAGCAAAGCTTATAATTTTGCCTTAGAAGCACACAAAAATCAAAAAAGATTTTCAGGCCTTCCGTATATAGTTCACCCAATTGCTGTTGCTGACATTTTAACTGAATTGAAGTTAGATAGCGCCACAATTATTACAGGTTTACTACACGATACAATTGAAGATACAAAAGCTACTTATGATATTGTTTTAAAAGAGTTTGGTAAAGAAGTTGCTGATTTAGTAGATGGTGTCACAAAAATATCTGCCCTAGAAGAAAAAGGTGCAGAAAATTCACAAGCAGAAAATTTTAGAAAATTAATTTTAGCTACCTCTAAAGATATTCGTGTTTTATTAGTAAAGTTAGCTGACCGTTTACACAACATGAGAACCATTAATGCTTTTGAATCTCAAGATAAAAAAAAACGTATTTCTAAAGAAACCATGGAGATTTATGCGCCTCTAGCTGATAGAATGGGCATGAATGCAATTCGAGATGAGTTAGAGGATCTTTCTTTTTCAATCTTAAACACCAAGGCAAGAGACTTAATTATAGAGAGACTAAAATTTATTAAAAATAATAGAGTAAATAATTTTACAAAAATTTCGGATGAATTAATCGCTATACTGAAAGATAATAGTGTTATCGCATCCGTTACAGGTAGAGAAAAAACTCCTTTTTCAATTTGGTTAAAAATGCAAAATAAAAAAATTTCTTTGGAACATTTAACTGATATTATTGGATTTAGAATAATTGTAAATTCTATTAGTGACTGTTACAAAACACTTGGTGTTTTTCACAGCAAATTTTCTTCTATACCATTAAAGTTTAAAGACTATATCTCCACACCTAAAATTAATAAATATCAAGCAATTCATACAGCTATTATAGGACCAGAAAAACAAAGAATTGAAATACAGATTAGAACTCAACAAATGCATGAATTTGCAGAAAGAGGTATTGCGTCTCACTGGAAATATAAATCTTCAGAAAAAAATTCTGATTTTTCATGGCGTCAGTATGAGTGGCTTAGAGATTTAGTTGAGATAATGGAAACAGGAAACAGCCCTGAACACTATTATGAATTTACAAAATTACAAATGTTTCAAGAAAACGTTTTTTGCTTTACACCAAACGGCGCGGTTATAAAATTACCTAAAGACGCGACACCAATCGATTTTGCTTATGCTGTTCATACTAAAATTGGAGATACTGCTATTAGTTGCAAAATTAATGGACAAGAGGCTCCTTTGCAAACAGCACTTTTTAACGGAGATACAGTTGAAATTATAAACTCTAAAAATGTTTCACCATCTCTTCATTGGCTTTCGTCATCGAAAACAGGAAAAGCTCGAGCCTCTATTAGAAGATACTGGCATGATAAATTAGAAGATCAAGGTGTAAAAAAAAAAAAACAATATTCTATTACCCTAGTCGTGTATTTACCAGATGAGCCAGGAATGTTAGGCCAAGTTAGTACTTTAATCGGATTAAGTGGCAGTAATATTTTAAATGTAGAGTTATTAGAAAAAAAAGATAAAATTATCAAGTTTTCATTTGATTTACAAATAAATGATTTAAAAAACTTTACAAACTTGATAAGTCAAATCAAACAGAAAAACTTAAATTTTAGAATAATTAGAAACAAAAGAAAAAAAAATGCTTTCATACAAAGAATCTTTAAAAATTTTAAAAGAGACTAATGCTTTATTAGATGGACATTTTATACTTTCATCAGGTTTACATACCGCACAATACATTCAATGTGCACAGTTATTAAGCAAACCATTTAAGTCTGCTAAGTTTTGTAGATCACTTTCAGAAAAAATTACTAAAGAGTTTAAAGGAATAGATATAATTCTTTCTCCAGCTATGGGTGGAGTTGTGATTGGTTATGAAATTGGCAGATTATTATCAATCGAAACAATTTTTTCCGAAAGAGTAAATGGTGAATTTATACTTCGAAGAGATTTTAATATATCTACAAATTCTAAAGTTTTAATTGTTGAAGACGTAATCACAACTGGCAAGTCTAGTTTAGAATGTGCTACTTTAGTCGAAAAAGCGGGAGCTAAAGTCTTAGGGTTTGCTTGTTTGATAGATAGATCAATTCAAAATTCAAAAATTAATAAAAAAATAATTTCTCAAATTGAGATTAATATTCCAACTTATGAAGAAAATAAACTGCCTAAAAATTTACTTTCTATACCTGCTGTAAAACCTGGTAGTAGAGAAGTTATATGAATAAAATCAGACTTGGTGTTAATATTGATCATGTTGCAACCGTTAGAAATGCAAGAGGCGAAGAGTACCCAAGCCCTTTACGTGCAGCACTTTTAGCACAAAAATTTGGTGCGCATTCAATTACAATACATTTAAGGGAAGATCGAAGACATATAAATGATACAGACTTAAAAAAAATTAAATCAAAACTTAAAATTCCTTTAAATTTAGAAATCGCCGCAACAAATGAAATGTTAAAAATTGCTTTAAAACACAAACCAAATTTTATATGTATTGTGCCTGAAAAAAGAAAAGAGATTACAACAGAGGGAGGTTTAAATTTACATTACAAAAAAGAATATCTAAAAAAAATGATTATTAAAATAAAAAAAAACGGATCTAGAATAAGCTTATTTATCGAACCCAACATAAAAGATATTGAACAAGCAAAATATTTAAAGTCTGATTGTGTAGAATTTCACACTGGTAAAATTTGTAATTTGATAAATAATAATAAATCTTATAAATCTGAATTTAATAAAATTAAAAATGCAGTCAATTTTGCAAAAAAACTAGGCTTAGATGTTCATGCTGGCCATGGATTAACTTATAAGTCAGCTAAAATTATTTCTAAAATTAAAAATATTATGGAATTTAATATTGGACATTTTTTAATAGGTGAATCTATTTATATTGGTTTACCTAAAGTTATTAAAAAATTTAAACAAATTATATATTAATGGTAAATATTTTTGGCATAGGAACTGATTTAGTTGATATTTCAAGAATTAAATTTTTTATTAAAAAAAATAAAAATTATAAAAAAAAAATTTTTTCTTTAAAGGAAATTAAATACTGTGATTCTAAATTTAACAAAATTTCTAGTTATGCCAAAAGATTTGCAGCTAAAGAAGCGTTTACTAAAGCATTGGGAACGGGCATTTCTAAAGGTATTTCTTTTAATGAAATCTCAATTAATAATAATTCTGATGGCAAACCATTTATTGAGTTATTAGGAAAAACAAAAACAATTTTTAAAAATATAATTAAAAAAAAAAATAAAATTTATTTATCTTTATCTGATGAAAAAAATTTTGCATTAGCAATGGTAGTTATAGGTTATTAATGAAAAAAAATATATTGACGACAATAGTTGAAAATTTAAAAACAATATTTTATGCTTTAATTATAGCTGTAATTATAAGATCATTCTTTTATCAGCCTTTTTATATACCTTCGTCCTCAATGGAGCCGACACTTTTAATTGGTGATCGTATATTTGTCGCTAAGTACAGTTATGGTTATAGTAAACATTCTTTTCCTTTTAGCCCTCCTCTTTTTTCAAATCGAATTTTAGGTAATCTTCCACAATATGGAGATTTAGTAGTTTTTAAAACACCTTCTGACAATAGAACGGACTACATCAAAAGACTAATAGGTTTGCCTGGCGATACTGTGCAATTTAAAAATGGAAAAATATTTTTAAATAACAAAGAAATACTAAGAGAAAAAGTTGCCAGCATATATAAAATAAGATGTGGTTCATTGACTCCTAATATCGACGCTTATAGGGAAACCTTACCGAATGGAAAGAAATATGTAGCTGTTTACAACAAAGAAGGAACTATGCAAAATACCGATCAATACGAAGTACCCTCAGGACATTTCTTTTTTTTAGGAGACAACCGTGACTGTTCTAAAGACAGCAGATTTTTATCAAGTGTTGGATTTGTTTTAAATGAAAATTTAGTAGGTAATGCTAAATTAATTTTTTTTTCCAACGACACTATATCTGGAAGCATATTTAAATTTTGGAATTGGGGTCAATCACTTAGAATAGAAAGATTTTTTAATTTATTAAAATGATAGAAATTCTGAATAAATTACAAAAAACAATTAATATTAAATTTAAAAATATAGAGTTGTTAAAAAAAAGTTTAGTACATAAAAGTCATAACAATATTGAAAATAATGAAAAATTAGAGTTTTTGGGCGACAGAGTGTTGGGACTTGTTATTGCAAAAACGTTACTTAAAATTTACCCAGATGACAAAGAAGGTATCTTAGATAAAAAATTTGCCAATCTTGTAAATAAAAAAACGTGTCTACTAGTTGGTAAAAAATTAGAATTAAAAAAATACATTACAACAGGAAAATCATTTATGAACTTAAGTAAATCAGAAGATAAAATTATAAGTGATGGACTTGAGGCATTATTAGGCGCAATATTTTTAGATCAAGGAATAAATGTAGCAGAAAAGTTTATATTAAATTCTTGGAGTGCATTTTTGGATAAATCTTCTGTAACTGAAATTGATCCTAAAACGCAATTACAAGAATATAGTTTAAAAAATTTTAAGATATTACCTGTTTATATAATTAATAAAAAATCTGGACCACAACATAGTCCAATTTTTAAAGTTGAAGTCCAAATTAAAACATCAAAAAAATACTATGCATTTGGAACTAGTAAAAAAAATGCTCAACAAAATGCTGCAAAAAAATTATTAACAGAATTAAAAATTAAATAATGAATTGGCAGGATGAGGGATATTTACTTTCTAAAATTAAATTTAGAGAAAATGCCAATATAATAAATGTTTTTACAAATACTCATGGGAAAGTAAGCGGTATTGTTTATGGCGCTAATTCAAGAAAAATAAGGAATTTCTTACAAATTTTTAACAAAATTTTTGTTTTTCATTCTGTAAAAGGCGAAAATAAAATTGGATATTTTAAAACTGAATTAATAGAAGCAATATCCCCAAGATATTTTAACGATAAAAAAAAAACTTCTGCTTTGTTATCCTTGTCTTCAATTCTAAAGCTATTATTACCTGAGTCTCAACCATACAAAAATTTGTTCTCTTCATTAGATAATTTATTAAAAAATTTTAGCAAAGACAATTGGGTTATTTATTATATTTTTTGGGAACTAAGTTTATTAAAAGAGCTCGGATTTGATCCTTATCTTGATCAATTTAAAAATACAAATAGTGAAATCTTAAATCATAAAACTATTAAAATTGATAATGTAAAATATCAAGTACCAATTTTTTTAATAAAAAAAAAAAATTTAGAAATCTTAGATAACAAAACTATTTCATTGGCATTGAACTTTACAAGAAGTGTATTAACAAATAAATTTTTTTTACCAAATAGTTTACTTTTCCCAAAATCTAGAATATTATTAGAAAATTATTTTAATTGATTTGCAACATCTAGCGCAAAATATGTTACAATTGCATTAGAACCAGCTCGTTTTAAAGAAATTAAACTTTCGATAATTGCATCTTGGTTAATAATTTTTTGTTTAATTCCATTTTTAATTAAAGCATATTCACCTGATACTTGATAAGAAAAAACTGGAATTTTAAAGTTGTCTTTTACTTTCCTTATAATATCTAGGTAGGGCAATCCTGGTTTAATCATAACTATATCCGCGCCTTCTTTAACATCTAGCGCCACTTCTCTCAAAGCTTCAGATGAATTTCTAAAATCCATTTGGTAAGTTTTTTTATCACCGATTAATATTTTTTTTGAACCAACGGCATCTCTAAATGGTCCATAAAAATTAGATGCATATTTAACTGCGTAAGAAACAATTTGAGTATCGTGAAATCCTTTTTGATCTAATGCCTTTCTAATTCTTCCAACCCTACCGTCCATCATGTCAGATGGTGCTATAATATCACATTCCATTTGAGCCTGTAGCAAAGACTGCTTTATTAATGACTCTATGGTTAAATCATTATCTATTTTTTTATTTTTGATAATACCATCATGTCCATGTTTCGTATATGGGTCAAGCGCGACATCACACATTATACCAATATCATTCTTAAATTTTTTTTTTAAAACTCTTAACGCCTTACAAATTAAGTTATTTTCGTTTAAGGCCTCACTTCCGCTGTCATTTTTTTTGATTATTTTTGTATAAGGAAAAAGTGCCAAAAGCGGGATACCAAATTTGCATGCCTTTTCAACAACTTTACTTAATTCATCAATTGAATATCTGTAAATATTTGGCATAGATTTAATAACTTCTTTTTTTTTGTTACCATTAGCCACAAATAAAGGCAGTATAAGATCATTCACAGACAAGTTGTACTCAGAAACAAGTCTTCTGATCCAATCTGCTTTCCTGTTTCGTCTCATTCTTAACGAAGGATATGTACCAATTATTTTCATTTAATTTTTTTAAAAGTTTATTATATGTGACAATTATAATATTATAAATCTACATAAAAGTAATTTAATGAATAATCATAAATTTAATTAAAGTGAAAACACTATTTACAAAACTATGTATTGCCTCGGATCATGCGGGTTATATTTTAAAAGAAAAAGTTAAAGATTTTTTAATTAGTAAAGGCATTTCCGTAATAGATCTTGGGCCTTTTTCTACCGATTCCGTAGATTACCCTGATTATGCTAAAAAGGTAGCAAAACGAGTTATTTTAAAAAAAAGCGACCTCGGTATATTAATATGTGGATCCGGTATTGGAATGGCAATTGCAGCAAATAAATTTAAAGGAATTAGAGCTGCTCAGTGCTATAATAAGTTTAGCTCTACATTTTCAAGACAACACAATAACGCAAACATTATTTGCTTAGGATCAAGAATGTTAAAAAAAAATGAAGCCTTTAAACTTGTTTCCTGTTTTTTAAAAATAGAGTTTAAAGGTGGCAGACATCAAAAAAGAATTAATAAAATTTAATTTATGGATAAAGAAAATTTAAATAATTTTTTTAACAAAGATTTAAAAAGTAGTGATTTTGACCTTTATGAATCTATACGGAAAGAATTTAATAGACAGATTAATCATGTAGAACTAATAGCATCAGAAAATATGGTCTCTAAAGCAGTTCTTGAAGCCCAAGGTTCAGTTTTAACAAACAAATATGCCGAAGGTTATTCAGGAAAAAGATATTATGGTGGATGTGAGTTTGTTGATATTACAGAAAACTTAGCAATTGAAAGAGCTACTAAGCTTTTTAATTGTAAGTTTGCTAATGTCCAGCCTCATTCAGGGGCGCAAGCAAACGGTGCCGTGTATTTAGCTTTGATTAAACCAGGTGACACAATTCTAGGTATGAGTTTAAATTCAGGAGGACATTTAACTCACGGCGCTAAACCAGCGCAATCAGGTAAATGGTTCAATGCAATACATTACGATGTTGATCCAAAAACAGGTTTAATTGATTATGAAAATGTTGAAAAACTTGCGACACAAAACAATCCAAAAATTATTATTGCCGGCGGAAGTTCTTACTCAAGAATTATTGATTTTAAAAAATTTAGAAAAATTGCCGACAAAATAAAAGCATACTTGCTAGTAGATATGGCTCATTTCTCTGGACTTGTTGCAGGAGGCGTTTATCCTAATCCCGTCGAATACGCTGATGTTGTTACTTCAACTACACATAAAGTGTTAAGAGGACCAAGGGGTGGAATAATTTTAACCAATAGCGAGGAATTAATTAAAAAAATTAATTCTGCAATATTTCCCGGTCTACAAGGAGGTCCTTTGATGCATGTTATAGCAGCTAAAGCTGTTTGTTTTAAAGAAGCTTTAGATAATAATTTTAAAATATATACAAAGAAAGTTATCGAGAATGCAAAAACTTTGTCTGAAACTTTAGTAAAAAATGATTTCAAAATATTCTCGGGTGGGACCGACACACATCTAATGTTATTAGATTTAAGAGATTTTAAATTAACAGGTAAGCTAGCAGAATTTAGTTTAGGTAATGCGAATATTACTTGTAACAAAAACGCAATTCCTTTTGACAAACAGAGCCCTATGATTACATCTGGTGTTAGACTAGGAACTTCAGCCTCGACAACTAGGGGATTTGCTCAAAAAGAGTTTGTGCTAGTGGGTCAGTTAATTTCTAAACTACTCAAAAATCTCGCAAAACATCCAGAAAACAACTCTAAAGTAGAAAATGAGGTTAAAAAAGAGGTAATTGATCTTTGTGCTTCTTTTCCTATATATAGTACTCAATAAATAAAAAAATACTATGCTTTGTCCATTTTGTAAAGAAAAAGACACCTCCGTTGTTGATTCAAGACCAACAGAAGACGGTACGGCAATTAGAAGAAGAAGACTTTGTGGTTGCGAAAGAAAAGAGAGATTTACTACTTT
>Ga0114999_10009652_pt1 | contig 10544 bp, 10 predicted proteins | sample ArcticOcean_MG_C_3_FD_89820 | JGI IMG/M metagenome (GOLD analysis project Ga0114999, IMG submission 89820) | Marine microbial communities from western Arctic Ocean - ArcticOcean_MG_CB8_126 | ecosystem: Environmental > Aquatic > Marine > Oceanic | place: Arctic Ocean: Canada Basin | collected... | reverse complement strand
GATAATGACTAAAAATAATATTTCTAGAAAGGAATGTTTGTTGTTACCTTTAAATACAACGCTTGATGCGCTAAATAAGAAATCTTTATGAATTTAAAAAAAATAATTTGTTGGCCTCCATTACTAGGGGGTGTTGGTGCTGGGGCGACTATTGGAATTCTTGCGTACATAACTTTCCAATCTATTTTAGCTGGCACTAACTACGGACTTTGGCTTGCAGCATCTTTTGGTTCGTCTGTCGTTGTTGTTTTTGGATATCCAGATAATGAATTTGCTCAACCAAAAAACGTATTATTCGGTCACCTTCTGTGCGCTTTGATAGGAATTATATTTGTAACTTTATTTAAAATTACTCAAGATAGAACAATCTTTTTTTTAACTATAGGCCTTGCCGTGGGTCTTTCTGTTATGCTTATGATGGCATTAAAAATTACACATCCGCCCGCAGGAGGAAATGCAATTGTAGTAATGCTAACACAAGATTCTTTTCAATTTTTAATATTTCCAGTTATGGTTGGTGCAATTACAATTATAATTGGAGGAGTAATTTATAATCGATTTATTTTAAAAAAAAATTATCCTACAAAGTGGTTCTAGCATGAACTCGAAATACAAAACAATTAAATATAAACAAAATAAACCTTCGGATATTGAAGATTTGGTATCTATTGAAGAACCGCTTGAAATGGTCGTTCGTTACAAAAAAAAAAATGAATGGATAGACAATTCTATTTCAATTACAATGAGAACACCAAAAAATAACGAAGATTTAATTCTTGGTTTATTATTCTGCGAAGGAATAGTTCAAAAAATTTCAGAAATAGAAAAAGTTGAACCTTTGGGTGATAAGGTTGGAAAATTTTATTTACAAAATAAAATTCGAGTTACTTTAAATAGTGGCGAAAACCTTGATATTAAACATCTCAGAAGAAATTTTTTAACAAATTCAAGCTGCGGTGTGTGTGGAAAAACATCAATGGATTCCTTGGAAATAATTTGTAAAACTAAAATAAATCAAGATAATCCTAAAATTAAAAGTTCGTTAATAACCAAAGTGCCTAATATCCTAAGACAAAGCCAATCAGAATTTTCAAAAACAGGGGGAATACATGCAAGCGCTCTTTTTAATACTGAAGGAAAACCTTTGGTAATTAGAGAAGACGTTGGTAGACACAACGCTTTAGACAAAGTAATAGGTCGCAGCTTTAAAAACTCTATATTTGATACAAAAAATCAATTTATAGCTTGCTCAGGCAGATTAAGTTTTGAATTGGTTCAAAAAAGCCTAATGGCAAATATTGCCTTATTAATGGGCGTGGGTGCACCAACAAGTCTTGCTATAGATTTAGCAAAACGGTCCGATATGACATTAATTGGTTTTGTTAAATCGGACAGTTTTAATATATATTGTGGAGAAAATCGTATTTTAAAAACAAATTAATATGTCAAAAAATATAAGTAAACTATCTGGAAGGAAAGGTCTTAAAGATAATCTCTTTAAGCGAATGATTGATATAACTAATAAATCTCAAAATGGCAAAGAGATAAAACAGCTAGCTGATGAATATAATGTGGGTATGTCAACTATTCATGGCGCAGAAAGTTTTTATGAATTTTTAAGACCTGCGCATAAAGAAAAAAAAGCGTGGGTATGCAATGGCAGCGCGTGCATGTGTGCTGGAAATCAAGATAAACTTAAAGAAAAATTGGTAGGTAAATTAGGCAAGGATAAAGTGGGTGAAATGTTTTGCTTGGGTCATTGTTATGAAAATACAGCTTTTCATTATGATGGTTATAATTACTCAGGAAAAGACATTGATCAAATTGATGAAATTATAAAAGGGAAAAAGATAAATAAAAAAAATATTAATTCAGTAAGCCACGCAACAACAAGTATATTGATGGGTGAAGACTTATCTTCTATTGAAAAATTTAAAGATTTATTATTACAAACATTAAAAAAAGATAAAAAAGAAACTCTTAAAACCATAACTGATTCAAATCTGTGTGGCAGAGGTGGTGCAGGTTTTCCAACTGGAATGAAATGGAATTTATGTGGTCAAGAAAAAGTAAAAAAAAAGTATGTAGTATGTAATGCTGACGAAGGAGACTCGGGTGCCTTTTCCGATAGATATCTTTTAGAAGATCAGCCTCTTAAAGTTTTATTTGGGATGATTGCTTGTGCTTATATTATAGGAAGCGACGAAGGTGTTCTTTATATTAGAGGAGAATATCCAAAATCAATTGAAATCATCAATGGTACAATTAACGAATTAAAAAAATTAAATCTCTTAGGTGAAAATATCTTGGGTACTAATTTTTCGTGCGATTTATCTATCTGTATTGGTCAAGGTGCTTATATATGTGGTGAAGAAACTGCTTTAATAGCATCTATTGAGGGAAGAAGAGCAGAGGTTGATGTTAGACCACCTTTTCCAACTGTTGAAGGTTTATATAAAAAACCAACTGTAGTTAATAACGTAGAAACTTTAGCTGCTATAGCTAGCATATTAAAACATGGTGCAAAATCTTTTTCATCTATAGGTAATGCTAAATCTGCTGGTACAAAACTTGTTTGCTTAGATAGTTTGTTTAAAAACCCTGGTGTTTATGAGATGGATATGGGAACTCCTATGAAAAAAATAATTTATGATATTGGGGGAGGATTTATAGAACCTGTAAAAGCTTTACAAGTTGGAGGTCCATTGGGTGGAGTTATTCCAATCAAAGAAGTAGAAAAATTAAATTTAGATTTTCAAGAATTTACTAGCGCAGGCTTTATGTTGGGTCATGGCAGTATTGTGAGTATTCCAGAAAATTTTAATATGATTAAATACATTCATCATTTGTTTAAATTCACCGCCGAAGAGTCTTGTGGAAAATGTTTTCCTGGAAGAATAGGTTCATATCGGGGTAAAGAAATGTTTGACCAAGCTGTGAACAAAACAAACAAAATTCCAATTAAACTCCTAGATGAGCTGCTTATTACTATGAAAAAAGGCAGTTTATGTGCTCTTTGTGGAGCAATTCCAGTGCCTATTCAAAACATACTTAAATATTTTACCCATGAATTTAAAGCTGATATAAACCAGGAAGCTTAGAGGAATAATGAAAAACGGAAAAAATAAAAAAAACGGATCAAATGGCAAAGACTATAATTTTGCTTACATTAATGGTGTAGCTCATGAAATTAAATCTAATCATACTTCTGTTTTAAAATTTGTAAGAGAGCATACTAGTGAAAAAGAAGTTCCTAGCTTGTGTGATGATCCAAATTTAGCTCCTTACGGGGCGTGCAGAGTTTGTTCTGTTGATGTTGCTCTTAAAAAAGATGGACCAACAAGAACGGTAGCTTCGTGTCATACACCAGTAACTAAAGGATCCTATATAATTACTCAAAATGAAGATTTAACAAAGTTAAGAAAAAATATTGTAGAGCTTGTTCTTACCGATCATCCAATGACATGTTCGACTTGTGAAGTTAATAATAACTGTGAATTACAAACAGTTGCAAATGATTTAAAAATTAATAGCCACAGATATAATAAGCCTAAACAAAATAAAGGAACGCCCAAAGATACTTCTCATCCATATATGACAATGAATTTAGATAACTGCATTAATTGTGGTCGTTGTGTAAGGGCTTGTGATGAAATTCAAGGTTCATTTGTTTTAACAATGAGCGGAAGAGGTTTTGACTCAAAAATTACCACTGATAATGATTTAATGTTTGGTGACTCTTCTTGCGTTTCTTGTGGAGCTTGCGCACACACATGTCCAACTGATGCTATATCAGATGTTTTTGCATCTAAATCGGCTGACTATGATGAAAAAATTAGAACAACTTGTTCTTATTGTGGTGTGGGATGTAATTTAGAAACATCAATAAAAGATGGTAAGGTTGTATCAATTGATACTCCTAAACAAACTGAAGTGAATGCAGGTCATACTTGTATAAAAGGTAGATATGCATTTGGTTTTTATGATCATGCAGACAGACTAAAAAGTCCTTTAATAAAAAGAAATGGAAAATTTGAAAAAGCATCGTGGGATGAAGCATATGATTATATTAAAAATAAATTAGAAAAAATAATAAAAGAAAATGGACCAGATGCTATTGCGGGTATTTCTTCAGCAAGATGTACCAATGAAGAAAATTATGTTTTTCAAAAAATGATTAGAGCCGCAATAGGAACAAATAATATCGACTGTTGTGCAAGAATTTGTCATTCGCCAACAGCTTGGGGTATGCAACAAACATTTGGAACTGGAGCAGCAACAAACTCTACAGAAGACATTTATCATGCAGATTTATTTTTAGTGATTGGTGCAAATCCAACAAACGCTCATCCTGTTACTGGTGCAAAAATTAAACAACAAGTGATGAAAGGAAAGAAACTTATAGTTTTAGATCCTGTAACAACGGATGTTGCAAAATTAGCAGATTATCATATTAGGTTAAGACCTGGAACAAATGTGGCAGTTTTAAACATGATGTTATATTTCATCATAGAATCTAAATTACATAAAGAAGATTTTATTTTAAGTAGAACAGAAGGTTTTGAGAAATTTGTTAAAGAGATTAAAAAGTTAGATATTGATCACTTAGCTAATGTTGCGGGAGTTGATAAACAAAAAGTAAAAGAAGCTGCAATAGCCTACGCAACTGCAAAAAATTCAATGGAGTTTCATGGTTTAGGAGTTACAGAACAACAACAAGGCTCAAAAACAGTAATGTTAATTGCGGATCTTGCGATGATAACAGGAAATATTGGAAGACCAGGCGTTGGGGTAAACCCACTAAGAGGACAAAACAATGTTCAGGGTGCAGCTGATATGGGTTGTCAACCACATCAAGGAGCTGGATATTTTCCGGTCGCTGATGAAAAAATTCAAAATTTTTATACTGAAAAATACGGCGTTGTTCACCCAACAAAAGCTGGATTAAAAATCCCAGAAATTTTCGATGCCGCAATCAATAAGGAAGTAAAAGCTGTGTGGATTATTGGTGAAGATGTTGTTCAAACAGATCCTAATAGTGCCCACGTTGCCAAAGCAATGAATTCATTAGACTTGCTAGTTGTTCAAGAAATATTTATGAGTGAAACTGCAAAACATGCAGATGTAGTTTTGCCTGGAACCACTTTCTTAGAAAAAGATGGAACCTTCACAAATACCGAAAGAAGAGTTCAAAGAGTTAATAGAGCAGTAAAACCTCTTCCAGGGACAAAACCAGATGGAGTTATTGTTACGGAAATGATGCAAAAACTTGGCTACAATCAACCAATATATGATGCTGATCAAGTCTTAGCTGAAATTGCAGATGTAGTTCCTTTCTTCAAAGGGATCACAAGAGAAAGACTTGGAAAATTAGGATTGCAATGGCCAGTGAAAGAAGATGGAACAGATACAAAAATTCTACACCAAAAAGAATTTAAATTAGGAAAAGGTAGAATTAAGTATTTTGACTGGAAAGAAAGTAGTGAAATAGAAGAAAATAAAAAAGACTATCCGTTAATACTAACTACAAGCAGAGTATTAGCACATTACAACGCAGCTACTATGACAAAAAGAACAAAAAATATTAAAATTGTAGATGAAGATATTTTATTACTTCATCCAAAAGATGCAAAAAATAGAGAATTAAATACTGGAGATATAGCAAGACTTTATTCAGGAAGAGGTGAAGTATCCTTAAAAGTTGAGGTTACCGAAAGAGTTAAAGAAGGGGTTGTATTCACAACTTTTCATTTTCCAGAACACATGGTGAATATGGTAACTGGACATGGGAAAGATGAAGAAACGATGTGTGCAGAATATAAAGTTTCTTCTGTAGAAGTACAAAAAATATCAAATCAGTTTAAAACAAAAGTTTCAACTGAAAAAGAAGAAGCTAAAGTTTCGCCAGCTTAAATAATTTAAAATCTAATAAAAAATAATATTAAAAATGGAAAATTTTATTTATAAAATTTGTTCAATGGATGAATGGAATGATGCTGAAAAAGTGGGAGAATTTAGAGGCTCAAAAAAAGATTTAATTGATGGGTATATTCACTTTTCAAAAAAAGAACAGCTTAATTCCACTTTAAAAAAATATTATATTAATCAAGGTAAATTAATACTACTGAAAGTTGAAGTTTCAAATCTGAAAAATTTAAAATGGGAGAGATTACAAACAGAAGAAGCATTTCCTCATTTGTATTCTATTTTAAATTTAAAAAATATTAAAAAAACATTTGAAATACTTTTGAATAAAGATAGAACTCATAAACTTCCATCATACTTGTAATTTTTACTTCACTTTATAAGACGTAAGGTTCGGGTCTTTTGTTGTTTTCTAAAACTCTTTCAATGGCAAAACAAGATAAATCAATGGATTGGTAAGATCCCGTTGTAATTAATTCTGTTAAAGCTCTTCCAATTCCTGGAGCCTGCATTAGTCCTCTTCCCGTAAATCCTGTAGCAATAAAAAGATTTTCATACTTGGGGTGTTTTCCTACTACCGCATTATTATCAAGTTTATTACAATCATAGTATCCTGCCCAACCACCTGTTAATTTTAATTCTTCAAAAGCTGGTATTCTTTTTGCCAAAGCTGGCCAAACTAATTCTTCAAAATCATTCCACTCAGGTTCTAAGTCTTTTGCATCGAACTTTGATATAGGAGAACCAGCTAAATATTCATTACCTTCGGGTCTCCAATATACGCCTGTAGTTAAATCTCCAGTTAGAGGCATTTCTGGTATATGTTTAGAACATTTTACTCTAAAAACCGTATGCTTTTGTGGCACCACAGGAATATCTGACAATAGCTCGTTAGTCCAACACCCAGCTGCCGATATAATAGTTTTTGCATTTATTTCTTTAATAGATTTTATTTCCCCTTTAATAAATTCAGCGCCTAACTCAATTGCTTTACTTTTTAAAGCACTATGGAATAAGTGAGGATCTATCCAACCTTCAATTTTACTATCTGTGTAAGTGGCAGTTTCTATTCCTTCATTGCTTACATAAGGAAATACTTTCGATAACTCTTCTCCTTTAATATTTTTTGTACCAGCGTCACACGCTTTATGGTTTTTTAATGCTTCATATTGTTCTTTAGCATGTTCAGGGCCAAATAATAAAAGATACCCATTAGGAACCATGCTAGCTGTTGGGTTTGGATTTTTTTCTGTCTTAAGTAGTTCTGGAATTTGAAAAATAAAATCTTTTGCAAATTTACCAAGTAATATATTTTCTTTTTGAAAAAATTGTCTTCTAAAACCACCTAAAGATAATGGAAAGGATGCTTTTTTATAAGTTGGGTCACGCTCAATTACTTTAACTTTTCTTCCAGCCTTAGATAAAAAATAGGCTGATGAAGCTCCAATTATACCACCTCCGATAATTACAACATCATCCATATAAACTTATTATAAAAGATTGATCTTTAATTAAGAAGAAGAATGTTTAAATTTAAAATGAAAGCGAAAACTAGCCAGATGAAATAAGGCACCATAAGGAAAGAACTTAGCTTATTAATTGGATAATATAATTTCATTAACCACACAACTAAAAGCAAGATTGCAATTATTACTACTAATGCTAGAAATATTTGATGCAAAGCAAAAAAGACTACACTCCAACTTGCATTAACTAATAAATGAATAAAATAAATGTATATTATTTTTTCAGTTTTTTTAGGATTAATCCAAATTAACCAAATTCCAAATGCCATAGATACATAAAGAATCACCCAAATTGTAGGAAATATAAAATCTGGTGGATTAAATCCTGGTTTAATTAAAGTCGAATACCAGGGCTCTTTATATACACTCGTGACAAAACCACCCCAAGCAGATGCTCCAAAAGAAAAAGCTAAAAAAAATGATAAAGAAAAATATTTTTGAAAACGTTGCATGTTAATATGATTAGCATTTAAGCTATGCTTGATCTACCTCCATCAACAGCAATAATTTGCCCGGTAATCCATGAACTTTTTGGTGTTAGTAAAAAATTAGCTAAATTTGCCGAATCAATACCCGCTCCTATTCTTTTTAATGGATGCATTCTTGCAATAGATACTTCTATTGAAGGGCTTTTAATTACTGAACTTGCTATTTTTGATTTAGTTAGGCTTGGAGCAATGCAATTAACTCTTATATTAGGAGCTAGTTCTGCTGCTAGCGCTACAGTCAAACCTTCTACTGCTGCCTTAGCTGAAGAAATAATGCTATGATTTGGAAAACCTTTTTTTGCTGCCACTGTTGAAAATAAAACAACTGAACCTTTGTTAGTTTTTAGATTGTCTTGAAAAGCTCTTATGATTTCTGTAACCGAAACAAGGTTAAGAACATAACTTGAAACATAATCATTTGCTTTTGTATTTTTTAAAGGTTTAATATCAATCGAACCAACACAATATGCCACTCCAAGAATTTGTATTGACGATAAATCTTTCAATAAGTTGCTTATAAAATCTAATTTTAAAACATCACAAACAGAGTAACTATAGTTTAATTTTTCAGAAATTTTTTTTATCTCATTCCCGTCTCTTCCTATAAGATGGCAATCGTTGCCATCAGCATACATCTGATTTGCAAGGGATGATCCTATTGAACCAGTCGCACCAAAAATAAGATATTTTTTATTCATATTAAAACAAATTCAGACAAACTAAATACGGTATATTTGCTTTATAGTTAAAAATACTTTTTATTCTATACACATCTTGTCGCATATTTACTATTACATTTTTTTTAAAAGAGGTTAAGCTATGTAAATGAATAAAAAAGTATGGATTACAGGTGCGAGCAGCGGGATAGGCAAGTCGCTAGCACTCAAATTTGCTAAAGAAGGTTGGCAAATTGCTGCTTCGGCAAGACGAGAAAACTTGTTAAAAGACTTAAGCAAAGAAAATGAAAATATTCACCCATTTCCTTTAGATGTTACAAATGAAAGTGAAACTAAAATAGTTTTTAAAAACATACTAAGTGAATTTAAAAGTTTAGATATTTGTGTTTTTGGAACCGGTATGCATGATCCGATATCTGAAAAAAATTTAAATAGCGAAACATTTAGAAAAATAATGGAGACAAATTTTTTTGGAACTTTAAATTGTATCATTGCAGTTAGTAATTATTTTAAAGAAAAAAAAGATGGTCAAATTTCAATTGTATCTTCAGTGGCAGGCTATAGAGGACTACCTGCGGCAGGTGCATATTGTGCCTCAAAATCAGCGCTAATAAGTTTAGCTGAAAGTTTAGTTTTTGACTTTAAAAGATTTAATGTGAGAATTTCAGTTGTTAACCCAGGTTTTATCAAAACTCCAATGACACAAAAAAATAAATTTGCAATGCCAATGATTAAATCACCCGAATATGCTGCGCAAAAAATGTTTATTGGATTAATTAAAAAAAACTCATTTGAGATACATTTCCCAAAAAGTTTCACTTTTGGAATGAAATTACTAAAAATTATGCCAAATTGGTTATATTTTTTTATAGTTGGGAGAGGAATTAAAACTATTAATTATTAATCTTTCACAAAAAAAACTGTTAGTTCTCCAACTTTAAAACCAAACTTAGTCACTATAGCTCGATTGATTGCAACTTTGTCATCTTGTTTAAATATCCAATCATCGAATTTAACTTTAATTTTTTTATCTTTAAAAGGAATAAGTAAATTGTATTCAAATTTAAATACAGATCCATAAGACACTCCTTTTGCTATGCCTACAACATCTGCAGCTTTTCCTTCATAATTATGTTCATTAATTTTTTTTATAGTCCATTTTCTATTTTGCTTTTCGCCATCATTCCAGTTAAAATTTTCATTTAAAATAAAATTTTCACCAACAAAAGAACCATTCATTGCTGCTGTAAATTGTCTTTTAACTTTCCCTGATCTGCCTTGAAAGATACCCCAAGCTTTTACATTTCCCAAAAAATACTCTTCAATCTTTATTTCAGGTTTTGTATTTTTGTAGTCTTCTGGTTTCATATTTGAACAACTTCCAATTAAAAAAATTATAAAAAATAAAAATAAATATCTCATTTATTACACAACAAGATTTGAGTTAAATCAATATTTTTAGACTTAAAACCTGCTTCACAATAAGACAAATAAAAATCCCACATGTTTTTAAAGGTTTTATTGTAACCTTGTCTTGATATTTGATCCCAAGAGTTTAAAAAACTTTTTCTCCATCTTTGTAAAGTGTTTGAGTAATGTTCTCCATATAACTCTTGGCTATCTAAAACTAAACCAGATTTTAATGATAATTGCTTTAACGCTTTTAAAGATGGCAAAAAACCACCTGGAAAAATAAATTTTTGAATAAAATCTTCTTTAATTCTGTACCGATCATACAAATTATCATTTATTACAATTGATTGTATAGCTGCACTCCCTCCTGGAACTAAATTTTCTTTTAAAGATTTAAAATAGCTGCTTAAGTATTTTTCACCCACCGCCTCTATCATCTCAATTGAAATAATATTATCGTATTGTTTTTTTATATCTCTATAATCTAGCATTTTAATATTAACTTTATGATTTAG
>Ga0114999_10009649_pt1 | contig 10545 bp, 15 predicted proteins | sample ArcticOcean_MG_C_3_FD_89820 | JGI IMG/M metagenome (GOLD analysis project Ga0114999, IMG submission 89820) | Marine microbial communities from western Arctic Ocean - ArcticOcean_MG_CB8_126 | ecosystem: Environmental > Aquatic > Marine > Oceanic | place: Arctic Ocean: Canada Basin | collected... | reverse complement strand
CGTTTCGGCTTTCGCCGAGATTGGTTATGTGTCAAACTTCAGAGGAAGACAGTTTGTCTGTCCTCTTGGTCAGGTACTTCGGGTGACTCTCGCCCCCGTTTCAGCCGGGGGAGTTGTACCCGACCGCCTGCCGTTTGAATTGTCTGGGCGAGCCTCGTTGGTTATTCGCCGTGTGCCCCTGTGGCAGGGCCACCATAATTGGCAGATGATTACTTGTCAAACCACTATTCAATTATTCCGACAGAATACCGTGCGTGTTAGCAACCAAACCTCTTGTATGAAGGCTCAAATGGATTCCAAGAAAACTAATCCAGACGGTAAACCGAAGCGGGGAAGGGGCCGTCCGGCGACTGGGAGGATGCCGATCAGGTGGTACCGGATGCACACCACCGACTTCGATCTGGTCCAGGCGGCGGCGGATGAGAGTGGTATGACAATTGCCGATTACACTCGGTCGACACTGATGACCAGGAGCCGAGAGGTGCTCAAGTGAGGTCGGTTCTTGCGATCGATCCAGGTCCAGTGGTGTCGGCCTGGATCGTCCTGGAGGATGGTCTGCCGATCGCTCATGGGATCGAGCAGACTGACGTCATCATCGACCTGGTCAGGCCCACAGACATCCTGGATCACGACGTCGTCATCGAGAGGATGCAGTCCTTCGGCATGCCGGTCGGTGAGTCGGTCTTCGAGACCTGCTACGTCATCGGCAGGCTGCTCCAGGTGGCGACGCCCAGGAGGGTGAGACTGGTCACTCGCCTGGAGGTCAAGGTGCACCACTGCCACTCCGCCAGGGCGAAGGACAGCAACATCAGACAGTCGCTCCTGGACCGGTTCGGGGGCAAGGACGTCGCGGTCGGAACCAAGGGTGATCCAGGCCCACTCTACGGCATCAAGAAAGACATCTGGTCAGCCCTCGCTATCGGCGTGTACCATCTCGACACGATAGAGTCGCCCGATGCGACAACAGGCTCAACGGACCTGATGCCTGACCCTGAGGGGTAAAGTCAGGTCGACCAGAACTGACTCCACCAGGGTCGACATACCGGTGCACTGCCCTGGATCAGATTGGAGCGGAAGACCTGAAGCTCACGCAGGTCAGTCAGTAGGGACCGGGTCTATTCGGGGAGAACAAGCGATCGAATACGCCACCGTCAGAACTCGCATCAGCAGCGGCGATGTGATCGCCTTCGAGACAGCGCCCTGGTCGCTCTTCTCTCAACTCATCTCGCTCTGGACTCGGTCCAGGTACAGTCACGTTGGACTCGTCATGAAGGTCCACGGGCGACTCGCCGTCATCGAAGCACTCGAGGGAACAGGGGTCAGAATCCACCCACTCTCCAGGTTGGTCAAGAGGCGGAAGCTCGACTGGTTCAAGCTCGATAAGACCCAGGTCAACCGGGTCGCACTCGTCGGCGATGCTCTCACTCACTGGGGACAACGATACGCATCGCCCTGGCAGTTCATCAGATCCTACTCCTTCATCACCAGGAAGATCCTCGACAGCATCGGTGTGCCAGCCGATACCAACAACAAGAGGTTCTTCTGCTCTGAATTCGTCATGCATGCGATGAGACAAGCAGGCTACCAGGGAGAGGGACCAGACGACGCCAGGGCGACACCCGATGACATCACTCGACTCCCATGCCTCACTCGACAAGGACGACTGGAGATCAACAGTGGATGAGTTCAGATTGACACCTGCAGTCGTTACCAGGGTAATTGATGGGGATACCGTGGACGTCCTGCTCTCGCTCAATTTCGGCGTGGGATTTACCTCCAGGCTACGTCTCTGCCTTTCAGATGGAACCGGCCTCGATTGTCCTGAGGTGAGAGGACCAACCAGAGTCCAGGGCAAGGCAGCAACCGCACACCTCGAGGCACTCCTGGACGAGCACGGCGGACCTGGACGCAAGATCCTGGTCAAGTCGTTCAAGGACAAGCGAGGACGATACGGCAGATACATCGCTAGCCTCGAGACCAACAGTCACAAGATCTGTGACCTCATGGTCGAAGACGGTCACGCCGTCAGGAAAGATTACTGATGCCTTCCAAGAAACGACCAACGCCTCGAGAACGTATCCAACAGGCTACCACCAAGGCGAAGAAAGATCGGGCCGGTCGAACCAAGGCTCGACGCATGGCAACCAAGGCCGGACTCGTCAAGAAAGGTGATGGCAAGGATGTTCATCACAAGGATGGCAACCCTCGCAACAACTCGAGCGCCAACCTCTCGGTCAAGTCACGCAAGACCAATCGATCGACCAAGAGGAAGGGTGGATCGACCCGGCGGCGGAAGTCCTGACATCATATCTCGCCCGATGGGTAGTTCGATCTCACGCCACTGACCTAACGGTCGACGGGCTGGGATGTCCGAACTTATATCTCATCCCGAGCCGCTCGACTCTTGCCCGTGTACGCGAGGCGCTGAGATTTAGTGTCGCCTGGGACGATGATTCTCGATCATTATGCTCCAGGTGGAACAAAGCGTGCCCATTGTTCCGCCCTTTTCCCTGCGGAAACAGGCCGATCACCCCGATCCCCCCCCGGGGTCAATGTCGCGAAACCCGAAGTCCTGACATCCCCCAAACCCGAACCGACCCCCCACCCCTTCTGCCTCTCTCCACCCTCCTTATCCCCAACCCACCGATACCCAGTTGCGGACTATCGGATATCGGCATATGCTGCCTCCTACCCAGCGAACAGGTACACCCACAGGTACACCCACAGGTACGCCGCACATGACACACTACATCGACAGGTATCTCGACGGACCATCAGAGAGCGAGACGGGCTGGTGGAGACCCGCCCGTGACACTACCCAGGAGCAGACGTATGCGATCTGGAAGCTAGTCAGTGACGGTTGGTTGGAGACGCGGGAGGACACCGAGACCGGTCGCGCTGTTTATCTTCTCGCCGAGAAGACTGCGTACATGTACCGCAGGACTCCTGCGGGGGATAAGGCGTTGCAGTTGTGGTGGAACGGCATCGACCCTGATACGGGCAAGCCCAAGTGTGATCACGTCTGGGAGACGATCGAGTGGAGTCCTGACGATCCTGGGGTTCCCACCCATGAGATTTGCTTTGAGTGCAACAAGCGGCATGTGACCGGTGCGAACAGGCGGTTGGATTCTCAGAGGCGGTGTAATGTTCCTGATGACGTGTGGAATTCTTGGTCGTCAGCAGAGCAGGAGCGGGTGATTCTGTACGGGATAGATCCAGAAACCGGTGAACCTCGTGGAGGACTTAGGGGATGAGTATAGGCGAACGGATTCGCGAGGAGCGTCTACGCCGGGCGATGAGTCAGACTGATCTCGCCCTGGACGTTGGGACGCATCAGGCGCGAGTGAGCGATTGGGAGCGGGGGGTGTACGAGCCTCTCGCCAGTACTCTGAGGCGATTGGCGAAGGCACTTCGGTGCAGTTCGGATCGTCTGTTGGAGATGGACAAGGAGTGGCAGGAGGGGCAGGATGCTCAAGAGAGATCCAGCGACAGCAAGAATGTTGACTGGTCGGCCTGGGAGGGTCGGTCAAGCAAGGGGAAAGCTTGGAGAGGTAGTGATCCTGAACGACGCTGAGATAGCGTTGTGCGATCACATCGCTGTGCAGCGGACGGGTGGCGGTCGTACGGACCTGCGTATGCAGAGCGGCCCTGAGAGCGACCAGGACGTGAACCGTCAGGGTATTGGTGGAGAACTCGCTTTCTGCAGGCTGTTCGGTCTGTACCCGTCTGAGGTCTTCCACATCGGCACATCGGCGGTGGACCCTGGCGATGCGTTTCTTGATGGTTACGCGATCGACGTGAAGAGTCTTCGGAAGGTGGACTCGGATCTGTTGGTTCCTGGTCACAAGACGGTCGGTGCGATTCCCGTGCATGCGTTGATGACCGGGACGTTCCCGACGTATCGTTTCAGGGGGTTTGCCTGGAGCGTGGATGTAATCGACGAGAGAAACCTGACCGATCTGGGATATGGGCCGACGTACCTGTATGCTCAGAGTCATCTCAGGAGTTGGGAGGAGTTGCATGGCGAGTCAGTCTGAGGAGTTTGCCGCTCATCTGCGGAAGCAGGGCAAGTTCCAGGAATTCAAAGCAATGCGGCTCAATCTGATTGAGAAGGGCCGCACGAAGAAGGGTGCCTGGGAGGAAGCTTCCAGGGTCTTCGGGTTCGACCAGTGGAAGTCTGGCGAGGAAGAGGCTGCTCCGATGGAGCACACTTCTGCGATCAGACCGGCACCAGGGCGACCCAACAGTTCTGTTTTTGAGGGTAAGGTATCGTCGCTGCGGGGCGACTTTGGTTGGGTTTACGACAGTTTGAGTTTGGGGGACGTATCACCCGATGACGCTCCGAGCAGCGGGGCATGGGGACTTCTGGAGTTCGCGAGATTGGACCCCAAGAGTTTCTTCACCGAGTGGATGCGTATGGTGGCGAGATCGGATGACACCTCTGCGAGAGATCGAGAGGTAACCGCTGATGCCCGTCGCGCCACTGCTGAAATCACCGAAATGCTCCGCACCATCAGGACTGCCGTTGTACCGGCAAGTTCCGAAGGGGCTGGAGGAGAACCTGCTCTGGAGGCAGGAGATTCTGACGAGAGCGTCGAATGACCCGTCTTTTCAGAAGGACATGGTCACGGCGTGCTCCGAGGATATCCTGTTCTGGGTCAATGCGTTTGTATGGACGTACGACCCCCGCCAGGATATCCCCAAGCTCCCGTTCATTACCTGGGAGTTCCAGGACGAGGGTCTCTGCTGCCTCGAGGAATCGATCGGCAAGACCGACCTGCTGATCGAGAAGAGCAGGGACATGGGTGCGTCATGGATGTGCCTGACGACGTTCCTCTGGAGATGGATGTTCCGACCACTCCAGTCGTTCCTCATGGTCTCACGCAAGGAAGCGTTGGTAGACGGGTCCGCTGATTCTCTCTTCGGACACATGGACTTCGTCATGCGGGGACTGCCCGTCTGGATGATCCCCACACACAAGCGGAACAAGCTGAAACTCTCGAACCTGGACAACGGGTCTCGCATCGAGGGAGAGAGTACCACCGACAACATCGGTCGAGGCGGACGTCGGACGGCACTCCTGCTCGATGAGTTCGCCGCGTTCGAGGGCGGTGGATGGGACGTACTGAGCGCCACAGCGGACAATACAAACACCCGACTGTTCAACTCCACGCCCAACGGGACTGCAAACGCCTTCTACGCACAGCGTCAGGCGGGGACCCCCCGGCTCAGGTTCCACTGGAGCGATCACCCGGACAAGGGTGCCGACAAGTACAAGGACAAGACCGATCGCTGGCGATCACCCTGGTACGACAACGAATGCATCCGCCGTGCCCACCCTGTGGAGATCGCGACCCAACTGGACATCGACTACCAGGGAAGTGCCTACCCGTTCTTCGACACCCGCACACTCGAGGAACTGGGACGGGAGTGGTGCCGCGAACCTGAACACATCGGTACCCTCAATGTCGAGCAGGGATACGAACCGAATTTCGTCGAAGATAACATCGGTCCGCTCAAGGTCTGGGTCGATGTGGATGAAGACGGGTTCCCGATTCTCTCCCGAGACTACGTCATCGGGGTCGATGTCTCCCAGGGGACCGGCGCTTCGGAGAGTGCGTTGGTCGTCGGGGACCGCCTCACCGGGGAGAAGGTTGCCGAACTGTGCTCCAACCAAATCTCGGCGTACAAATTTGCGGAACTCGCGGTGGCTCTCTGTCGGATGTTCCGCGGCCCAGGCGGCAGGGGTGCCTACCTGATCTGGGAAGCAACCGGTCCTGGTCGTACGTTCGGCAAGGCGGTCGTCGAGGATTGCCGCTACTCGAATATCTACTTCGCCACCAGCAGAGACACCCTGCGAAAGAAGATCTCAGACAAGCCTGGGTGGTTCTCGACGCGGGATGCCAAACGTGACTTGTTGACCACCTACCGGGAACTGCTGTTCACCGGCAAGTTCATCAACCCGTCCAGGAAATCGATGGAACAGGCGGCGGAATTCGTCTACCAGCCCAACGGTTCGATCGAGCACGGTGTCTCGCTACTGACCACCGACCCTAGTGACCGCGGGACCAATCATGGCGACGTTGTTATAGCGGACGCGCTGGTCGCTCTTATACTCAAGGACCGTGAGCAGAAGGTCTCACCGGTGAAGTCCGGTCCCCCGGTCATGTCTCTGGCGTGGCGTCGCCAAGAACGTGTCAATGAACTTGCGAATACTACGGAGTGGGACTGATGGCGTTTGACCTGAACGACGAACAGCACCTGCAGCGTCTCCGCCGTGCGATGGAGGCTAGTCGTCGAAAGCTGGAACCGTTCCGGCGACGACACAGGCGGGCGGTCGAGTTGTTCGCCGGGGACGGGTACGGGGACGAGGGTGAGAGCAAACCACAGCACCTGAACATGATGGAGTTGGCGATCAACATCTACGAGCGGCATCTCGTAGGTCGACCGCCCCAGGTGAACATCTTCACCAGGAACCCAGAACTCGGTCCGACCGGCGCGAAGCTTGAAGCGATCATGAACGATCTGCTCAAGCAGTTCAAAATCCACGCCTCGCTGCAACGCACGGTCCGCTCGGCACTGTTCTCCCTGGGCATCGTCAAGGTCGGCAGCAGCGTCACTGGTTCGTACTCGATCGACAACTTCGAGATCGACCGCCAGGAGCCGTTCGTCAAATCGATCCTGCTCGACGACTGGGTGCACGACATGTCCGCCCGGCACTGGGAGGACATAGCGTTCTCCGGTCACCGTTATCGGATGCCGGTGGAGATGGCACGCGAGGACAAGTCTTTCAAGAAGGATGCCCGAGAAAAACTCAATGCGGCGGAGGCACCGCACTTCAACGAGTTCGGTGGAGATGAACGCATCCACACCCTCTCCCAGGGCTACGGGATGCACGAGGATGAGTACGAACCGTACGTCGAACTCTGGGAGATCTGGTTACCCAGGCACAAGCAGTTGGTGACCCTCTCACCCCTGGACGGGAACAAGCCCCTGCGGGTGGTGGATTGGACCGGTCCCGAGAATGGTCCGTTCCACCCGCTGTGGTTCAACGAGGTAGATGGGCAGACCATGCCCCTGAGTCCCGCGATGCTCTGGTCTGGGATGCACGAACTGATCAACGGCCTCTACCGGAAATTGGAACGACAGGCAAACAGGTTCAAGCGGATCGGGGTCACCCGTGGCGAGGACACCGAGGATGCGGAGACCCTCCGCCAGACCTCGGACGGCGAGATCGCCGCAGTCCTGAATCCAGACGCGATCCAGGAGAAGACGTTCGGCGGCATCGATCAGCAGTCGTTCGCCTTCATGCTCCAGAGCAAGGATCTGTTCTCCTGGTTGTGCGGCAACCTGGATTCCCTGGGCGGACTCGGGGCGTCGAGCGAGACAGTCGGGCAGGATGCCATGTTGCGGGAGAGCAGTTCGCAGCGGATCTCGCATATGCAGGACGCGGTCATGCTCTGGACCAAACGTGTCCTGACGGATTTCGGCTATTACATCTGGGCGGACCCGATCGAGACCTACCCGGCGATCATGAAGGTGCCGGGCATGGGGAACATGCAGGGCACGCTGGGTCCGATGGAGCGAGAGCAACACTCGTATTATTATCACGAGGTTGATATCCGCCCGTATTCGATGCAGTTCCAGAGTCCGCAACAGCGGATGTCGGTGATCAACCAACTGATGCAGACGGTGGTCCTGCCAACACTGCCGATGCTCCAGCAGCAGGGTCTCCAGTTGAACCTGCCGGGTCTGATGGAGACCTATGCCAAGTACGCTGACCTGCCGGAACTCAAGAACATCATCGTCCCGATCAACCAGGGTTCGACTCCTAGCGAGTCGATGCTGCCGACGACGGCACCGGAGAACGAACTGCAGGAGGAGGGCAGCCGCGAGGACGGTCGCACCTCCCAGTCCCCGGTCACCCACCGGACGAACGAGCGGATCAGTCGACCCGGTGCCACTCGACAGGGTGCAGAGGCGTCTCTGGTACAGACCATGATGGGCGGCAATCCGCAGCAATCTGAACAGGATGGCATGAACAAGCATTACGGAGGTTGAACGATGGCGTACGGAATGGGAATCACTGCCGGTGACCTGGACCGCGGGTACAACCTGCTGCCGTCAGGGGCTGAGTTGATGGCGCAGGGGCCGGGTTCGATGGACACTGATCCGATGGCAATGAGTGCCATGGGCGGCGGGATGATGGGAATGCTCCCCAGCATGGGCGGAGAGGGGGAGGGTGCCGGGTTCCTGGGCGAGTTGCAGAAGATGAAGGATGAACCCGCAGAAGACGTCTCCTGGATGGAGCAGGACGAGGAGTTCAAGAACCAGGAGCAGCAGCAGCAGTTCCAGGCGATGATGCAGCAGTTCCAGGGCGCTGCCGATCAACAGCAGCAAGCGGGCGGATTCACTCCCCCCTACGCTTCACCTGGGTTCCCGCAGCAGGGTGGTCAGGGTGGTGGCGGTCAACTTGGTCAAGGCGAGCGTTACACCCCGCCATGGCAGCGGCAGGGAACCAGATACAACGACCTCATTGGACAGCGTCGGGAACGTGAAAACGAAGACTACCGGCGGATGGGGTATCCGCAGGACGACCCGAGTGGGATGAATTTGCAACCAGCGATCAACTTGAGTTACCCAGATCTCGACGATGAGATCCGTTCGCTGGAGGGTCAGCATCCGCCGTTGTCGGGCAATCACCCGTGGATCAGTCCAGAAGGGGAGGAGTGGTTCTCTCCCCCAGCAGAATACCAGGAGATGCCCAGGATGGAGCCTCTCGGCGGCGGAATGCTAGGCGGTTTCTGATGGGTACCACATACAGGGTCAACGGCAAGTCGGTAACTCGCAAGGAATTCAATAAGAATCCCAAGGGTGCCGGGAACATCAGGCGATCGTACGAGTCTCGCCAGATCATCAAGTCCGATGGTGCCGGGGTTCATCCCAAGGATCGCAAGGCCGCGGAGGAGCATTCCAAGAAGCACGGGATCCCGACGCACTTCGATCGAGAGGGTCGTCCGCACTTCACATCGCTCAGGCACCAGACCGATTACCTGCGGAAGATCGGTTTGCATAACAAAGACGGTATTCATTGACCCTGGGGGGTCTGGAATACACTTCCACCCGAGGAGGGCGTCATGCCCAAGGTCGGCGGCAAGAAGTTCAGCTACAGCAAGTCGGGTAAGGCTAAGGCGAAAGCCTACGCCAAGAAGACCGGCAAGAAGATGTCTCGGAAAAAGAAGTGATGCGCGGACCGTATCCCGACCCAGGTGATAAACCCAAACCGACCAGGAAGTTTCCTGTCTCGGACGTACCCAAGATCATTCGCAAGGTCGACAAGCCCAAGACTGAACCTGGAAAACCAGACAAGAGTAGAAAGTTTTGATGTCAACAGATTCCAAGGTAGAGACTGTTCCCGAGACGCCTGAAGAGGAACGGGCTGCGGTCGAGTCCGAGTACTTCGACGAGCAACCTAATACCGACGAGGGTTGGGACGAGCAACCTGCCGCTGACCCCCAAGAGGAGTTGGTAGGGGAAGAACCACCCGAGCTTTTGACGGAGACTGAGCCGGAACCCGTCGCCGAGGTTCCTATCGACCAGGATGCCGAGTTCACCAACGAGCACTTCGCATACGGGCAGCAGATGGGCCTGTCGCCGGATCAGGTGCGGGCATTCGGCAACCCCCAGGCATTCGAGTCAGTGATCGGAACGATCACCGCGAACACCGGGGTTGACCCGGCTAAGGCGGCAGTCGATCAGCAGGTCCGCGCTGATAATCCTGACGCTTTTCAGGAAGAAGCCGCTCCCGTCGCCGAGGGGGACTACAGCTTTGAAGATCCCGATCTCTACGACGATACGATCCTGGGCATGAACCAGCACAACAATACGCGGTTCCAGCAGATGGAAGGCCGTTTGCACAATATGGAATCGATGAACCAGCGCCTCCAGGCGGACGTCGCCGCGAGGGAATTCGACCAGATTGTCGACACGCTGGATGGAGAACTTTTCGGCGTTGGTCGTCTCAACTCCCTGGACGAGACCACCGCCATGAATCGTGTCAAATTGGCGAATGAGGTTTCTCGCCAAGGGCACGGGTATGAGGCTCGCGGTGAAGCATTGCCACCGCTGGGCGACCTTGTCGCCAAGTCATACCAGTCAGTCTGGGGAGGCGAGTTAAAAGAACGAACCCTTCGAGGTATCGCAGCAGCGTCAAAGGCAAGGACTGCCCAGACGACAGCAATCCCAACCAACCGAGAGTCCGACCCGGTCGACTCTACGGTTGCGGCTACAAAGGCGGCTATGGATTGGTATCGCACTAACGGCACTCCTATTGACGAAGAAGCGGCCCTTATCGAATAGTCAAAAGGAATAATAAACCGTGGCATATCAAGCCGACGATTACGCTGATCTCATCACTACTACTCTACGCCACCTCGAGAAGACCACCTGGGCCGACATCGTTGTGGATAACCAGCGGCATATTGCGATGCCGCAGATTCTTCGGAAAAAGTCCGTCCAGTTCGGATCTGGATATGGGCACCAGTT
>Ga0114999_10009648_pt1 | contig 10546 bp, 8 predicted proteins | sample ArcticOcean_MG_C_3_FD_89820 | JGI IMG/M metagenome (GOLD analysis project Ga0114999, IMG submission 89820) | Marine microbial communities from western Arctic Ocean - ArcticOcean_MG_CB8_126 | ecosystem: Environmental > Aquatic > Marine > Oceanic | place: Arctic Ocean: Canada Basin | collected... | reverse complement strand
TCTATTTCTGCGAGTCCGTAGCGCTTTAATGTTTCATTAAACTGGCTATAGGTCAGGGAAACGCCCTCTTTGAGCCCCTGTACATCCTCACTGTCCTGTGCCAAAGCCCGTTGCAGATTATCCAAAATGGGCGCAATCTGTAAAAGCATGTCGCGCAGCGTATCCTCGCGCGTTTCTATCCGCACCTTGGCCGTGCGCTTGCGCAGATTGTCCAACTCGGCAGTGGCGCGCAAAAAGCGATCGTAATTTTCCGCCGCCTCTGCCCTGGCAACTGCCAAATCGTCCTCTTCTTCCGCCTCTTCCCCCTCGGCTACTGCGTCTTCACCTTCACTATAGCCGCCTTCATCACCAACTCCACTCTCTTGGTTCGGATCATCCCCGGCCTCGGCCTGAGCCCCATCCTCCTGGAGATTGTCTTCCGTCTGTGGATCTTGTGTTTCGATATTGCTCATAGCTACTAATTAATCCTCCTCCAATTTATTCAACTCATTAACGCCGTCGCCCTGGAGGCCGCATAATTAACCAGAGAGACTACGCGTCTATAGGGCATACGCGTCGGCCCAATGACTCCTATGACACCCAGCACATCGTTCACTTTATAGCTGGCTGTAACCACACTGCAACCCAACATTTCCCGCGGCGGGGTATTTTCTTCGCCGATGGTAATGACAACTCCTTCCCGATCGCGCAGCAAGCGGGCCAATAATTCTCTGCTCTCGACCAGATCCATCAAACCGGCTACCTTGCGAGGATCGCGGAATTCGGGCTGCAGACAGATATTGCCCGCCCCGGCCACGTGTAAATTCGTCCCGACGGGAAGCGCCATCTCCTCGATCTCTTCAGCGACGATGCTCAACAATTGGGGATTGCCCACCTCCAGCGCTTCCAAGCGTTGCCGCACGGAACGCCGAATCTCGGTCATAGTCAGGCCCTGGAGGCGCTCATTGAGTTTTTGCGCCACGGCGTACAATTCGTCTCTGGAAATTTGAGCATCCAACTCTATAACCAGACTCTTAGCCAGACCCTGGTCAATCGTCGCTACCAAAAGCAGTCGCTTTTCGGCCAATTGCACCAATTCGAGGCGACGCAGGATGCCCTCATTGAATCTGGGCGCCATAACCAGGCCCAATTGCTGGGAAACGTTGCCCAAGATCTTGGCCAATTGCCCGAGAATCTCATCCATATCGCCATCCTGCAATTCCAATTCGAGCTCCTGCTCTACTGTCGGATGGTTCTCTTGCCGTCCAAATTGGCCTTCGGCCATGCACTGTTCGACATAAATTTTATAGGCTTGATCAGTGGGTACGCGCCCGGCCGAAGTGTGGGGCTGGTGCACACAGCCTTTCTCTTCGAGCCCGGCCAGGGTATTGCGCACAGTCGCGGCACTGACCTCCCACTGCTCGCGCTCGAGCAGGAGACGCGAACCAACGGGCACAGCGTGGTCTATATAGGCCTGCACTAGGGCGCGCAGAACCATATTCTCGCGTTCCGATAGCGCGATACGGTCCAAATTCTCCCACCTATACTGAACGGCAATGCCACAATTTGCAGCTAAAGCATCCCGTTGTGATAAAACAGCTTAAACGATAGTTAATAAAGGGACAAATCTCAGAAAATAACCACACCAACGCCCTCCTTGTCAACCCCTGGCTCAATCTCGCATTTTATCAAATCCTTTTGAAACTAGTATCATTAAAACGACTTTGTTAACTGGGCTAGCCCTACGACAACTGCACTATATATAATAAAGTTGTATCCAATACTGACCCTGCTTGACAGCCCCGAATCAGTAGAGTATTATATCGCTCCGTTTGTCCCGTCCATACAGATATCTACAAATCTCATAAGTTTTTTTTAACAGAAATTTCCGTATTATATCCGGCCTTATTACCCCACGACAAGGAGTTTCGCATGGCCAAAGCAAAACGTAAAAGTGCCCCAAAGAAAAGTGGAGTCGGCTCCGTCAGCTCGGTGCTGGCCCTGGCCAAACAAGCCAAAATGGTCGACTTCAAATTTGTCGACCTACCCGGCATCTGGCAGCACTTCTCCATCCCAGCCTCCGAGCTGGAAGCCGATATGTTCACCGACGGATTGGGCTTTGATGGGTCCTCCATTCGCGGCTGGCAGGGTATCGAGGAGAGCGATATGCTGGTCATGCCCGATCCTAGCACCGCCTTGATGGACCCTTTTATGGAGGTGCCCACCCTCTCTTTGATCGGTTCGATTGAAGACCCCATCACCCGCCAGCCCTATGGCCGCGATCCACGCGGGGTGTCCTTTCGCGCCGCCGACTATCTCCAGTCCACCGGCCTGGCCGACACCGCCTTCTTTGGGCCGGAAGCCGAGTTTTTCGTTTTTGACGATATCCGCTTTGACCAGGGCACCCACTTCGGTTTTTACCAGATCGACTCGCAGGAAGGCCGCTGGAACTCCGGCACCGAAGAAGAAGGCGGCAATTTGGGCTACAAGCCTAATTATAAGGGCGGTTATTTTCCCGTGCCCCCCACCGACTCGCAGCAAGATCTACGCTCGGAGATGGTGCTGACCATGATCGAATGCGGCATCGACATTGAGGTGCACCACCACGAAGTCGGCACCGCCGGCCAGGGCGAAATCGACATCCGCTTTTGCCCACTGACCATCTGCGGCGACCGCATGATGCTGTATAAATACATCGTCCGCAATGTCGCCCAGCGCCACGGCAAGAGCGCCACGTTTATGCCCAAGCCGCTGTTTGGCGACAACGGCACCGGCATGCACACCCACCAGAGTCTGTGGAAAGGCAGCAAACCGCTCTTTGCCGGCTCGGGTTATGCCGGTCTGAGCCAGATGGCGCTGCACTACATCGGCGGTTTGTTGCGCCATGCCCCAGCGCTGTTGGCTTTTACCAATCCGACGACCAATTCCTACAAACGGCTGGTGCCCGGTTACGAGGCGCCGGTGAATTTGGCTTATTCGCAGCGCAATCGCTCCGCATCGGTGCGCATTCCGATGTATTCCAACTCGCCCAAGGCCAAGCGGGTGGAATTTCGTTGTCCCGATCCCAGCTGCAACATCTACCTGGCCATGTCGGCCATGTTGATGGCTGGGCTGGACGGCATCAAGAACAAGATTGATCCGGGCGCCCCCTTGGAGAAAGATCTCTACGATCTGTCCGCCGAAGACGCCGCCCAGGTGCCGCAGACGCCCGGCTCGTTAGAGGCGGTGCTGGACGCTTTGGAGGCCGACCACGACTTCCTCTTGCAGGGTGGGGTCTTCTCCGAGGATCTGATCGGAGCCTGGATCAAATACAAGCGCGAGGAAGAGGTCGACGCCATCCGCATGCGGCCCCATCCTTACGAGTTTTCACTCTACTACGATATCTAATCGAGTAGCGGTAGAACTAAAAAACGGGACGATACTTAGCGTATCGTCCCGTTTTATTTTAAAAGAAAGATCAGGCAAGTTCATCTAAGAAGCGGTTCATCGTTTCTTGACGAATCTCGGGCTGATCGAAAAACTGGGAATTTACTCTCTCGCGTGCCTGCTCTACCACCCCGGGACGCACGTCGGGCGTCTCGGCCAAGCGTGTTAATGCGGACCGCACGGTAGAAATGTCATCGACGACTTCCTGCAAACCGTCTGAATCGACCAGGACATTGGCGATATCCTCGAGCACCTCGCGAGAATCGTAGAACCCGGATTCTATACGCCCGCGTATTTCGGCAAGGCGCGGATGTAATTCTTCGGGGGCCGCCTGTAACGCCGCCTTTAGGTCGGCAACTTCCTGAGCATCCTGGGATATTTCGACTGTATCACTAGCAGCGGCGCTGTCTTTCTTTGGCCGCACCGAATCGCTTCGCTGATTACTTTGCGAAACCCTCGGAGGATGTGATAACCCATCTATACGCATGGGATACACCTCTTCTCTGTTCTGGTTGACCCGCTTCTATCTATATTATCGGCAATGAGAGAGAGATACTTTAATACTTTTCTCTCTTATTGCCTAATAACTAATATATGGAAAAGGAAAAATGCTCACAACCCTTTATATTTCAATTACTTCTTCCCATCAAAAAAACGTGCATTTTGATTCTTATTTTGTTGATAACCCCGCGTTGCGCGGCGTCCTCGACCAAATTTATGCAATTCTTCCTGTGTTGTTTTCATTAGGCGCCGCACCCCCCGTTCGTTGACCAGATTCAATTCCTGTAATTGCACGATGAGAGTACGCAGTTGCCGCCGCTTTTCCTCCAGTTTGGGATGCACCTGGTCGACTGAGTCAAAAACGGGAATCTTTTGCTGCACTAATTGGATTTGATCTATATGGCCCTGCATACGACCAAAGGCCGTATTGAGCCCATCCACATCCTGGCGCGTAATGCAGTCCTTCTGCTCGAGGCCGACCTGTTGCATGGCCTTGTATTCTTTGCACTGCTGGTCGAGCAGTTCCAATGTTTTTTCTAGAGTATTCATAAATATCTCAACCCGTCAGCATCACCCGGGTAGACGGCGGCGACGCGGTATTATTGCCTTCGCCGGCGGCGACCTGCTCCCAGGCTCCTAGCAGGTTCTCCATCAAATCGATGACTTCCTGTATGAGTTTGGGATCCGTGCGGATATTGGCCTGGATGAGTTGGCGATATCCATAGAGGTAAAGACGTTGTAGATTAAGTGCCAACTCATTGCCGCTGTCCAACATCTGTTGGTCGAGGGCGTAGAGCAGTTCGAGAATGATATCCTGCGCCTTAATGAGACTATTACCTTTGCCTTCCATATCCTTCTCATCCATCAGGATGAGGGATTTTTTCATAAAACGGATCGCCCCCTGGTAGAGCATGACGATCAACTGCCCCTTATTGGCAGTCTGGATCTGCACTTGCTTGTATCCGCCTCTGTTCATCATATGCGCTTAAGTATCCTGTATTACTTATCTTCTAGGTGCCAGACTGGCGAGTTGGCTAGTGAGAAAATTGCCCTGAGACTGCATCGTAGCCAGGGTTCCTTCAAGGGTGGCGAATTTGCCGACCAAATTGAGCCGCGTTTGCTCGACGCGGCGTTCCATGGCGGTAACCTGCCCCCCCAAGTCCTGGATGGTGTCGGTGATCGCATCTCCACGGTTCTTTAGGGTGCCGTCAAAAGTATCGGTGATAAAATCTAACGTGTCGCTCAGCTGCCGGGCAATGCCGTAGACCAGACTCACATTGCCGCGTTCGCTGCTCGAAACCACTTCTTCCTGGGTTAGGCTGATGCGCAGCGACAAACCCTCGACGGTCTCGTCGTCGATCTTGCCGCTGAGAATGCGGCCGAAACCGTCGGCCTCTTCACCGTTGATTGTGCCCTGGACGTCGGTGCCGTCAGAATCGCCATCGGCAATGCCCAATTGATCGACGCTCTGCTCGACACTGAAGCCATTGCGCGAACCAAAACCGCTGTGCTCAAGAGACAATTTCCCGTCCTCATTGCTGGCCGTGACTTCGATGGAAAAACGTCCTTCATCGCGCACATCAATGCTGCCGAAATTGAGACTGCCGCCGCCTTCGTTTTCTTCGATTAACGTGAGGGTCATACTGCTGGGACCCAACTGATTATCCGTGACCACGATGCGTCCTTCGGCATCGATCGTGGTGCTCGCCTTGCCATTGAACAAACTGCGCACGCTCGACATCAAATCGCCCACCGTCTGGGTCTCGGGATCGTCGATGGTGAAAGTGTTGGTGATGTTGGTGCCCTCGTGCGTCGTAGCGTTGATACGGATCGTATCGCCGGCCACTACGCCGGCGCCAAAAATGCCGCTGAAGGCCGTATCGGCGGTAATGGCCGCAGTGCCGTCGGTGGTATTGGCGATAGAACCGCGCCGCACCTCGGCCACATCGCTGGCCAGCGATGTATTAATTTTGCCGACGATGTCGTCGGTGCTATCGCCGGCCTGCAATTCGATGATTGCCGGTAGACCAGTTGCTTTATCGGTGATGGTTATCGTCTGGTCTTCAGCCAACCCAGTAGAGAGATCGAGACTGCCGATCAGCGTCGCTTTCTGTGCCGCCTGCGCAACCGTGACAGCAAAATCCCCGGCCTTCGTGTTCTTATTAGACGAGATGAACTCGACGCCTCCGTCCGCAGCCGATCCCTCGGCGACGAAGAGTTTGCGCACGTTGTCCAGGTTGTTGGTCAAAGTTTCGGTCAATCGTTCGTCGTCGATATTCAGCTTGCCGCTGCGGTCGAAACTAATACCGATCAGCACCAGAGCATCGAACCCTTCGGTAAGCCCATCTATTTGTGAGGTCACCGCCGAGCGGATGCGCTGTTGCAGCCCCAAGAGCGTGGCGTCGCCGGACAGCGGACCGCCCTCCTGGGTATTGGGGTCAACACCCAATTGGCCGTCGATCAGACCAATCGCTGTATTGAACTCATCAACGAAGGTCTCGATATTGCCGCGCAGTTCCGTGGTATCGTCGCGAGTAACGGCGATATTGACCAGCTTGCCCTCTTCCGCTTCCAGCAGATTGAGCGTAACGCCCTGGACGGCGTCGGTAATCGTATTCGAATCGCGGCTGAGGGAGATACCGTTAATGCGCACCGTAGCATCCTGCCCGGCTTGCAATTCTGCCGAGCGCGAGGCCGCACCTTGGGTCGTGACGGCAGCCGCGCCAAAATCGAGACTGCCACCGCCCTCATTGTTGACTAGTAGGTTCAAGCTCAATTGGCTGTCACCGGCTTGGTCGTCGCTGAGCACGATGCGGCCGGAATTATCGATCGAGGCCGTCACATTGCCACCAAAGACCTGGCCAACTGTGCCGAGCAGATTTTCGACTTTCAAATTGGTACTGCTGAGGGTGAAAGTGCCGGACACCAGATCGCCATTGTGGTTGGTACCCGAAATCGAAATCGTATCTCCAGCCTGGGCCCCAGCGCCGACGATATCGGCAAAACGGGTATCGGCCGACAGATCGGTAGACGCTTGCAACACGCCCAATCCCTGCAAAACGCCGTTGGCGTCTTCAAAGTCGGTAGTGCCGTTAATCTGCAACTCGAAGGTGGCCGGTCCGGTCGCATTCACGGTGGCAGTCACCCCGGTGGGCGCAGCGGCGTTGATTTTATCGCGAATATCGTTGAGCGAGTCGCTGCCTAGGTCGATGCTGACGGTCTTGTCGCCGACGCTCACCGTACCACTGGCCGAAGAACCGATCAGCGTGCCCACCGCGTCGCTATCGCTGGTAAGTTCGTCGCTCTTGGCACCGCCGCCAATCGAATTCTTGATCGCACCGCGCTCTTGGTTGACCACATTGCTGGTCAGTACCTGAGCTACGTTTCCAAATGTGCTGTTGGAGCCCGATACAACACCCAACGATTCCAGCACATTGCCGTCGTCGGTGACATCGGTCGTACCGTCAATGCGCAAACTGAAGAGGGCGTTGCCGTCTTCATCGCTGTCGCTGGTGATAGTAGCCGTCACCCCGGAGATTTCCAAATCGTTTATTTTTGTCTGGATACCGGAAAGTGAATCGGCTGCCAGGTCGATAGCCACACTCTGTCCGCCGATGGTCACCGTGCCCGACGGCGCGCTGCTCAGGCCCAATAGCACGCCCACGGCTGTGGTCGTGCTATTAAACTGATCGCTGTCGATGCCGGTGATGATCTTATCACTGATGAGGCCGCCGCTGTCGAGCACACCCAATGCATCAAGCGCCCCGCTGCTATCACTGAAGGTGCTAGTCCCCTCAATTTCCAGCTGGAAACGCGTTAGACCGCCCTCATCGCTAGAAACGACGCTGGCCGTCACCCCGGTGGGGGCGGCGGTATTGATCTTGTCGCGGATGTCATCGAGGGAATCGCTGGTCAGATTGAGAGAAATCTCTTGGTCACCGATGGTCACTGTGCCCGACGGCGAGGACCCCAAGTTCAGCAGAGTGCCGATGGCCTGGTCGCTGGCGAGGAATTGCGCGCTGCGTCCACCATTGGTGAAGTCGTTTTTGACCGCTACATTGCCAGAGGTGACCCCCAACGATTGCAAGACGTCGGCAGTGCTGGCATCCTTGATATCGAATCCCTTGGCTCCGACTTTCTCGGCTGTGAGGATGAGGCGATTGTCGCCCGTTGAAACGGTGAGGATCTGCGCATTGACGCCGGCGTTGGCATCGTTGATGGCGTCGCGGACGTCGAGCAAAGAATTGTCATCCGCAAGTTCAATCCCCTTGCCGTTGATGACGAATTCGCCGCTGAGATTGAGTGCCTCATCTAGAGTGCTAAACGAGCGCGAAGATAGACTGCGAGCCTGGGCCAGGGATTCTACCTCGACACTGAAGGTGCCGGCCGCCGCTTCGTTGGTGACGCTCACCCCTACTTTATCGGTGGCATCGGAACTGGCATTGACAATCGAAAAGAGATCCTCGTCCGCCAATTTATCAGCCGAACTCTTGAGAGAGAGCAGTCCGGTATTGATCCCCTGGAGGATGCTCTTCTGCACCTCTAGGCGGGCTTGGCGGCTCTGGATTAACTGGATCGGCCGGCGCTCAACATCGGTGAGCTGCTGGATGATCGTGTCCGTGTCGAGTCCAGATCCCAGACCAGAAAACGTTATTCCTTGGGCCATGCTAAGTCTAGGTCCTAACTGCTGCTGCGCCGACGGGCCTTAAGTTTCGCTCTGAAACTTTAAACCTCGTCGTTGACCAAAAGTCCTATGATATTTTCTACACTTACATTGGCGTCTAAGAGCTGCTGCGGTGGTATCTGTTTGACGATCTCTCCAGCTTTGTCGGTAATGCGGACCACCATCATTCCGGTAGAATCGTCTACCGACACAGAGACTTTGCCGTCGCCGCGACCAAGGGTCTCATTTAGATTATCGGCAAGAGCCTGGATTTCTTTAGGCTCCAATGTCCGCCTCTCCACTTTGTCCACGGCCGCTGCAGCAACTCCCTGCTGCGCCCTTGCACTTGCAGGCCTGGCATTGCTATCGATGCTGGCCTGTACTGTTCCGAGGGAACTTATATTTTCCATTTTACATCTCTCTCAGAAAGGTGGTTAATCGCGCGGAAGAGGCGCCGCCGGGCGCCGCCTCTTCCCTTAAAAATTCGCGACTTTCTTGTTTTACTGCAATAGAGCCAGTGCATTCTGCGGTAAGACATTGGCCTGGGATAACATCGCCGTGGCAGCCTGCGAGAGGATCTGCGCCCGCGTGAAACCACTCACTTCGGCGGCGATGTCGGCGTCGCTGATCGCTGCTTCCGAAGCCTGGATGTTCTCGATCTCGTTTTCGGTGTAGGAGATCGCAAAGGACAGCCGGTTTTGGACAGCACCTAAGTCACCGCGTTGCTGCGCTACTGCGATGATGGCCTGGTCGATTATCGTGATGCTCGACCGCGCACTGCTGATCGTCGACACCGAAGCCGTGCTCAGATTCAGCGTCGTGCCCACAGCTTCCATATTGGCGATACTGATCTCGATGCGGTTGTATGCAGCATCCTTAGGCCCCACCTGGAACGAACCACCGGTGCCGGACTCGATCACGAGGCTCTTGCCAGCCAAGTCGCCATCCAAATAAGCACCTGCGGCTCCTGCGACCGACTCACCGGCCAAGGTCACCTGAACTCCCAGGCGGTCAAAATTGCCCACTACCTGGGTGCCAGTGGCCACGCCAGTGCCGTCCAGCAGAGTACCGACGCGGATCGTCTGACTGACCGTGCCGTTGCCCAGGGTGATCTCGCTATCGCTGGCAGTATCCTCGAATGTGTAGGTTCCCACCTGAGCACCCGAAACAGCAACTTTAGTGACGCCAGTATCGACGATGTCTGCAAGTGACGTGGACCCACCGGTACTGACCGAGTTGCCGTATCCCGTCAGCAAGGTCTGCGAGTTGTAGCTCGTCGCCTGGGCGATGCGGTCGATCTCCGTAGACAGCTGCGTAAATTCTGCCTGGACCGACTCGCGGTTGCCATCGTTGAGCGTGCTATTAGCCGACTGGGTGGCCAACTCCTGCATACGGATAAGAATCGCGTTGACCTCGTTGAGTGAACCCTCGGCCACCTGAATTAGGTTGGCCGCCTGTTCGGCGTTGTTGACATTCACCTTAAGACCGGCGATATCTGACCGCATACCTTCGCGGACCGACAGTCCAGCCGCATCGTCTGCGGCTCTGTTTATCCGCAACCCCGAGGACAAGCGTTCAAGCTTGACCATCAGCGTGCGGTTGTTTCCGTTTAAGTGCCGCCTCGCATTCATGGCGGCAATGTTATTATTGACTCGAAGGGGCATAATCCGAACCTCCTTGTTTATCTAAGCTGAACGGCATCCCTGCCGTTAATATGCGCTCCGTTCCCCAACAGAGCGTCCGTTGTTCCCGATCGATCTAAATAAAAACCCATAAACCAGATAACTTTACGCACCTCCTTCTTAATGTTATGATATCCTGGATATAGTTGTGTTTAAGTTTCATTTGTTTATTACTGTCGGTTCGCTCAAATTTTGACGGAAAAATGAAAATACGGTAAGCTATCGGCATGACCGACGAGCTTACGGTACTAACGGAACGCGTAGACGATCTTCCCGTGTTGATCGCCTCGCTGGA
>Ga0114999_10009647_pt1 | contig 10546 bp, 9 predicted proteins | sample ArcticOcean_MG_C_3_FD_89820 | JGI IMG/M metagenome (GOLD analysis project Ga0114999, IMG submission 89820) | Marine microbial communities from western Arctic Ocean - ArcticOcean_MG_CB8_126 | ecosystem: Environmental > Aquatic > Marine > Oceanic | place: Arctic Ocean: Canada Basin | collected... | reverse complement strand
TGGCCGCAACCGGTGATCGGTCCCATGTGCTGGAAGATGTGATCCAGACGGGAGCGCGAATCGTAGACCTGGTGTACCGCCTGGAAATGGTTGCAGCAGTCCATGACTACACGAATGTGGTCGGATCCAACATCGGCGAGAATGGAGGCGTTGGTCTCCGGAGAATCCATGATCGTCAGCAGGTGGGTCTCGATGACCATGACCACATCGGTCGCTTCCGCCTTGTCGGCGATGGCCCGCAAGGATGCCACGAGTCGTTCGCGGCACTCGGGGCGATGGTTGTCGGGAGAGGCACTGTACGACCCGCGTGTATTGAGGCTACCTGTACGCAGCAGGCAGTAGTGGGCTTGTAGTTCTGCGGAGACGCCAATACCCCGCCCGATCTTGTCGAGTAGCGGTCCCGTCACAGAGGCGTCGGGGTCGAACAGACATTGGCCGTAGCCCAGACCGAACTGCACGAAGTCCATACCTGCCGCCTCGACGGCGGAGCGGACTTTGGCGATCTGCGCAGAGGTAGTATGGGCGAGGGCATCCACCGGGGCGTGGCTGGCGACCCCCGTCAGTTGCAGTTCGGCGATGGTTGCTAGATAGCTGGCATCGATGTCACGGAAATCGGCGGGCGTCAGGCCCACAACGCCGAGTCGCATGGATTGGCTCCGGTGATGGATGAGAGTAGCGGCTGAAAGGTAGCGCCCCTGATCTCACTGGCAAAGACAGTTTCTGCGTGGCGCCCTGTGCCACGGTCCAATATCTTCAACTGTCATGCCATTCTTCCTTTTGCCAGTAGTCGCTGCGGTATCCGGTCTCTACACCTCTCTGTGGGCCGCCTTTCAGGATTCCACAAATGAGGGATTCAAGGCGAAGACCTGTCCGCGCAGCATCTACTTCAACGTCGTCATATTCACCGTGTTGTACACACTTCCGGTGTTTCATGATCGGATCGCCACCTTAGGCCTGTTCCAGTTGTTCTTCCTCACCATGGGGCTGGAGCGGTTCCTGGCAGAGATCTACAAGGGCTTCTTCCGGAGCGAAGATCAGTCGAAGTATTTCGTCCCATCACGAATCACTTTCTTCGGCAAGCATGTGGCCAGTGATGTGGGGCGCTACTTCGTGGGCACAGCGATTGTTGCCACCGTTTTTGCCGTTGTCTGGATCGACATCACAGTTGAGCAGTATCTGTGGTTCACCGTCACGGCCTATGGCACGGGGCTACTTGTGTCTCTAGGCGGCGCCTATAAGGACGCACCCTTCGAAGGTTTTCAGCCACTCAAGTTTCATCGTTCCGGCGTCGTGCTCGCCATTCTCAGCCCTCTGTTCTTCTTCCTCAATGACACTGCAGCACCCATCTCGCTTGGCTTCCTTATCTACATGAACGGCGGACTCGAGCGCTTTGCGGTGGAATACTACAAGACCTACATCCAGCGCAATATGTCAGGGAAGTTCCGACCCGACATCGAACGTCATCAGCACCAGTTGGAAACGCGTGAGAAGTATCACTACGCCGCCCTCGCCATTGTCCTGGCCCTGGTGATCATCTACATCTGGGAAGTCAGCGCGCTCCGCGCTGCAGTCGTCGCCTAGTCCGCGATAAACGGAAGTCTGCTGATGTCTCACGATGCAGTGATCGTCGGTTCAGGTTTTGGCGGCGCTTGTGCTGCCCTGGCACTGACGGAGGCGGGCCTCCGTGTGCTACTGTTGGAGCGCGGTGTTCCCGTAGCACGGGATGACGATGACTGGAATCCGCGGCAGATTCTTCTCGGCAAGCGTTATCGAAGCGCTTCTCCGGTGCAGGTGCGCCAGTATGGTGCAAGCGACTACAGCGACATATTCCACCATGAGGTCGTCGGCGGCAGTTCGGTGTTTTACGGCGGCGCCTCGTTACGTATGCGCCCTGCGGACTTGCAGCACTGGCCTATTGGTTACGAAGATCTCGAGCCACACTATGCGCGAGCCGAAGCTCTGCTGGGTGTGCATGGCACAGCGGGAGCAGACCCGCTGGAGCCACCACGTATCGAGAGATACCCCCACGCCTCCATCGATCTGACCGCCCCGGCGCAACGCATCCGCGATGCAGCCAACCGACTCGGCTACCATCCCTTCGCCCTGCCTATGGCCCTGAATTTCAGCGATTCGTCCCGACCGCTGTGTATTCTGTGCAATACCTGCGACGGATACCCATGTTGCATTGAGGCGAAGAACGATCTGACAGCAACGGTGCTGAAGAAGGCTCAGGCGCAGGGCCTGGAGATCCGTGCCGGCGTGCTGGCGAAACGCCTCGTCAGCGACGGCTCGAAGATATCGGAACTGGAATGTGTTGATCTGCAGACGGGGGAGAGTCACAACTTCCAGGCAGAGAAGTTCGTCATTGCTGCTGGTGCCTTGCAGACGCCGGCCCTGCTGCTGCGCTCCGAGTTACACGAGGCATCGGGGGGACGCTGGATCGGGCGATGCTTGATGCGCCACTGCAACGCTGTCGTCACCGGCGTGTTCTGTCAGCGCACGAACCCGCAAGGTACGTTCCACAAGCAGCTCTGCTTCACCGACTTCTACGACGACATGCGTGAGAGCCTGCAGACCGCGACTGGTACAATCCAGGATATCTATACGCCGGCGAGCCAAGTGATCGAACATCACGCACCGCCCGGTCTGCGCCGGATTGCCGGCTGGCTGACGGCATTCATGCAGAACCTTCTGTGTATTGCGGAGGACTCACCACGATTCGAGAATTCGGTGCGCCTTGGAGCGCCGGACGCCTACGGTGTGGCTGTGCCGAAAATTGATCACGAATACTGCGCCGAAGACTATGAGCGAAGAGACCATCTGGTGCAGGCGGCGCGGCGCGTATTGAAGGAAGCGGGCGCCTGGACCACCCGGGTCTACGAGATTGACAGTTTCTCCCACGGCGTCGGTTCTTGCGGCATGGCAGCTACACCGGAGGAAGGTGCTCTCGATTCCCGAGGGCAACTCTGGGGTGTGGACAACCTCTGGGTCACGGACGGTTCCACCTTCAGCACCAGCGGCGGCGTAAATCCGAGCTTGAGCATTGCCGCCAATGCGCTGCGTATTGCACCATTCATCATCGAAAGTGAGTGATGCCCCAAATCGAGAAGACCCAAATCGGATTGAGTGGTTGTGGTGCCATCGGCAAACTTCACGCCGGGAATCTGGCCAAGCGTGGTGTGGACCTCGTATTCCACAATCGAACGCGAGCCAGTGCCGAGGACTTCGGCAGCAGATTCGACGGCAAAGTTAGCGGGGAATACGAGGCGCTGGTAGATGGTTGTGATGCCATCGTTATTGCCACACCGCCGGAGCAGCATTTGCAGCAGGTGCTCACGGCGCTGGCAGCAGGCAAGCCGGTAATGGTGGAGAAACCACTGTGCATCAGCCCACAGGAGTTGCAACAGATTGAAGTGGCCTTAGCGGCGGCGCCCAAGGGAGCCTCTCTGTTGGTGGCGGAGAACTACTACTACAAACCGTCCCTGGCGCTCATGCGCGATACCATCACCTGGGATGGTATCGGTGCGGTGCAGTCCATGAACGTGAAGAAGCTGACGCAACAACAGGCAACGAGCTGGAAAGCCGCCTATGGAGCACTGCTGGAGGGGGGCATCCACTTTGTCGCTCTCGTGGCGGACCTGGCCGATGCAGCCTTGGCTCGCGTGGATGGCGTAGTAGCATCTGCGCTGCACGACTCCGGCACGGAACCGGACGTGCAGTCTGTGGCCATCGTCGCACCGCAGTCCGTGCACGCTGAGTTTCCCACGGCTATTGCCGGAGATCGGGCGGAACGGCAGTCGCAGTTGAGTCTTTCCTACGAAGGGGGATTAGAGGTGCACCTGCACTACGCCTGGGATGTACCGTCCCTGACAAAGGGCACGTTCCAGCATAGCTACATCCACGGAGACGCCGGGCGAATTCTGTTTGAGAGCAACGGCATCTATGTGGACACCCGTGGCCCGGGCAGGAAAGGGACCAGTTTTCCACAGCTTGGAGACTTGATGGGCTACGGTGCGATGACGAATGACTTTCTCACATGTGTCGCTTCCGGCGGCGAACCCTATTCCAACCTGGCTCGGGCACGACGGGATCTCGATATCGTATTCCGCGCGTATGAGGCTTTGCCATGAATCACATTCTGCGAGTCATGAGCTACAACATCCACCATGGCGAGGGCATGGACGGAGTCCCTGATCTCAGTCGATACGCAGAGATTATTGCCGCACAAAAGCCCGACTATGTCGATCTGCAGTTCAGCGAAACCGGTCTGGACTAGCTGAATCCGTCGTTGCTATCGATATGGATATTTCTCCTTCGGCGGGTGTTTCGCCATTTCTTCCTCAATCAGGTCGGAACCCAAGCCAGGACGCTCCGGCAGTAGTAGATGCCCCTTCTCGATCCTTAACGGGTGTGTCATGATATCATCCCGCCAAGGCGCGTCATCTACGTCGAATTCCTGAATATAAAAGTTGGGAACCGTGGCACATACGTTGGCGGAAACGAGCGTGTTGATCGGACTGTGGCAATTGTGTGGTGAAAACAGGATGTCATACGCGTGGGCATAGTCGGCCAGTTTCTTACCCATCGTAATCCCGTTCCACGCTAGATCGGGCATAATGATGTCGGAAGCGTGACGCTCCAGGAACGGCTTATACTGATGCGTCCCGAAGAGACTTTCGCCGTGGCAGATGGTTGTGGAGGTGGATTCTCGAATCAATCTGAGGGCGGCCGGATCGAGTGTTTCCGTCTCCAGCCACATCAGGTCGTAGGGCTCAAGGGCGCGGGCGAGCTTGATCGCACCTCCAAGCTTGAATCGGAATGCGACGTCGAGTGCGATTCCAATGTCTGGCCCCAATGCATCTCTAAATGTTTCGATGATGGCTACAGCCTGTCGGACGATCGGGGCAGGTGCATCTCCCACCGGTGATCGAAAGCGCCATTGATCATCATTCGCGTTTTTCAGATCATCCAGATCGATCAAGTTCGTCTTGATCGCTGTGTATCCTCGTTCCAAGACTTCCTCGGACAGCTTCTTGAGATCATCAGTGGTTTTGACGGGTCGAACGCCGAATTCTTCAGCGTGACGAGATCGCATCGATCCGCAATGCGACCAGTAGAGACGTAGACTGTCCCGCATCTTGCCGCCCAACAATTGCCAGACCGGTACATTCATGACTTTTCCGCGGATGTCCCACAATGCAGAATCGATTCCAGACATCGCTTTCCAGGCGATTCCGCCGGTATGCCTGCAGTTGGACGCAGCCAGATCCCACCAGATGGCTTCGACATCCATAGGATCTCGGCCGATGACCCATTCAGACATGCGATCGATCATCGCAGCTATAGGAATCGAAGCACCCCAATCGGTACAGTCGCCCCAGCCGATCGTTCCGGGATCGCTTGTTTCGATCTTGACAAAGGTCCACGGGCGAAAGACGCCATCGACGAAGTATGTTTTAACTTTTGTGATTTGCATCCTTGCACAATCCCCTCTTTGACTTTCAGGTTGGTGTTCGAAAATAAGATGCGATTATACTATTCTTCTCCGGATGATAACGTGTCGAAAGCGGTTTCAGCAATGCTGATTGTCCGCTGGGGCCTGTGTCACCTCTCCCCAGGAGAGAGCGAAAGGACAACGGATGAAGATCACCGACGTTCGTACGCTTATTGTCGGCAACCCATGGAAGAACTGGCTCTTCGTTCTGGTCGATACGGATGAGGGTATCACCGGTCTTGGCGAAGCCACGGGTGGCCTGGCGACCAAGCCGAATCTGGGTGATGTGGAAGAATTGAAGCGGCACGTGGTGGGGGAAGATCCTCGTCATCCCGACCGACTGTGGCACAAGATGTACAATGCCCGCTTCGCCAATTCTTCCACGGGCATGACCGGCATTGAGTTGGCCTGCTGGGACATCCTCGGCAAGAGTCTGGGACAGCCCGTGTGGCAGTTGTTAGGCGGCAAGCACCATAATCAGCTGCGAGTGTACGCCAACGGGTGGTACCAGGGCCCCAGAGATCCCGCTTTCTTCGCCGACGCTGCCGCTGAGCTTGTGTCCCGCGGTTATACTGCCATGAAGTTTGATCCTTTTGGTGGTGCCCATCGTTCCATCGATCGCCAGAGCGAGCGCTTGTCCATCGACATCGTTCGAGCCGTACGTGAGGCGGTGGGCGACAATGTCGATCTGTGTATCGAGGCGCACGACCGCTTCAGTGTCAGCCACGCCACACGTATTGGACAGGCTCTTAGAGAGTTTTCCCCCATGTGGCTGGAAACCCCCGTACACTCCGCCGACATCCCGGGTACGATTGAGGTAGCCCGCGCCATCGCGCCCGTCCCCGTCGCTACGGGCGAGAGGTATCGGCGCATTGGTGATTTCATGGAATTGTTGTCTGCCAAAGTTGTCGACATCATTCAACCCGAAGTCATGAGCATCGGTCTGGCCAACATGAAGAAAGTCTGTGGGCTTGCCGAGGCTGCCGTCGCACTCGTAGCCTGCCACCAGGCCCAGAGTCCCCTGTGTACCGCGATAACCGCTCACGTGCACGCATCCATTCCCAATTTTCTCATTCACGAAAATTTCGACGATTCCCTCGAGCCCTGGACGTGGGATCTGCTCCAAGGAACGCCACGGGTCGAACGGGGATATATCACGGTACCGGACAAGCCTGGTTGGGGTGTGGATTTTGATGAGGTGGAAGCTGCCAAACATCCCTATGGTGAGAAGAACTTCTTGCGCCTGTTTGAAGAAGGCTGGGAAACGCGTAGACCCGAGTGAAGCTTGCCCGCACAGACCGAACAAACATGCCGGCGTCTGTTACTTCGGCTGAAGAAAACGAAAGGCAGCAATTGTGAAGATCACCCACCTCGAAGTTCTGCGCATGGATGCTCCGACAGAGCAGGACAATAACTGGCTGTTTGTCCGCATCCACACCGACGAAGGTATTACCGGCATCGGCGAAGGCTCCCTGCAGTACAAGGACAAGGCGCTGGCGGCTGAGCTGGAGAACTTCGGTGAGTTCCTCAAAGGCAAAGATCCGTTTCAGATCGAATGGATCTGGACTTCACTGCATCGCCGCGTCACCTGGTCGGGTGGTGCCGTCACCATCTCTGCCATCAGCGCCATCGATCTGGCTCTGTGGGATGTCAAGGGCAAAGCCCTGGGCGTTCCTGTCTATGAATTGGTCGGCGGCAAGGTGCGCGATCGCGTACCCCTCTACGCCAATGGGTGGTTTGGTACCGACATTCGTTCCGCCCACGGTCCTGACAGCGGCGAGGTCGCCGATCCAGCCGAGCACTTTGCCCTCAATGCCAAGGCCGTGGTCGAGCGGGGCTACCGCTGCCTGAAGCTCTACCCCTTTGGTGGTGGGCAGGTCATTACCCCGGAGCGAATGGCACTCGGTATAGATAAGGTCGCCGCCGTGCGCGAGGCCGTGGGCCCGCTTGTGGACATAGCCATCGATTGCCGTGCGCGACTCAATATCTGGAGTGCCCGGCGTGTGGCAAACAAGCTGGAGCCGTACGATATCGCCTGGATGGAAGAGCCAATTCTCTATGACAACGCCGAAGCAATGGGTGCTTTTGCGCGCTCCGTGAACGTACCGATTGCCACAGGAGAACAGCTGTACACCCGCTGGGAATTTCGAGACGTACTCGAACAGAACGCCGTGGGTATCATACAGCCCGACATCTGTCACGCTGGAGGCATGTCGGAGCTGCGAAAGATCGGTGCTATGGCGGAGACTTTCACCGTGACGTTGTCACCTCACAACTCGAACGGACCAATCTCCACGGTTGCCAGCCTGCATCTGGATATAAGCTTGCCCAACTGCCACGCTCAGGAGCTCTTTCTGAACTCAATCGATCAATACGACGACGTGCTGACGAACCCGATCCCCATCGCCGATGGTTTTGCCACCGTGCCGAATGGACCGGGCTGGGGCACAGATATCGATGATGAGGCGCTGAAGAAGTACCCGCCCTCTGAGCTGATTCCCGTGGACTCCGAGCCGTATGATGACTTCTTCTAATCTGGGCGGGCGCTAGGCGATAACCGTCTCGCCGTCGAAGCGTGCCAGCCCCTTTTCGTACACACCGAAGCGCTCGTTTTCGGCCTCGGCTGGATCGACATACTTCAGATACATCGCCTGATTGGGTGCGTCACCGGACAGTTTGCGACGGCTCCCCTTCAAGTCGCTCACAGGGTTACTCCAACGAACCTTGCCCTGCTGCAAAAGGATGTACTGACCTGCATACTTCTCAACCATCTCGTCCCGGTGATCGCGATAGAACAGGCCCTGTTCACAGGTTGTCCGTTGCCAGCTATGTACGGTCTCGGCCGAGTCGGTGAGATTGGCGAAAAAATTGCCAACGGGACCGGTGACCTCGGATTCAAAGTCGATCTCGTTCAGGTCGACGGTGCCAAAACCACCTTCGGCAGCAACTTTCAGTGAATTTCTGTCACGGTGAAAGGGCGCCGACAGCCAGTCTCCCGTCGGATCAAATCCCATCAGATGAGCGCCACAGGCATCGGTCGCAATGGTGTGATCTCCGGCGATCAGCGTATTGGCTTCCACTGGGGGCCCTTCTTCGCCGCCGTCCCCCCATTCCTGACCAGCCTGACCGATTAGCCCATCAACAATGTTGAGGCACGGATTAAATACACGGCCCAGATCGGCCAGCATATAAGGCATACGCACCAGGTGGTGAAAATAGGTGCGTGTATGGCCCCGCGGCTCGCCCGGCATGAGTCCGAACAGGTTCTTCAGACTCATGGTGATACCCATGAAAGCGTGGTTCTTCATCTTCGCCAGGGACACGAACTCGTCGACCTCGACGGCTGAACTTGGCAAGACGTACTGGGCGAACATCTGCCCCCCCCCAGGTACTGGGTAGACATTTGTATCGCTATCGGCGCCGATGACATATTCCACGTCATAGTCACGCAACGCTGGCAGAGCTGTAGCCGTTTCGATGGGATCGGTGTCATTGTACATCTGGTAGAAGCTGACGTCCGTGCAGACAATATCTGCCGTCGTGCGTTCACGCAGCAGGCGCAGCGTCGCGCGGACGACTTTCTCGCACGCCAATTGCTGCAACATTCCCTTATGAAAGACCAAGCGGTCGACGGGCTTGTCCTGATTGATCTTGATGCCAATTCGTTTGGCCTTGCCCAGTCGCTCCCACGTCTGTGTCAGCGGCTCTGTCGCCCGTACCAGCGCCTGATACACATCTTCTTCGCTGGCCTCATGATCGCAGGCAACCGCCCGCACCTTGTAGTCTTTTGTCACGCCGTTCCTCCAGGGATTAATTTTGGTCTCAGCCTCAGAAGATATAGGGCTGTCAGGGCGGGTGCCGCTGATTTTTCATAGAATTACACACCTGTTTTCAATGGCCACACGACAACCAGAGAGAGACCGATGAAACTACTGGCACTGGGTTCCACTCTTGCGCTGCTCGTAGGGATGCCCTGTTCAGCTCACGAGTTGGAGGTACTGGCGCCGGCTTTTGTCACCGTAGCGCCGGTAGTGGATGGCGATCTGTCCGACTGGGAGGGCCATTCGTTTATCGAGGTAACGCCACAGAATGGTGTCTTCGATGGAGAAGGGGCGCTGACGGAGAGGGCAGAAGACTTCAGCTTTGAGTTCTCTGTGGCCAACGATGATGAGTATTTGTACGTCGCCGTGCGTATTACCGATGACGTACTGGTACTCGACACCAATCCCGACCCCGAAGAACTGCACACGAGAGCCTGGATGGATGACTGTGTGGAAATCTTCATCGACGGTGATCACAACCATGCGCCGCACGCCCGTGACTCATTGGGTGTGGAGTTTCGTACGGGTGGCGAGTTCTCCGTTGTCGCTAACGGCTCTGTCACCAGTGATCAGAGTGGCGTACCCGGGCTCGGCAACGATCCTCAGGCCTGGACTTCGGCTGGGTCATACGGTGCCTCGGGAGCAGCCTACGCCGCACCGTGGGACAGCCAGGTGGGGGGATTTCAGATTGAGGCCCGTCTCAATTACAGGATCATGGGCCCCGATATTGGCCCTGGAAGCCGCATTGGCTTTACCATCAGTGCCCATGATGATGACGATGGCGGCGACAGAGACAGCGCCCTCTACTGGAAGGGTTTCGACCTGCACGCCTGGCGTGACGAAGCGGGCTGGGGTGATCTGCTGCTGGCAGTACCGGAGAGCCACTAGCCCGACAGATCAGCTTGACAACATCTGGAACCAGGAATCAGGAGAGAGCTCCATGCCCGGCGATCGCCCCAATCTGCTGTTCATCATGCCCGATCAGCTGCGACCCGACTTCCTCAGCTGCTACGGCGCTTCCTTCATAGACACCCCCCACATCGACAGCCTGTGTGACAGTGGGGTGCGCTACGACCGCGCCTGCGCACCTTCGCCGGTGTGCGTGCCGATGCGGTCCACGTTGCTCACCGGGCTTAACGCCATCCGCACCGGTGTGTTGGGCAACGCTCAGTATCTGCGTCCCGACCTGGGCGACTGCGGCATCCATTTTTGGCCGCAATTGCTCAGTGAC
>Ga0114999_10009646_pt1 | contig 10546 bp, 8 predicted proteins | sample ArcticOcean_MG_C_3_FD_89820 | JGI IMG/M metagenome (GOLD analysis project Ga0114999, IMG submission 89820) | Marine microbial communities from western Arctic Ocean - ArcticOcean_MG_CB8_126 | ecosystem: Environmental > Aquatic > Marine > Oceanic | place: Arctic Ocean: Canada Basin | collected... | reverse complement strand
TTTGGGCGGTGTGACGACGCCCGTGCCGGTGCCGAGGTTGTCTCTCACTGCCATCGCTACGCGTACCGGATACGGGGGTCAAGATAGCTATAGAGCATGTCGACTATCAGGTTGACCATGATGGTTCCACCCGCAAAGATCAACACGATGGTTTGGGCTGGGACGTAGTCCCTGTGTGTCAATGAATTGAGCAAGTATTGGCCCATGCCTGGGAGGTTGAATATCAATTCAATGACGACGGTTCCACCGAGCAAGAACGGGATCTGGAGTCCCAACAACGACACGACGGGGATCATCGCGTTTCGCACAGCGTGGCGGTACCAGATCGTTCGAGGTCGGAGCCCCTTGGCCCACGCAGTGCGGATGTAATCCTGCCGGATGACCTCCAGCATCATTGCCCTCGTCATACGAATCAATCCACCGATCAGTGGGATGCCGATGATGACACCGGGAAGCAGCATGACCGAAAGGTTCTTGATAGGGTCGGTGGTAAATGGTACGTAGCTCAAAGGAGGAGCCCACCCCCACAAGATGGCGGGCATGGTTACTGCGAGCGTTGCTATCCACAACGCAGGGATCGCGACAAGGCCGATCGAGGTAGAACGCAGGGCGTAGTCGACCCAGGTGTCTTGTCTGACCGCCGTGATGATCCCGATGGGGATAGACACCACGACGCTGACAGTGATCGCGATGATGGCAAGCTCGATGGTTACTGGGTAGCGTACCGAGAGCTCGTCCGCGACGGTTCGACTCGTCCAGAGCGAATCACCAAGATCGCCGGTCAGCAAGCCGAAGAACCAACTGAAGAATTGGGAGTAGATCGGTTTATCCAGCCCCAACTGTGCTTCAAGGACAGCCCGATCAGCAGCGTAGCCGAAGTCGGCGAGCATTAGATCGATAATGTCGCCAGGGATCAATCGCAACATCAAGAATGCGACGACGCTCACGATGAACATCGTCAGGACTGCAAGGAGCAGGCGTCTCACTAGGAAGCGGTACAATGCTGAGGCACTCCTGAGAACGGCGGTTTCGAGCGCGGCGCCAGTCTACGTTCACGGGCATTCCAAATCAAATCGCGACTGGTCGTCTAGTATCGCGTCGAACCGGGTTGGCCTTGCAAGACGTTATGATCGAAACGAGCGGGCTTACGAGGTTCTTCGGTTCGCGTAAGGCCATTGAAGGATTGTCATTTTCCGTGACCCGCGGAGAGGCAGTCGCGCTGCTGGGCATCAACGGCTCAGGCAAGACCACGACGATGCGGATCCTTTGCGGGTACCTTCCGCCGACGGCGGGCGCTGCTACGGTCGCAGGCTTCAATGTCACCAGTCACTCTCTCGATGTCCGAAAAGCGGTGGGATACCTGCCTGAGGACGTGCCGCTTTATGCCGATCTGACCGTCGAAGATTCGCTTCGATTCTTCGGACGATTGCGCAAGATGCGGGGGAATGAGCTGGAGCGTCGGATCGATGAGGTGATTGAGCAGGTGGGCCTGGGCGCTTACCGGAACGTTCTGATCTTGAAGCTTTCAAAGGGGTACCGGCAACGGACGGGACTAGCCATCGCGATCCTGCATGACCCGGACGTCCTGATTTTGGATGAGCCTACCGTCTCGATCGATCCGGTACAGGTGGCCGAGGTCAGAGATCTCATCCGCTCTTTGACAGGGCAGCACACGGTTCTGCTGAGCACCCATCAACTTTCAGAGGCGGCCGAGCTATGCGATCGCGCCGTTGTCCTGAAAGACGGACGAGTAGTCGCCGATGGACCGATCGCCGACATCACCGCGATAGACCCGACGCGGCGACGCTTAACTATCAAGATCGAGGGCGACAACGGCGTTGCTACGGACTCGCTCGCCCGCGTGGCGGGCGTCTCGTCAGTCGGGGACGCCGCACCGATCGACCACGGTGTCTCTACATTGGCGGTGGTCGGATCGGGGGCGCACCTCCAGAACGATGTCATCGTGGCGCTGGTGCGCGCGGGCATCGTGATCGCGTCGATTGTGGAGGAACGGCCCTCACTGGAATCCGCCTTTCTCGACCTGGCCCGGGCGCCGGAGGCCGGTCAATTTGCGTAACGTTTTGACACTGGCGCAAAAAGAAGCGCGTGCCTACTATGCATCTCCGATGGCCTATGTGGTTGGCGCGGTATTTCTGGCACTGGCGGGGCATTTCTTGGTGAGTGGCCTTTCGGTGCCGGTACCTGAAGCATCGCTGCGGGAAATGCTCACCCCTCTCGCCTTTGCCATCATCCTTTGGGGGCCGATCGCGACGATGCGTTTGCTGGCCGAGGAGCAAAAGATGGGCACGCTTGAACTCCTGATGACCACACCCATCAAGGAGTGGGAGATAGTCCTAGGCAAATTTGTCGCGTTGATCGCTATGTTCCTTGGCATCGTGATACCTACGCTTATCTACGTTGGACTGATCTCCTGGTACGGGAACCCGGATCCGGGCCCGCTTTTCACGGGCTACCTTGGGCTACTGCTGTACGGTGGAGCAGCTGCATCTCTGGGTCTGTTCACCTCGTCGCTCACCAGCAACCAAATAATCGCGGGCGCCACTTCCGCGGTGGCCCTGCTGTTCCTCACTCTTGCCGACCAGGCAGCGGACGTGGTTGCGGGAGCGCCGTCTGTGCTGCTGCGTTCGCTGTCGCTGCCAGGGCACTACAACGGCTTCGTGGCGGGCGTGATTGAGATTTCCGACGTGTCCTATTTCGTGACGTTCATCGCGTTTTTCCTACTCCTCACTACCTTGAGCCTTGAGACTCGCCGATGGCGTTGATCGCCAGTCGAGGAACAAACCGATGATGGGCGCGCTACGACGCTCAGCTCCGCTGTTGGCCGCCCTGGGCACAATAGGGTTGGTCGGTGGCACGCTGCTGGCCGTGTGGGTGCCCGAGTTGGCTGGGTTTGCGTTGGTGACGTCAGCGTCGTCGGTAGGTCTGCTGGCGGCGGCGGGAATGGCTTCGCTAGACGTGATTTTCAAGACGTTCATGGGCAGGCGCGGACGGTTTTCCGGAATGGGGCTCGCGACCGTCGCCATCGCGGTAGGTCTGGCGGTTATGGTCAACGTGATCGCGAATGCGACGGGGGCAAGCTGGGACCTTACGGCGACGCGACAGTTCGAGGTATCCCCGCAGGCCGTCGCGGTGCTGGAAGCGCTTGACACTCCGGTCGAGGTGATCGGATTTGTCGTGCCCACCAACGAGCCAGACGGGGTGTTCCGCGCGACGTCTGAGCAACTACTCAGCGAGTTCGCGAAGCACACGGATCAGATCAGCTACAGATTTGTCGACCCCGACTTAGAGCCATCAGTTGCGAGGTCTTTGGGGGCGGTGAGGTTCCCTTCGCTGGTCTTCGCAAGTGACCCTAGCGGATCCAGGGTGGCAGTCGACAAAGACGCCCTGAGCGAGCAACGGATGGTCACGGCCATCCTGTCTGCGACGCGAACGCAGCAACATGTCGTCTATTTCGTGGAAGGGCACGGAGAGCGGGATAGCAACGATCTTCGCGGGGGCTCGTTGGGATACGGCCTCGCTGCCCGTGGGCTTCGGGCGGACGGATATTCTGTCCTCAGCCTCAATCTGCTTCGAACGGGAGTCCCAAGCGACGCGTCAGCTCTGATCATCGCGGCACCACAGGGGGAGATGACACAGGCGGAGGGCGACGTTCTTATCAAGTGGCTCGCGGACGGCGGACGCGGAGTCTTGTTGGTGGAGCCCGATGGCAATTCTCCAGAAATCACGCACGCTTTGCTGGCGACTTGGGGACTAGAGCAGCTCCCAGGAGCCGTCGTCGACCCGGCTCGGTCAGCGGCCTCCGACAAAAGGAGTCTCGTCGTTCAGCGCGATCAATATCTAAGCGATACGACCATCACTCAAGGAGGCGCGATCGTCAGCCCGTTGGGGTCGACTTTGCTTCCTGGGGTCTCGGCAATCCGTGCCCTGCCCGACATCGCGCGTCGGCTGGACGAGAGGGCGACGGTTCCGGTGCGTTATGGCCCGATCGCCAACAGCTCAGCTGAGTCGTGGGTGTCCACCGATCTGGATCGTGACCTCTTCGACGAAGACTCCGATGCGCGGGGGCCTCACACGCTCGGCCTAGTCATTGAGGCGTCGGGGACGATCACGGAATCACCTACGGAGGAGTTTGACCCGAACCGTGCGCGAACCCGGCTGGCTGTCTTCGGTGACACTGATTTCGCTAGTAATCGTCACTTCGCGGACCTGGGGAATGGGGATCTGTTCCTGAACGCTGTTAATTGGGTATTGGAGGATCAGGCGCTGATCTCCATCCGGGCCAAGACCGAGGTATTCCGACCGCTTGTGCTCACTGCAAACGAGTTCAACGTGATCAGGTATGTGGCCTGGTTCCTTCTGCCTGCAGCGATGGCCGCAGGTGCCGCGTTCTTCTGGTGGAGGCGCCGCTAGGCGGGATCAGCATGCGAGGCGTGGCAATCAGGCTCGGGTTGGTTTCAGTGGCCGCTATCGTGGTCTTCGCTGCGTGGATGGTTTGGATCCGCGATAGCGGAGAACCCATCGGGCCAGAGGCTGTCGTTCGGCTATATACAGTGGACCAAGATGCCATCGTCAACGTTGCCATCGAAACGGGCGAGCAGTCCGCTCGTTTTGCTCGTAACGCGGGGGGGTGGGCGTTTGAAGACCCACGGGGACTCACGGTCAATATCGAGCGCTGGGGCGGCATTGTGCTCCTGCTATCAGGCCCACAGGTCGAGCGTGAGCTCGGGCACGCAAAAGAGCGCGATGACTTCGGCCTGGATACTCCTAGCATTGTCGAACTGACGCTCGAAGACGATAGCCGAATCCGCGTGACCCTCGGGGACCGGACCCCCGACGAGCGGCACTACTACGCGACTGTTGCGAGTGACGAGGGGCTATTCCTGGTCAACGCGGACTGGGGCAATGTGCTCAAGGCCTTGGTTGAGGCCCCGCCGTACCCCTATTGGTATTACAGGGTCAATCCGAAGCTGGTGCGAGTGCTAGAGATCGATCGGGACGGCGACCGGTCGACGATGTTCCTCGGTATCGACCCCGAGCAGCCCGATGGAGGTCGAGTCGTGATCGCCGAGGCGGCTCGCGATATGTCCGGCAGAGAGTACGAACGGGCGCTTTCGCTGGTAGGCGGGCCAGCAGAGTTCGCTGTGCTCGAACCTGGGGATCTTTCAGACCCCGCGCTGGGATTCGCGACGCCCACAATGACGGTACGGCTCACCTACCAATTGTCGAAGCCTGTCGACGCACGTACCGATTTCAGCACGGCGTACGTCATCGGTGCGCCAACGACCGATGGCCGAGGCTACTATGCGGCGACCTCGGATACGCCGTCTGGACTAGTGTTCGACGCTGCCTGGGTCGACGCGATGCTCGCGTTGAGCGATTCGCTCAAATAGCATCGGGGCCGACCCGTAGGCACGCTGCCATGTGCCCCGGAGCGACTTGCTTCAAGGGGGGGACGGTCACCCGACACTCGGCCACTGCGATGGGGCACCTGGTGTGGAACACGCATCCCGACGGAGGCGAGATCGGGCTGGGGATGTCGCCTTGCAGGACTATATGCTCTCGCTCCATCTCTACTTTCGGGTCAGGAACGGGCACTGCGGAGAGCAACGCTTTGGTGTATGGATGAAGTGGCGCCTCGTATAGATCGTCGCACGGAGCGATTTCCATGAGTTTGCCCAGATACATCACCGCGACGCGGTCAGAGATGTGCCGGACGACTGAGAGATCATGGGCGATCAGCAGGTAGGTGAGGTTGAACCGCTCCTGCAGATCCTGCATTAGATTAATAACCTGAGCCTGGATGGAAACGTCTAGCGCGGACACCGGCTCGTCCGCAACGATGAAGTCTGGTTCTGCGGCAATCGCTCTCGCGATCCCGATGCGCTGCCGTTGCCCTCCCGAAAACTCGTGAGGGTAGCGATCCGCCATATAGGGGTTGAGTCCAACGATCCGCAGGAGTTCCTCGACCCGATCGTGCACCTCGGCGCTGCTTCCAGCGAGCTTATGGATCTCAATCGGTTCGCCTATGATCCCACCCGCCGTCATGCGTGGGCTAAGGGATGAATAAGGGTCTTGGAAGATCATGTTCATGCGCCGGCGCACCGTCCGCATCTCTTTGTTGCCGAGGGTGCTGAGTTCGACGCCGTCAAATTTGATCTGTCCTTCAGTCTGCTTATGCAGTTGGACGATGCACCGCCCAAGAGTGCTCTTGCCGGAGCCGCTTACCCCGACAAGCCCAAGGGTCTCTCCGCGCTCGATCGTGAAGGAGACGTCGTCGACGGCGTGCACATACGTAGCATTGCGCCGCCGGATGCCGCCAGAGTTCACGGGGAAATATTTCTTCACGTTTGAGACGGTCACCAATGACGGGGACGGTTCGGTAGATTGGTCAACCATCGCTTGCGGCCCCAACCGGCTTCCCAGAGGCGTCGGTGTCTTGATCTGCTATCCAACACGCTGCTTGGTGGCCCACTCCGCTGCTCACGGGCATCACGCGCGGGGTGTCCGTGGCACAACGCTGCACCGCATATGTACAGCGTTCGCGAAAGGCGCAGCCGTCTGGCAACGCACTGAGGTCAGGCGGCATGCCATCGATGGGAATCAACCGAGACCCCTTTGGGCGATCGAGGCGTGGTACAGATGCAAGCAGTCCCTTCGTGTACGGGTGTCTCGGATCTGCAAATATGTCTCCCAACAACCCCCGCTCAACGATCCGTCCTGCGTACATCACATTGATACGGTCGACATACCTGGCGACGACTCCCAGATTGTGGGTGATGATAATCACGGAGATCCCAAGCTCACGCTGCACCTTGCGGATCAGTTCTAGAATCTGGGCCTGAATGGTAACGTCCAACGCCGTTGTCGGCTCGTCGGCGATCAAGAGTTTGGGGTCGCAACTGAGCGCCATGGCGATCATTACGCGCTGCCGCATGCCACCTGAGAATTGATGCGGGTAGTCCTTCAGGCGCTCCTTGCCACCGGGAATACCCACGAGGTCGAGTAATTCCGCCGCTCTGTCCAACGCTGCGTTCTTGCTCACCTTGAGGTGTTCTTGAACCGCCTCGGACAGTTGACGCCCGATCGACAATACCGGGTTCAACGACGTCATGGGCTCCTGGAACACCATGCCGATCTTGTTCCCGCGGATGCTTCTCATGGTCGCTTCATCGGTCTGTAGAAGGTCTTTACCCATGAAGCGGACCGATCCGCTAACGATCTTGCCGGGTGGATTGGGAATCAGGCGCATGATGGACATGGCTGTGACGCTCTTGCCGCAGCCACTCTCCCCGACCAACGCGAGGGATTCACCCTCCTCGAGGTCAAACGTCACGCCATCAACCGCTTTGATGACGGAGTTGCGAGCGAAGAAATGTGTCTTGAGGTTCTCGACTTCTAGGAGCGCTGTCATTGATCCCACCTTACGAGCACCGCCACACGCTAGCCCACCGGGGCTTCGCTTGTAAAGCATTGGCTGCAAGCCAGCGGGTTGTGCCGAATCCCGAACGACACAGGGCGGCCTGTGGGTCTGGGCCGTATCCCATTGACAGGTGATCGTCTCAAGCGGTAAAAACCCATGTGCACGCTCGCGTCACCCTGTCTCGAAGACCGGCGGGACGCGTGTGCCGTCCCTGCTGTCGGGGGCGATTAATCATTGGGAGTCCATCATGCCCCGATCTTCCAGGCTCGTTGCCTTAGTTTTGGTTGGGATGCTAGCCCTGCTCGCGTTGGCAGCGTGCTCGTCTGACGACCCGACACCTACGCAGTCATCGGCGGTGGCGACTGCCACGCCGACCCCTGACACTGGGCCGCAATATGGGGGCACACTGGCCTACTGGATCCGTAGTGACCCGCCAGGGTGGGACCCATGGGGCAGGACTCGCTTCTTCGACCCAACCCGCAAGACACTAGAGCTGGTGTTCAACCCGCTCTATTCCCCCCAGGCGCAATTGGGCGACAGCTGCGAGAACGAGCTTCAGCCGGAGATTGCGGAGAGTTGGGAATTCATCTCCCCAACGGTCCTCGAATTCAAGATTCGCGAGGGCATCAACTGGCATGATCGCGCGCCGCTGCACGGTCGCGCGCTGACTGCCGACGATGTGGTGTTCACGCTCAACGAGCGCTACGCGACAGGCTTGGCCGGCCAGGCCTACGTAGGCCAGGTGTTCTTCGACCGCGCAGAGGCGGTTGACGCGCGGACGGTTCAGGTGCACCTCAAACAAGCCTTCGCGGGATTTATTTCCGGCTTCACGAGTGGTAACCGTCAGGGTTGGATCGTGGCACCCGAGGCATCGGCCGAAGCCGACTTGGAAGACCCAACGAAATCGTGGGTGGGCACAGGCCCATACATGTTCGTGGAGCACCAAAGTGGCGTGAAGATGACCTTCGAGCGCAACCCTGATTACTTCAAGGACGGCCTGCCGTACGCGGATGCTGTTGAGGCGCATGTCATACCTGACGCAGCGACACGGCTCGCGGCGCTCAGGTCTGGTCAGATAAACGTCTTCCCTGCCGCAGGTCCTCAGACCCTCCAGGAGATCGAGCGGACGAACCCTGACTTCTTTACGAAGTCGTGCCCGAGCCTCTTCCACATGGAGATCAGATTGAGGCTCGACAAGGAACCCTGGAACGATGTCCGAGTTCGGCGAGCTTTGTCGATGTCGATTGACCGAGATGCGGTTGTAGCGGCGGCCCTGAGAGGCGACGGGCAATCGGTTCTGCAGGCATGGCCTCTGGATCCCGAGGCGTTGGAGCTCGGCGACTACCCCGAGGATGTGCAGCAGTACATGCAGTACAACCCGTCGCGGGCCAAGGAACTGCTCGCGGAAGCGGGATATCCCGATGGGTTCTCCGCGTCTGTGGTTTGGACAGCGCAGTACGGGTCACCTTGGCAGGAAGTCGCAGAGACCACGCTCACGATGATGCGCGCGGTTGGCATCAACGCCGAGTTCAAGATGACCGAGTACGGCCCATTCCTTGGACAGGGGAATCAGCAGTCGTACGATGATGTCTATTTTGGCTGGACGAATAGCTTCGACCTGAATGACATCGCATCCTCGTATTACTGGAGTGGCGTGCAGCCTCCGAGCACGCTGTCGGCAGCGCCCGATGAGCATTTGGATGGCATCGTGCAGAAGCTGTGGGCCGCTGACGATTCAGCCCGCCCGGCAATCGTCGAAGAGCTCCAAATCTACGTTGCAGATCAGGCGTTTCGCGTGACGAGCCCCGTGTGGGGCAATGGCGTTATCACTCGTCCCGAGGTCAAGAACGTTGGTTGGCGCGGTACCAACAAGATGTACCACCAGATCTTCGAAAACGCCTGGATCGACGAGTAGCAGGCGGTTCCTCCCAATTGCCTTTTGAGAAGAGCCCGACGCGTTCCGCGTCGGGCTCTTCTTTTTGTGTTCGCACACGCGCTGCTCCGATTGCGGGGAACCACCCTGGGTTGCCGAGCCCGAACCTTGGAAACGATCCCTTCTTCAGGAACGTCAAGGGCGCAACGACTTACCTGCGGGGGGGAGTGGGCCTAGGGGCAAATCCCACTATGCGCGCCTGGTCGCGCTCGAAGGACTTGAGCCGGGGTGCGCCGGGGGGCTTGCGAGTTGGATCCACATTGGCGGTGTTCACAGCCGAGATGGCTAGAGTCGAAATGCATATCACCGGTTCGCTCGCGTCAACCAAAACGTCAACTGAATCACTCCATCGCGGTAAACGGTCGCCGTAGCCAGGATCGTTTACAGCAGGGCTGCTGCGCGACCCAAGCGGTCAGCTCAACCTGACGCGCCGTCAACTTCGCTCGCTCATCGCGCCTGACAGTCTCAAGCGCGTTGTCGCTGGCAAGGTCTATCGCTCGACCGATCGTTCAGCATTGGAGCTGTGCCTGCCGCTTTGCCGCGTTCGTTGGAGCGCCACCATGTGTGTGCTGCTGGCCGAAACCGCGAGTTCGAACGCGCGCCGCATCCGAACTGGTGCGTCGACGGTTGGAACATAGACCAGCCTTGTAGCGGCCAATTTCGTCGGTTCGACCTTGGGAACGGCAGACCGGCTTCCGTTGCTCGACTGTTTCTTTTCGTTCGGTGATGTCAACTTTCGGCCCATTCCGGCAGTCGTGCCAAACGGTGGTCTTTATTCGGCCACCGGCCTGGTAGGCTCAGATCACGATAAGCGGCAGCCGTTGAACAGCAACGCGCTGTTCTTGCCGATCCGTTCAAAAGAGAGGGCGAGGCATGGAAATACCCGACGAGGTTGCTGCCACATTCATCTATCCGCGTGGCAAGCGCTACAAGCGCAGCGAGAGGCTCCAGTATCTGGTGACTGCATTCGGAAACGACCATCTAGAGTCACTCTGCTGGGAGGTGCGGAGCGTGTACCTGCGGGAAGGAAAAACCCCACATGGGGCGCGCATCGCGCTAGTGCGAGCTTGGAAGCATGTGCGCCCCGATGCCCCGCCCCCGGAGATGCCGAGCGGTTTCTTCGCTGCACCCAAACAGGCATGGTTTTCGGAGCCGGAAGGCGAAGTTGGGCA
>Ga0114999_10009644_pt1 | contig 10547 bp, 9 predicted proteins | sample ArcticOcean_MG_C_3_FD_89820 | JGI IMG/M metagenome (GOLD analysis project Ga0114999, IMG submission 89820) | Marine microbial communities from western Arctic Ocean - ArcticOcean_MG_CB8_126 | ecosystem: Environmental > Aquatic > Marine > Oceanic | place: Arctic Ocean: Canada Basin | collected... | reverse complement strand
TTTTAGCATAGCTTGAGCTAGTATAGTTGAAGTAGTTGTTCCATCTCCTACATCATCGTTTGTTTTTGAAGCAGCTTCTTTTAACAATTGCGCTCCCATATTGTGGAAAGGTTCTTCTAATTCTATTTCCTTTGCTATAGTGACTCCGTCACTACACACTTTAGGAGGTCCGAATTCTTGTTCCAGTATTACATTTCGGCCATTAGGTCCTAACGTAATGCCTACGGTTCGGGCCATCAAGTCGATACCCTCCATGAGTTGCTCACGAGCATTCTCGCGGAATTTAAATTGTTTCGGCATCGATTATTCCTCCTAATAATTCAAAAAATAATTTTGAATATTTAGCTTAATTTACGAACATTAATTATAGCATTTACATGATATAAGAGTATTACCCTGAGTGCCGATATTTTTTTAATGCTGATTCATCAAAATTAACGCCTATACCAGGTGCATCTGGAACTATCATATAACCATTTTCTATTTTAGGCTCCTGCTCAAACATTCCAAATGTCCAGGGCATATGCTCAACCCATAAACCATTTGGAGATGCAGCTACACAATGTAACAAGACTTCTGTTGCTAAATGACTTGCAACTTTTAAATTATTTACTTCTGCTAAATGGGCTATCTTCATCCATTGACTGATTCCGCCTGCACGCAATAAGTCTATTAGAACTATATCAACTGATTTATAATCTATTAAAGTTTTGAATGGTTCTATTCCATAATGGTATTCTCCATTTGCAATAGGTAAATCTAATGCTTCAGCTATTCTTGATAATCCGGCATAGTCTTGGTGATAGACAGGATCTTCTAACCAATACAGATCATATTCTTCAAGTTTTCTTCCAACTGCGATACTCGTATTTACATCCCAACCTTGGTTTACATCAACCATTAACGTTACATCAGGACCAACGGTTTCACGCATTATTTTCATTCTTTCTATTTCTTTTGCAGGAGAAAGCTCACCTCCTAATCGAAATTTCATTGCATCATATCCTTCTTCAATTAATTCAGAGGCTTTTTTCTGCAATCTATCTAAATCGAAATTTCTCCAGAGATAACCACTTGCGTATGTTTTAACCTTAGTGTGAGAACCTCCTAAAAGTTTATAGATAGGTTGATTTAGTGATTTTCCCTTCAGGTCCCACAGTGCTACATCTATAGCAGAAATTGCCCTTGTTAATAATCCAGCAGGTGCACCTGATCCGGCGAGAAAATACAATTTATGGGTAACAGAGTCTATACGTTCAGAATCTTCACCGATTATTTTTTCTAATAGCGCATCGATGGTTACCTTTAGTGGTTTAAGCATTATTGAACTTGTAAAGCCAGAATACCCGATGCCAACTGTCCCATCTGTACTATATATTTTTATAGTGACAAACTCAGATGAAGATGATTTTCCATCACCTGATCCGCCGGTTAGAGGACCTGCTTCTCTTGGTAAGCTTACTACTCCTGTTTCGTATCCTTTTATTTTCATATTAAAGACTTTCTCCTGAAAAAGAGTTTATTAGAATGTATACAACTACGGGGACGATAATTATCCATAAAATAATACGTGGGGGAAACTTCATTTTAACTCTTTATGGTTATTTTAAATAAAATCAATTATATATTGAAATAATTCCTGATGGATTCTAACATAAATGCAAGTTATTAATATTACGGTTGTATCGATATGAAAAATAAATTCAAAATTATTGCCATAGACATAGACGGGACTCTTAAATCAGATTCTAATAGTGATGAATCGCATACCATTAGAATTTTAAATCAATGTAGGAATCTGGGAATTAAAATTGTAGTAGCCACTGGTAGAAGTTATATGTCGGCTTTAGATTATTTACATAACTTTATTGATATAGATTATCTCATCTCATTTCAAGGTGCCCTTGTTACGGAAAAATTATCAAATCACTCTTTGTGGCATAGGCATATTACTTATGAAAACATCAATGCCACTATTAATGAGCTACGTAATCATGAAGTTCAAATAGTCTTGTATAGTGATAATGATATGTATGTTGAAAATATAACTTCTTGGTCTATTTCATATGCTGAGAGGAATGATATTGAAATGATTTTAGTTGATGATTTATTAGATTTAAATATACCTACTTATCGTGTGCTTGCAGTAGGAGATAAGTCCGTAATTCAAAATATTGAAAAAATTATGAAATCTAGATATGCAACTGATGTTTATGCTACTAGATCTTTAGCGAATTTTTGTGAAATATTGAACCGTGAGGCAGGTAAAGAACAAGCTTTACAGTGGATTTGTTCACAAATGAGCATTTCTAGAAATGAAGTAATCGCTTTTGGAAATGGCTTTAATGATATTGAAATGTTAAATTGGGCAGGGGTTGGAGTTGCTATGGCTAATAGTGAAAAAGAAATAGTGAATATAGCTGATTTAGTAATAAAAACTAGCGTGTCAGAATATTTGGAATTTCTTATTGAAAATGATAAAGTATAATTAACTAAAACTCATCAAATATCATATATATTTTCAGCATTTTTAAAGAAAAAAGAGTCTTTCTCAAATGAAGAGAAAGACTTTGTCAGTTCCTTATAAGCGTTAATAACTTTTGAATAATCACTCCACAATCCATCTACAGGCCAATTAGTAGCAAATATAGTTTTTGATATCCCAAACAATTCAATGCAAGTTTCAACATATGGTTTTATTGACTGAATAGTCCAATTGTGATCGCCCATTGCTAGTCCTGAAACTTTGCATATTACGTTGTCGAGCTCTGAAATTGTTTTCATTTCATTTTTCCAATGTTCGAAATATTCTGTAGTGCGTAATTTGGGGCTTCCTGCATGATCCAATACGATAGTAATATTTGGATAGGACATTGCTAAATCTGACAATTTACTCATGTCAGGCCATTCAGCATGAATGCTTGCCACAAGATTATATTCCTCTAATAGCTTAAATCCTCTTCTGAAAGCTGAATTGGTAAGATAATCTCCGTACGAAAAATCTCTTATTCCTTTAAAGTTTTTATAATTCATATGATTTTCAATAATTTGTCTAGCATTTGAAGATCTTAAATCGACATGTCCTACTATTCCATTGGGAATTCCTGTTTCTTCATAAATATTTTGTAACCATTTTGTTTCTGCTACAGGATCTCTTGACCCGATAGCAGCTTGAACGTGTATTGCTTTTCTCATCCCTAATGGCTCAGCATCTTTAATAAAATCATTAGCTAAATAATTTTTATTACCAAGCTCTCTTAATGGCATATTTCCATTAGGTTGCCAATGGCCATAATGTAATTCGGGATGTTGCATGTCATAAAAATGTACATGTGAATCTATGAAAGCAAATTTTTTATTTGTCATACAGATACTCCATCACTTACAAGTAAGTGTGCTTTAGTAATAAAGATTTTTCTTTGAAAACAAATATCCCATTGGTGATTTATTTTAAAGTGTATATTCGGTTTTTCTAAAAAAAAACTTTGAGGTTGACTTTATTTTGGAAGACATACTAAGGATATCTTAAGAGTAATTTTATAAACTTATTAACAAATAAGACACTAGCTCGAATCAACTATTTTCCTAACTAGTTCACGCTTTATTTTTTTAACTACTCCAGGACCTTGATATATGATTGATGTGTATATTTGAACAGATGACGCTCCAGATTCAAGTAATTGAAATGCTTCTTCTCCATTTGATGCTCCACCGCATGCATTTATATTAATATGGTGACCGTACATTTTTGAAATTTCTTGAACCATTGCAATTGTATTCTTTAAAAGAGGAGCTCCGCTTAATCCGCCTTTTCCTACAGCTAAGTTTCGGTTTTTTACCGGCCTTGTATTTGCTACAGTAATTGCTTCAACATTTTGGTCAATACAAATTTTGATCAAATCTAATATATTTTTATGATTTGAATCTTTATTCAATGCTTCATAAGGTGGGATTTTTATAAACAAAGGTTTTTTTCGGCCTTTATTTATTTCTAAAATCAATTCTTTTAATTTCTCCTTTGTTTGAAATATACGTAAACCTTCAGTATTAGGAGAGCTAATATTAATTTCTATTGCTGATGCGAACCTTTCTAATGATTTATGACATTCATTAATGTCATAAATAGTTTCACCTGAAATGCTTAATATTCTTTTGACATTATTTTTGGGGGCAGGAGTATTTGATAATATTTTTAATACCTTATCTAATCCATAACCTGGGAATCCTAAAGAATTAATTAAGGCATTGTCTTTTTTTAAACGAACCATGCGAGGACTGTTATTTCCAGAACGAGGGTTTTTAGTAATTGTTCCTCCAGTGATATATCCAAATCCAAAACTTTCCAAATGAGATAATAAGGTGCAATTTTTGTCCCATCCTGCGGCTAACCCTATTGGGTTCGGGAAATTTATTCCTGCGAAATTAGTGTTGAGAAGTTCACTTTCGAATTTAGTACTGCTTTTTATGATATTAGGAAGGATAGTCTGTTTTAGTAAAAAATCTGCTACCACTTGAGCTTTTTCAGGCGGTAAGAGGAAAAGTATAGGTTTTATTATGTTATAAATTTTCAATGTTCAATAACCCCCTGAAGATTATACTTCATGAGATATTGTATTTTTTATGCTGGCTAGTCTATCCTAGTAATATCAGTAATGTAATTAGGATGCTATTATGACACTTGATTTCGAGTACGGGTCTTCTGAATCACCTAGAGGACACGCTTTAATATATTTTCAAAATTCTTTAAAACAAAAAACTTATGCTAGCTATGTGATTCTTCTACCAATAGCTGTTGATGTCTCGAAATATGTACCACCTTTTCTAATGAATCAAGTAGGAGAAATTGGGATAGGAGACATGTCGGCATTCGCTTTTCCTCCAGCTCCTGAAGAAGTTGACAGTTTAGATGCAATTAAAGAAATCGCATCGTATAGAGATGATGATCTTATTTTCGGGGGAATTTGCAATCCTGAAGATGTGCCTTCAGCAATGATTAAAGTCAATGAAGTTGTAGAGGCATATTTGGATTTGTATGAAAAAACTGATGAACGTAATGCAGTAGTTGCAGACTCACATGGGATCACAAAAAACCAATCTCCCGTAAGCGATGTCATGTATTCTTTGATGTCTGAAACAGATCGCCTTGAAGAATTGACGAAACTTGTTGGTAGATTAAGGTACTCTGTTGAAGCAGGAGAGCAGTCATTAAGTAAAGATACGGAAGAAGACATATTGACTTTAAGTTTGTATTTTCCAGAGTTATATCAAATTAAAACTTTGCTTCGCTGGGCGAAGGAAACAAATAACGATTCGGCAGCAGCAAAAACAGATTTGTATTTAAAAAGATGTTTTTTGTTAGCTAGAGAAGAATATGTTGAACTCGGTAAAGTAGAAAAAGACATTGCAGAAGCTACTGGGTAATTTGTAACGGATTGAAAAACTAAAAGGATGATTTTATGAAAATTGGTGTGCCTCTCGAATTGAAATCCCAGGAATCTCGTGTAGGGTTGACCCCCGACAGTGTTCGTACTCTGGTTAATAGCGGACATCAGATTATTATTCAAGATAAAGCGGGAATAGGAACAGGATTCAGCAACGAGGATTACCAAAATTCGGGTGCTTTTATAGTGTATAGCGCACAAGATGTTTACAGTGATTCCGACATGATTGTTAAAGTAAAAGAACCTTTAGATAGTGAACTTTCTCTTATTCAAGAAAACCAGATCGTATTTACATATTTTCACTTATCAACATCTTCTACGCTTGCCGAAGGATTAATAAATTCAAAATCTGTTTGCATAGCTTATGAGACTGTTACAAATGACCAAGGAGAACTTCCTTTACTCATGCCAATGAGTCAAGTTGCCGGCAGGATGTCCGTGCAAGCTGGGGCGCATGCTCTAGAAAAACCTCAATTAGGCCGAGGTATTTTGTTAGGAGGAGTTCCAAACATACCTTCAGCAAAAGTGTTAATACTAGGGGGAGGAACAGTTGGAGAGAATGCTGCCATTATTGCAATTGGTATGCAGGCGGAAGTGTTTATTATTGACAAGTCGGACGAAAAATTAAAAGAATTACATCGAAAATTTGGAACCTCTATCACTACTTTAAATAGTAATAATATTGATATAGGTGATTATGTTAAAGATTGTGATTTATTGATTGGAGCAGTACTTATACCTGGAGCAAATGCCCCGAAACTTGTTTCCCGACAAATGATTTCATCTATGAAAAAAGGCTCTGTGGTTGTTGACGTTGCGATAGATCAAGGAGGGTGTTTTGAAACAAGTAAACCTACAACTCATCAGAATCCTACGTATTTAGTTGATGGTGTTGTACATTACTGTGTTGCAAATATACCCGGAGCAGTTCCTCTAACTTCAACCTTGGCTCTTAATAAAGCTACTCTTCCATTTGTACTAAAACTTGCTAATCAAGGTTATAAATATGCGTTATTAAATGACAATCATCTTTTGTCAGGCCTTAATGTATATAAAGGTCATATAACTTATGATGCGATAGCAGAATCCTTAGGATATGAATCGGTGGATCCTTTAACGATATTAAATTAATAAATACTTTTGCAATTAATTTCTTAAAGGTCTGAAAAAATCTCTTATATCATTTACTAGCATTTCCGGTTCTTCCATTGCAGCAAAATGGCCCCCTTTAGGCATTTCTGTCCAATGTACAATATTGTATGACCTCTCGGCCCATTCTCTTGGAGGTGTAGATATATCGTGAGGGAAAATTGCTCCTGCTGTTGGTATTGTTATTTTGTCAGACTTTTCGAATGAACCACCAGTTAAAGGGTAATTTTCGAAATACATTCTTGTTGAAGAATTAATTGTCTCTGTAGCCCAATAGATTGTTAAATTTATTAATAGATCGTCTTTAGAGAATCTAGATTCTATGTCGCCATCACAATCACTCCAAGCTCTAAATTTTTCTACTATCCACCCTGCTAATCCTATTGGAGAATCATTTAACCCGTATGCAAGAGTTTGCGGTCTTGTAGAGTGCATCCGATTGTATGCGGCTTCCTCGTGATACCATTTTTCTTGTTGGTTAATATGAGCGATTTCTGCTTCTGTCAGTTCTTTGGATCCTTCCCCTAAGTACGGGCCAGGTCTATTTAAAGCAGTGAAATGTAGGCCGATTATATTATCTGAATTTGAATAAAGATATCCTAATTGTGTTGTAACTCCTGCACCAATATCGCCTCCGTGAGCAGCATATTTTTGATATCCTAGAGTATCAATCATTAATGAATTCCACAGTTTTGCTGTTTCCCTAACGTTAAGACCTAGTTTGGTTGGCCTTGAGGAAAATCCATATCCTGGAAGTGATGGGGCTACTACATTAAATGAATCTTTAGGATCCCCGCCATTTATTTCAGGGTTAGTAAGTAGGGGGATTATTTTATGCATTTCATAAAAGGTACTTGGCCATCCATGTGTTATGACAATTGGAATTGGGTTTTCGTTAGGTGATTTTTCGTGTATAAAATGGATATTGAAATCTTCTATATCACTTGTGAAATGGTTAAATTTATTTAACGAATCTTCATGTTTTCTCCAGTCGAAATCGGTTTTCCAATATTCAACCAATTCCTTTAGATAATCTAAATTTGTTCCATGAGTCCATCCAGAACCAGGTATTTCATCAGGCCAACGCACTCTGTCCAATCGATAATTAAGATCATCTAATATTTTGTCATCAGTATTAATGACAAAATTGTTCATCCAACTTTGGAGGCGGATTTGTTAAATTCTGGAATTATATATTTCCCCCATAATCGTATAGAATCCATAACTTGTTCATGGGTTACTGAATCTAACTGCATCATAACCAACATCTCATCTATTCCAGTCGCTTCATGCTTTTTTAAAGCTGCTATACAATCATCAGGGTTACCAGATATAGTGACCCCTCTTTCACAAAGAGTGTCAGGAGTTAATCCATCCCATACTTTATTAGTAATAGCTCCTCCTCCTGAATAATCTAGAGTTCCATCTGGAGACTGTGAATCATCATCAATGTTTTCAATATATCTGGAAAAATTTTGTTTTAAATCATCAGGAACTTCTTCAGACCCACCCCATCTAGCTAGAAGTTGGTCATATATATCTTTTTGGCCTTGAACATATGGCCTACCTGGGGCAAAGAAACCTTTCAGAGAGGCAGTCCCCATATCCCTACCTTTCCTACTATTTTCATGGGTAATCCCAATAGTGGAACTTGCCCAATAGTTATTTACAACATCTCCAACAGGGTTAGCTTTCTTTATGTTTTCTCTGTATTGATCTATATGAGGTTTCATTAATTCTGGAGCACTAGATCCAAAAGCGAGTACACCTATTCCTTTTGCAGCGGCCAATTCGTAGGTGCTAGGCTGAAATGCTGCAACTGAAATTGGAGGATGTGGTTTCTGATATGGTTTTGGTAAAATTTGCCTTTCAGGAACTTGCCAAAACTCACCTTCATGGGAATACCAGTCTGATCTCCAAATATCTGGAATCATAGACAATGCCTCTTCCCATCTGCCTCTACTTTCACGTGGGTCAACCCCAAATCCATCTAGTTCATAAGGAGCAGATCTACCTGTTCCAAATTCTACTCGACCGTTAGAAATATGGTCTAACATCGCAACTCGTTCTGCTACCTGGACAGGATGATGGTATGGTAGCACAACGACTCCCAATCCTAATCTAATTCGTTCTGTACGTTGGCTTAAAGCACCCAGAAAAATATCCGGTGAAGGGGATGCCGAGAATCCTGTTAGGAAATGATGTTCAACGAACCAGAGTTTATCAAAACCAACTTCATCAGCAAGAATACATTGTTCCATGGTTTCTTCTATGACTTTGTGATCATCTAATTCGGGTCTTTGCATTTCATATTGAAGAGACAATTTCATTTGGCAAATCTCCTGTTTGGTAAGCGCATGATTTGTTACTTTGGGTTACTTTGGGTTACTTTGCATATTATATACAAAATACTTTAAATTTAAAGGATATTAAGATAACCACTTCCTCTGCAACTGTGCTCAGACCCCGCTGCTATTTTAACTGTGAAATTTGAGGCTTCTCACATTTTCAAATCCTAGAAATAATTGTGTTTCACTTTTGCTGAGAAATATTTTTAAACCACCCATCCAGCTGCGAAAGGAAATGTTTGTCCTACAAAAGAATTGCTTTCTTCACTAGCTAAAAATACTGCGAGCATTGCATCTTCTCTTGCGGTAGATAATCTGTTAAGAGGGACTTGTTTAAATTTTTCTTTAAAAAGATCCGTTTTTAAAAATTCTTGAGAGTAATATGTTTCATTTTCCACAAATATTTGAGCGATAGCATTAATTTGAACATTATCACCAGCCACTTCTACTCCAGCTGATTTCACATATGCTAACTGAGCTCCTCTTGCAGCAGAATATTGTGAAACATTAGGCTGCCCTTTTAATCCTGTAGCGCTTCCTACGACAATGATTTTACCGCTTTTCCTTTTTTTCATTTGAGGGATGCAAGCTTTAACTAAGCGATGCAACGGGTGTACCATCATGTCAAACATATGATTCCACGATTCATCTGTTGTGTTTTCAACAGATGCCCTATTTTGCTTAGCGGCAAGATTAGCAATTAAAACATCAATATGACCTGTTTCGTCTATGAGTTCTTTAGCTGCAGATGGAACAGTTAAATCTCTAGAATCTGCAATTACAATTGCTCCTTCTTCCTCAAATATAGGGATGAAAGCAGGCCCCATATAATCGTCAGCTTGAGTGATAAGAATTCTTTTTCCTTTCAACCTATCAACCATAATATTCCTCCATATTTTAATTGTCAGACTTATATATAAACTTAGTATAGGTCACACCTGATTACATGTAAAAACGGAAACGGGCGATGTAGTCTGAGACACTTTTCATGTCAAATGCGTTAGTTGCTTTTATCTAAGACACAAAAAATCTCATCTCCTACTGCTCAAGTTAATTTTGTTGGGTTTACGATTTGAGTAGTGTTACTGGGACAATCTGTAGAGGATAGTGAAAAGATTAGGGTAGGGGATGGAATATTTTGGTTAGGTGCCTTTTACAGAAAATATCCCTTTGATAATTTTTGTTAAAACAAAAGTTTGATTTGACTTAAAATGTTCAAGAAGTGCTTCTTGGAATTTATTCTCAATCGATTTGTTGAACATGTTATGACTTGACCAATATTTCCAAACTTCTTCAGCACTGGGAAATTCTAATTTATTCGTTAAGATATCTGTCTCCACATTACCAAATATTTTTTTAAAAAGATTTGGAGCTATATCATCCATGAAAGGTGCTGAACCTTCTCCAAATTCTACTCCAATATCATGGAGGAGTTTTTTTATTTCTAGATTGTTCTGTTGTGAAGGTCCACAAATAAATATAGATGATTTCGTGCGCATAGATTTTTCAATTTTATTTAATAAATCTTCTCTGTCTACACTGTAATAGAACGCGTAGCTACTGATAACTTTATTGAAATGATCATTTGGTAAAAAATCAATGTTGTCAA
>Ga0114999_10009643_pt1 | contig 10547 bp, 8 predicted proteins | sample ArcticOcean_MG_C_3_FD_89820 | JGI IMG/M metagenome (GOLD analysis project Ga0114999, IMG submission 89820) | Marine microbial communities from western Arctic Ocean - ArcticOcean_MG_CB8_126 | ecosystem: Environmental > Aquatic > Marine > Oceanic | place: Arctic Ocean: Canada Basin | collected... | reverse complement strand
TCCTGAACACCTCACCGCCGCGGCGCAACGCCGATCCGGCTCCGATGATCACCAGCACCGCGAACGAGCGAGTCAAAGCGATCCGCGCGCTCAAACGCCGCAAAGAACGGGACGCCAAGGGGCTCGCGTACGTCGAGGGCATCCGTGCGGTCATCGGAGCAATCGAGTCTGACGCCGATATTGCCTTGCTAGTGACCGCGCCCGAACTCCTGACGAGCGCTCGCGCGGAGGAGGCATTGGGCAGAGCCACTGCCGCCCGTGTCGAACGACTGGACCTATCGCGCAAGGTTTTTGAATCGATCTCCAACCGCGACGGTCCACAGGGCATCGGCGCGGTGATTCGCCAGCATTTTCGCTCGCTACGCGCCGTGGAACTCGAAGAGGGCGACCGCTGGGTCGTCCTCACCGCGACGCAGGACCCCGGCAACCTCGGCACGATTCTCCGCAGCGCGGACGCCTCCGGCGCCACCGGCCTGATCCTCCTTGAGGGCGGCACGGACCCCTGGGACCCGACGGCTATGCGCGCCAGCACGGGTGCCGTGTTCACACAGCAGCTCGTCCGCACTGAGTGGGCACCGTTTGCCGCCTGGGCGCGCGAGACCGGTGCGACGGTCGTCGGTACCGCCGGCGGCGCCGCAACCCCCTACCGAGGCGCTGACTACGGTTCGCCGACCCTGATCCTGATGGGCAGCGAGCGCGACGGTCTGAGCGCCGATCAGCAAGAATTCTGCGACCGCCTCGTCGCCATCCCGATGCGAGGCGGCGCAGACTCGCTCAACCTCGGCGTCGCCACCTCGTTGGTTCTCTACCAAGTCCTGCACCAGCGTGAATCGACGACGTGAGCGACGTCTCGACGACGCTACGCACAGCAGCGAACCGCCTCCTCGAAGTCGCCGCCGCCGATGACCTCGACGAAGCCCGACTCGAAGCCGAGTTGCTCTACGGCGAAGCGACCGGCCTCGACCGCGCTCACGTCATCGCCGCCGGTCGCGACACGCCACCCACCGAGGCGCTCACCACCTTCGAGCAGCTGCTTGCCCGTCGGCTCGCCCACGAACCGCTGGCGTACATCCTCGGACGCCGCGAATTCTACGGCCTGACCTTCGATGTCGGCCCCGGCTGCCTCATCCCGCGTCCCGAAACCGAGACCCTCGTCGAAGCCGCCCTCGAGGCAATCCGCGACCACCCGCAATCGAGACGGCTGGTCCGCGTCGCGGACATTGGCACCGGCAGCGGCGCCGTCGCGATCGCGGTCGCGCGGCACGCGCCCTCGGCAAAGATGTTCGCGATCGACGCCTCGACCGCGGCGCTGCCGTGGGCTGGCAAGAACCTCCGGAAGCTCGGCCCGCTCGAACGCGTCGTGCTCCTCACCGGCGATTTGCTCGACCCGATCGACGAACCGCTCGACATCATCCTCGCCAACCTCCCCTACGTCCCGACCGACGAGTTCAACGCCCTCCCACCCGAGATCCGAGCGCATGAGCCGGAGGTTGCCGTCGATGGCGGCGACGATGGCCTCGAGCTGTATCGGCGCTTCGCCTCGCAGCTCCGCGCGCACCTTGTGGATGTCGCCTACGCCGTCCTCGTCGAAATCGGTGCGGGGCAGGCGCCCTTTGCCGAAGACTTCCTGCTCGACGGCCTCGGCCGCCCCGCCAACGCAGAAGTCCGCATGCACCGCGACCTCCGCGGCATCCGTCGCGTCGTCGAGGTCCGCGTCGGATTAGGGAACTAACAGCCAACACCGGTCGTTATGGCATCAACGGAGGGTGCGATGCGACGGTGGATACGCCTGATAGTTCCTGCTGCGGTTCGATTGACCATCACCGTGCTCCGGCACGGAGCAGCCGACCTCACCTCGCGTACTCGATTCGCCTCGAAGCGGACGTGGCGCGGGCCCGTCCACGCCCGGGGGAGATGCGCGCTGCCGCTCACGACCTACGCCGGCCAGGAACGCACCGCCGAGACGAAGCGGCAGAAGACGGACCTGCTGGTCGCCGCCCTCGATCGGTCGATCGTCCGGCCCGGCGAGATCTGGTCACTCTGGCGTTTTGCGGGAGCTCCTACACGGGCCAAGGGCTACGGCGAGGCCACCGCAATCGTCGATGGCGAGCTGACGACGGCGATCGGGGGTTCCACATGCCGCGTCTCGACCGTCGTGTTCAACGCGGGTTTGCTTGCTGGGCTTGAGCTGGTCGAACGTACAGCGCACAGCGTCGACACCTCCGAGGAGCGGCGATACTTCGAGCTCAGTCGGGACGACACGATCGAGTACGGGTAACTCGACCTGCGGTTCCGGAACGACTTCTCCTAGCCACTGGGCTTGCAGGTCAGCGCGACAGTGGACGGCGTCCACGCCACGTTCGTCGGTGCCCTCGAGCAACCGTTCGAGGGCAATCTCACGGTCGAGGTGGATCGCTCGGAACCAGATGGCATCCGCGCAGCGACGACGCGCACAAGAGGCGGTGGGGGAGCTCCAACTCAGGTTCAGAGCTTCCGCTCAAGCTACCGGCGGCTGGTCGCAACCTCGGTCGATGACGTGCTCGCCGAGCTAGGCACCCTGCGAAGCTGAGGCGGAAGCACGGACATCGAGCGTCGCGCCGCCCTAGTCGCCGAACCGCACGGTTCCGAGATCACAGCGATTACCGAGGTGCGCGGCGCCGAGAAAAGCCGCCGCGACCGTCCCCGCTTCCGCGGGGTACAGCGTCACCCGCTGCTTTGTCTTGCGAGCGTGGCGTGTCGCCAATTCCGGCGCATTGAGCGTCTCGGGCCCCGCGAGGTCCCGCACTCGCCCGGCGGCGCCACCCTTGATCAGCGCGACCACTCGATCGGCGACCTCACTCGAGGCGACCGGACGGAACCGCGTGCCACCCGCGATCATCGCTGGTCCGCCGCCAATGCCGGCAGCGGTAACCAACCATTCGCTGAGTAGCTCGTGTAACTGCGTGGTTCGAAAGATGGTCGACGGTACGGAGGATCCAGCGATCGCCTGTTCGGCCGCCAGCTTCGCCTGGTAGTACGGAAGCGGAAGCTCGTCGATACCGACGATCGAGACGTACAGCAGGTGCTTCACCCCGGCCGCCTCGGCAGCGGCCAGCAGGTTCGAGGTTCCCTCGACATCTGTCGCGTCCGCGGTCGCCCGGTTCGAGGCGAGGTGGACCACCACCTCGATCTCCTGCAGCGCGTCATCGAGTGCCTGATCGCGCTGATCGACGTCCGCGATGACCCACGTCACGCCGTCGGCATCTGCGCGCTTGGTGCGCGACATGGCGCGAACCTCGTGCCTGGCCTCGGTCAGCCGAGGCACCACCACCCGCCCGAGGCGTCCGGACGCCCCAGTTACTAGTACTCGTGCCATGGACCCAAACTCCCGCCGGTGGTTGGACGCGTGCCGCCCGTCGTGTAGCAGCCTAAGTGATTACCCGTCGCTGCATCCGGGCGCCGCCCGTCGTGAAGCGACTTCGATGATCTTGGTGGACCCGCCTGACGGTGCTAAACGCCGATATGAAGCGCCGGCCAGTCGCATAGCGATGTCAACAAGATCACTGACCGCCGGCGCTAGACGCCAGCGGGTCGTGTCTGAGCGATCTGGTAAATCTTGCCCTCGGTCTTGATCGACGGCGCGATCACCATGCGCGAGTCGTGGAACTCCTTGATCGTCCGCGCGCCACACGTCGCCATCGCGGTGGTCAGGGCACCGACCAGGTTCTCTGTGCCGTTCGTCTGCGAGGTCGGCCCGAATAGCAGCTTCTCGACGCTGTGAGTCTGCCCAACCTCGACGCGCACGCCTCGAGGGAGCATCGCGTGCGGTGTTGCCATCCCCCAGTGGAAGCCGCGTCCCGGCGCGTCCTGGCAACTGGCGAAGGGCGACCCAATCATCACCGCGTCCGCGCCAGCGCAGATCGACTTCGATACATCGCCGCCGGTTCGCAGGCCACCGTCGGTGATGATCGCCACGTAGCGGCCGGTGCGCTCAAAGTACACGTCACGCGCGTACGAGGTCTCGATCGTCGCGCTGACCTGAGGCATCCCGATGCCTAGCACCTCGCGCGAGGTGCAGGCCGCACCCGGCCCGACACCCACCAGGACGCCATGGATACCAGTCTCCATCAGCTCCAGCGTGGCGTTGAAGTCCACCGTGTTGCCCACGAGCACCGGCACCCCGTCCATCTGTCGGACCAGTTCATCAAGCCGCAGCCCCTTCAGCGAACTCGAAACGTGGCGCGCCGTCGTGACTGTCGAGGCCACGACGAAGAAGTCCGTCCCGGCGTCCTTGGTGATCGGCGCGAACGTCTTGGTGTTTTGCGGCGTTCCGGCGACGATCGCAATCGCGCCGGCCGCCTTGATCTCCTCGACCCGCTGGCCGACCAGGTGCTCTTTTACCGGTTCGCTGTAGACCCGCTGGATCGTCGCCGTCGCCTCGTCAATCGGCGCCACTGCGATCTCTTCCAGCACTGAGTCCGCGTCTTCGTAACGCGTCCAGACCCCATCGAGGTTCAGGACCGCCATCCCACCGAGCCGCGACATCTTGACCGCGAATTTCGGGTCAACGACGCCATCCATCGAGGAGGCGATGATCGGAGTACGGAACGTGTGCTCACCGAGCGTGAAGTGGGGCTCCACCAATTCCGGATTCATCGTCACCGCACCGGGGACGATCGCCACATCATCGAACCCATAGCTGTGATCAAGCGTCTTCGGACGCGCAGCCATCCGCTCTAGCTCCTCGTTGCTCGGCTTCGCCGTCGCCGGTCGATCGAGTACCACAGTCCCCACCCCTTAACGCGAGACCCCCTCTCAGGAGGGGTTCCCGTCAAAACGCGTGCGCAGCCCCTCCACGGTCGGAGGGTGCGTAACTCGGATAGTGCTTCATCGGCATGCCCCGCCATGGGTGACCGTTGCGAGTTCAGGGGAGGTTATCCCCCGACCGAACGTCGGTCAACGCCAACCGATCAAGCATATAAACGGTTCTAACGGACGGATTGATCCGCGCGAATGAGGTAGGACCACCGCCAGTTCCCTGTCTTGTTTCTGCCTCCGCGAGCCGAGGATGATCTATGACCAGCGACCGTCTACGTGCGCCGATCGACGTCTCCTCGAGCGTGCCGCTGGTGCGGTCGATGCCGAGGATCGGTCGCGCGTTGTCGACCTCGCGACTCGCGTGCTGTCGATCGCGCCGGACCACCCTGATGCCCAGGCGCTCATCGCCATGGGCGAAGCCGGACACAGTGCTCCCTCCCGCCCTGCGCCGGTCGCCGAGATGGCAGACGCTCGCTGTGTCTGGTGTGCCACCGTCATCGAGCCCACCGACAAGCACTGTCGACGAGGCGGCCACCCGCGCGGCGCGGGTGGCCACCCCGTCGGTCGCGAGCCTCCTCGGTTGCGCCTGCTCTCGTAGGCGGAGTTGCGACCGTTGCCCTCATCATCGGCGCGCTGCTCGCCGGCTACGTTTTCCTATCCCAGCCCGTTTTCGATGCGACATACCCCGTCCCGTTGAACAACGAATGGCTCGGTTCCGGGCCGGTCGTTCACGCAGATACCACGTGCTCTGGCGTCGGTCAGCGCGTGTGTGTCTTCGCCCTCGGCGACCCCGCGGTCGCGGATGTCGATGTCGATGTCGCCACGCTCGCTCGGTACTTGGAGGACGCCTACAAGCTTCCGATCACCGGCCTCCCCTCAGCCAGCCTCGACGGCGTGGAACGTAGCTCCGAGGAATTCGTAGACCACGACCGCCGTCAACTCAAGGCCAACGCAGTCCTCGAATCGCTGAAGGTGACGTACCCAGCAATCTGGGCGGATTCGCAGGTCACGCTGATCGCCGTCACCCCACACGACAGCTTCGACTCCCGTAGCCCCGACTTCGACTACCTCTACTCCGTGCGAGCACTGCGCCCGGGGCGGTGTCGTAGTCGCTAACGCTCGTATGGACGATGCCGCCTGGGGTGGTGACGCTGATCCGACGTTGCTCAACAGACGAACACGAACTCTGATCGCCCGCGAGGTCGGGCCAGTCCACTACGGGCTCTCGTTCCGAAGCGATTCGAAACGCGTCATGACGTCGGTCTTCGGAAGCCGAGCGGGCGTTGATCGCGCGAGCGGACCCATCCCGATCGAAGAGCTCACGCCCCGCAACCCCGACCTGATTACTGGGGCTCACGCCTGGGGTGGCACCGGCGGGGGCGCGACCGAAGTGTTCGAAGTCGGGCCAGGACCGTGGGAATACTGCGCCTCAATCGTCGATGGTGGAATCGGGCTCCGCGCTTCGCTGTATACGGAAGGTGGACTCTGGCTGACCTCGATTAGCGGCGCGGGATCGTCCGGGACTCTGGCCTGCCATCCGCTGCCCGACCCTGGGCGCTACGAGATTCACCTGTATACCGCACCGGCTGAGCTCGAGTGGGAACTCGTCGTCGGAGCGCCGGGCGTGGTCGAAGAGCCGGACCTACGGCTGCCGGCGTGGTCGACAAACGGCAGCGTTCGGCTGGTTCCGTCCAAACTGACCGACCGCCAGATCGCATTCGATGAGCCTCACGGCGGATTCACGCCGTGGTTCCGGCCAGCGTCGGACACATGGACGATCTGAGTTGAGTCTTATGCCGAAGGCGAGACGCCGCTCGCTCTGACGTCGCACCCGTCGTTCAGCGTCCGTCTGCTTATCGAGGAGGAATCGAGGGATGTCACCTCGTGGGATTTCCGCGACTACACCGACGCCCTCGACGAGTGAGTTGAGGTGCCCAACACCCAACCGAATGCGCGACATTGGCTGCTGTTTCAGCACACCTCAGACGCCGTCCGTGTACGCCTCACCCTCCTCGATGTCGAGCTAGTGGACTGACGACGCGGGTACCAGCCTTCCCCTACCGATCGAAGTCTGCCCCAAGCCCTCGAGGTGCTACGATCCGCCGCCATGACTGACACCCCACACTCGCCCGAGACCATCCTCGTTGCCGTCGCGTGGCCGTACGCGAACGGGCACCTCCACGCCGGCCAGATCGCCGGCGCCTACCTTCCTGCCGACATCTTTGCGCGCTACCACCGGATGCGCGGCGACCGCACGCTGATGGTCTCCGGTTCCGATGCCCACGGCACGCCAGTCACGGTCCGCGCCGAGGCTGAGGGCACCACCCCCTCCGAGGTCTTCCAGCGCTTCCACGAGAGCTTCCTCGACACCTTCGAGCACCTCGGCATCACCTTCGACCTCTTCACCTCCACCGATACCGAAAACCACATCGAGGTCACCCAGGACCTCTTCCTCAAGCTCCTGGAGCACGACTTCCTCTACGAAGACGAGCAGACACTGCTCTATGACGCCAAAGTCGACCGGTTCCTCCCCGATCGCTACGTCGAAGGCACCTGTCCCCACTGCGACTACGAGAGCGCCCGCGGCGACCAGTGCGACAACTGCGGCCGCACGCTCGATGCGCTCGAACTGATCAACCCACGCTCCAAGCTGAGCGATGCGACACCCGAGCCGCGCACCACTCGCCACCACTTCTTCAAGCTCTCCACCTTCAACGACCGCCTCACCGAGTGGGTCGAAGCCCAGGACCACTGGCGCCCCGCCGTCAAGAACTTCACGCTCGGCATGCTCCGCGAGGGGCTCCACGACCGCGCGATCACGCGCGACATCGAGTGGGGCGTCCCGATCCCGCTCGAGGGCTACGACGCCAAGCGCATCTACGTCTGGTTCGAGGCCGTCGTCGGTTACCTCAGCGCCACCAAAGAGTGGGCGCAGTCCAGCGGCGACCCCGACGCCTGGAAGGCCTGGTGGGAAGAAGAGACCGCACGCACCGTCTACTTCCAGGGCAAGGACAACGTCCCGTTCCACACGCTCATCTGGCCCGCGATGCTGATTGGCTACGGGGGCCTGAACCTCCCATCTGACGTGCCGGCAAATCAATACGTCACGATCTCCGGCTCGAAGGCATCCACCAGCGGCAATTGGGCGATCTGGATGCCCGACTACCTCGATCGCCACGACCCTGACCCGCTGCGTTACGCCCTCACCGCGCTCATGCCCGAAACTTCGGACAGTGACTTCTCGTGGGCCGAATACGTGCGCCGCAACAACGACGAGCTCGTCGCTCGCTGGGGCAACCTCGTGAACCGCGTCCTCACCATCACCCGCCGCAACTTCGAGGACCGCGTCCCCGACGAACCCACCTCGCTCGCCCCAGAATCCAAGGCCCTGCTCACCCGCGTCGACGCCGCCTTCGCGGTCGTAGGCGAAGCGATCGACGCCATCCAACTCCGCCGCGCGCTCGCCGGCGCCATGGAAGTCGCCCAGGCCGCCAACCAGTACCTCGATGAACGCGCCCCCTGGTCTGCCGTCAAAACCGACCGTGACCACGCCGCCGAAACCCTCTACACCGCCATCAACACGATCAGCGGCCTCGTCACCCTGCTCCAGCCCTTCCTCCCCTTCACCTGCACACAGGCCTGGGAACTCCTCGGTCACACCGGCGACGTCCAGGCCGCCGGCTGGCAGCGCACCTCCGTCGCCGGCCGCACTCCACTCCCCGAACCCCACCCCCTCTTCACCAAGCTCGACGACTCCCTCATCGAAGAAGAAGAGTCCCGCCTCGGCACCTAACTCCCCTTCGAATCCAACTCCGCCTCTCGGTGTCGAGCACCCTCCGCTCGCGAAGCGTTCCGAAAGAAGGGCCCCCACCACCCTCCCACCTCACACGCCCCGAGCCCGGACGTACCCGCACGGACCACCGAAGCCACCCGCCCTCACGCAGCCCGCCGCCGCTCGATCCGGCCGCCACCGAGGCCACTCCAACCCTCCGAGTCCCCCCCCCGACTCAGAGGGGTCGTAGGGGAGGCCCGTCCCCTAATGGGGGCACGGGGACAAAGCCCCCGATGAGGACAAGCGACCTCGCTACCTCTCGCGCACCTCGTAGCCAGCCGCCCACTCAGCCCTCCACGCGTGCCTTCCAGTCCCCATATCCGCCGACCGAGGTACAAAGACCCAATGAAACCCGTCGCCCCTGACCGTTTCCCGCAGCCGATACCAGGAACGATCGACGCCCACGCCCACCTCTACTCCCGCGAACTCGAACAAGACCGCGACCAGGTCCTCGCCCGCGCATGGCAAGCCGGCCTCGAAGCCATCATCGAAGTCGGCACCAGCGCCCCCAGTTCCCGCCGCGCCCTCGAACTCTCGAAGCAGGACCCCCGCATCCACCCTGTCGTCGGCCTCCACCCCCACGAGGCCAAACACCTCGAAGCCCAGCGCGCCGACCTCGAACAGCTCGCCGCCAGCGGTGACTTCGTCGGCGTCGGCGAAATCGGCCTCGACTTCTACCGCAACAACTCGCCACCGGACGAACAGGACGCCACCTTCCGCTGGCAGCTCGACCTCGCGAGGCAGCACGATCTCCCCTTCGTCATCCACTCCCGAGACGCCGACGACGCCACCTTCGCCATCCTCAGCGAATGGACCGACCGAGTCGGCCACTACCTCGGTGCAGAACGTCCGATCGGCATGCTCCACAGCTATGCCGGTGACCCCAATCTCGCTGCTCGCTATCTCGAACGTGGCATCCTGATCTCCATCCCCGGCACCGTCACTTACAAGAACAACGACCGAGGTCAGAACGTGGCGCGAGCAATCCCGCTCACGGGTATGCTCTTGGAGACCGACTGTCCATACCTGACGCCGGTGCCGCATCGCGGGCGCCGCAACGAACCGGCGTTGGTCGTGGAAACGGCGCGCTTTGTCGCTCAGCTACGAGGCGAATCCACGGAAACGATCGCACACGCCGCAGCCGAGAACGCACGGCGTCTATTCGGAATCGACCCACCCACGGCGTGACCTCCTGAAACCGAGGTCACGCCAACCAGCGAGGACAGCGCGGGAGCACGGCATGACCATGGCCACCAGCCGCGACCTGGACCACGCCGTCGTCGGCGGCGTCTGCGCCGGCATCGCCAGCCGCTACCGCTACCCGATTTCCGCCGTCCGCGCCGCCACCGTCGCGCTCTCCGTCGCCACCGCCGGCCTCGGTGGACTCGCGTACCTCGCGCTGTGGAAGCGGCTCCCTAGCGCGCAAGCGCTTGACCTGGCTAGCACGAGCGGCACGCTCGAGACCAACACCACCGTCGATGACGACGGCGTCATCACCTTCTCCGCACCAACGCCGCTGGCTGCAGCCGCCACCTCAACCCCACCCAGCATCCAGTCCTTGTACGGCCCCGTCGCCGGCGACCTCCCACTGGTCCGTGAGGCGATCGGCGACGTCGCCCGAGGCGTCGGCTTCGACTTTCTCGAACGCATGCTCGAACAGCAGCTCGCCACCACCGGCAAGCTCATGCGCCCCGCGATTGCCCTGCTCTCAGGCCGCCTCGGCAGCTACAACCTCGAACGCATCGTCCCACTCGCGGCCAGCGTCGAGCTGCTCCACACCGCTACCCTCGTCCACGACGACGTGATCGATGAGGCCGACCAGCGCCGAAGCAACGAGACCGCTAACTCGCTCTTCGGCAACTCCGCCAGCGTCATGCTCGGCGACTACATGTTCGCCAACAGCGCCGACCTGATCGCC
>Ga0114999_10009642_pt1 | contig 10548 bp, 10 predicted proteins | sample ArcticOcean_MG_C_3_FD_89820 | JGI IMG/M metagenome (GOLD analysis project Ga0114999, IMG submission 89820) | Marine microbial communities from western Arctic Ocean - ArcticOcean_MG_CB8_126 | ecosystem: Environmental > Aquatic > Marine > Oceanic | place: Arctic Ocean: Canada Basin | collected... | reverse complement strand
TCTAGTTGCCTGTCTAAGGCATTATAGGTGATGTTACATTTGCCGTTTAGAAACCATTTAAATGTGGGGTAAGTATTCTCGTAGACAGATTCCCAGGGAGAGAACCAACTGAGTTCTTTTGCTATATTCTCCCAAAAATCTTCTGTGTTATTGATGGAATCAGCATATTCTTTTTCGTAATTTTGGAGATTTGCTGCTTGTTTTAAATTGTCGGGTGGAGCTATTATGGACGACTCCTGAAGCAAATGATCTATTTGTCCTTTTTGAACCATATGAATCTCCTTTTTGCCTTCAAAGTGAGAGAAAGCTAATTTGTTCAATAGTTTCTTTGAAGGGTTTATATTGTGTGTGAGCCTTGTTTTGATGGCAGTAATGGGAAGAATATATCCTGAAACTCATTTTTTCGCCATTTCCTAGCGTATGTATTCTATATGGATCGTTTTTATCCGGCAAGGCAGAGCTGTTTAAGGTTGACCTACCAAGAGGTAATTAATACAATTCCAGCATGTATTTCCAAGGAGTGTGAATATGCCAGATTATATTAATGACGATTTATTGGTAGATGTGTCCTGGGTAAAAGAACATATAAAAGATGCAAACATTGTAATAATTGATTGTGATGCTGCTGATGCTTTTAACAGAGGGCATATTCCAGGAGCAGTACATCTGCCAACTCATCAGTATGTAAAAAGCGCGAAAGACAAATTATTTGTAATGGAACCTAATGAGTTTTCAGAAATGTGTTCTTCTATGGGAATAGATAATGAAAGCTTAGTGATTGCGTATGATAATTCTCAAAGTTTGTATGCTACTCGCTTATGGTGGGTTTTTGATTATTATGGTTATAGTGAAGTCAAAGTACTTAATGGTGGCTGGAAAAGCTGGATCAATGAAGGTGAAGAGTGTAGTTTTGAACGACCGAACATACAAAAAAATAAAACATTCATTGTATCTGCAGTTCCCAACATTACCAGATATTCAGATAAAGATGAGTTAAAGCAAGTTTGTTCGGCAGATAATGCGATAATTTGGGATGTTAGAAGTAATGGGGAATATAACGGAACAGAAACACGAGGAAATAAAAGAAATGGACATGTACCTGGTGCTATTCACCTCGAATGGTTCTCATTAATGGATCGAGAAACTCATAAATTTAAACCGCAGGACGAGATGAAAAATATGTTAGTTGATGCAGGCATATTTTTAGATAAACCAATATATTCATATTGACAAGCAGGAGTGCGTGCGGCGCATGCTAACTTTGTTTTGAATTTAATTGGTCACAGCGGTGCAAAGATGTACGATGGATCGATGGGAGAATGGGCTAACTTAGATGATACTTCATTGGAAAATTGATTAACTCCCATATAGTTTAAGGAGTTCTTCAGCGGTAAATGATGTCCCTCTTAAACCTCCGGAGGTTAGCTGCGCAGCTAATATAGTAGCAGCTGTTGCCATAGCTTCTGGAGTGCTCCAGGATGAGTAATCTCCATCAGGACGTTGTGCTATAAATCCTTCCGTTAAAACAGGTTTTAGTGGTTTCAACACGTTAACTGCTATATTGTGGCATCCTAATTCTGCCGCTAGTCCCCAACTTAGTCTCTCTAATGCTGCCTTAGACGCTCCGTAGGATTGGCCTATTATCTTTACTTCGTCAGTGTTATCAGTGCTTAATGTTGAGCTAAATATATTATTTGCCGCATGTGAGGATATATTAACAATACTGCCAGCTCCATTATTGATCATAGTGGGGATGATTTTTTGCATTAGCATGATCGGGGCTTTTATGTTTATGTCTAACATGAGCTCCCATTGTTTTAAGGTGGTTTCTTGGAAAGATTGGTAATTACCAATGCCAGCGTTATTGATCAAAATGTCGATAGTTTTATATTTTTTTAGTGTTTCTGAGATTAGGTGATCAATATTAGATTCATCTCGTATGTTGCAAACTATTGGAAAAGCTTCTCCTCCTGCGTTATGAATTAATTCAACAGTTTCATGAATTGTTCCAGGACTGAAATTTCCAGAAATTTCAGTCCTGGCTGTTACTATAACTTTTACTCCTTCCTGTGCGAGCTTGACTGCTATTGCTTTACCAATGCCTCTGCTTGAGCCTGTCACTATTGCAACTTTATTTTTTAATATAGATAGATTAGGCAAGTTAATCAGCTTCAGGTTGTTTGAAATTTATTCTTGTTACTTCTTCTACGCCGGTTATGCTTTTAGTAACAGTGAAGAGTTTGTTTAATTGTAAAACACCGTTAGTATGGATTGTTAGGTCCATCGTAACTGATCCGTCTGAATGTTCTTGTGTTATGACGGATGCAATGTTGACTCCTTGATTAGATATTTTATTTGTTACGTCTCTTAATAGGCCCACTCTGTCAACTGATCTAATTCGTATTCTGACTGGAAATAAATTTTTAGTTTCTCCCCAATTGACGGTGATCAGGTGATCGGTATTAGTTGCTGATTCTAATGTCTGACAGGTGGTATTGTGAACACTAACTCCACGCGTTCTGGTTACATACCCGATGATAGGGTCTCCGGGCTCGGGGTTGCAACATCGAGCTATCCGAGTTAAGAGATCTCCGGCTCCTTCTATAGAAATTCCTGTCGAAGGGCTTGAAACTGGTAAATCGTATCGTGCTGCATTAATATCAGGAATCATTTGTACTTGATTTAAGATTTGAGTCAGTTGGTTTTCCGGAAATTTGCCAGATCCCAAATCTTCATAAAAAGATGTTATGGTTTCATAATTAAAGTGAGTAATTATGTCGTCTTCACTAAAATCAATATTGAGTTTAGCTAGTTCGTCGTGGGCAATTTTTTTTCCCAAGTCTATATTGGCGCTGTGCGTCTGTTTTTTGAACCATTGCTTGACTTTTTCTCGAGCTAATGCTGATTGAATATATCCTAAATCTGGGTTTAGCCAATCATGACTAGGGCCTCGAGGGGTTTTTGAGGCTAATATTTCTACTGTATCCCCGTTGGCTAGTTTATGGTCAAGAGGAACTAATTTTCCATTAAGTTTACTTCCAATGCATGAATTACCTAGGTCGGTGTGTATTTTATACGCAAAGTCGACTGATGTTGACCCAGCTGTTAATTCTATAATTTTTCCCTTGGGTGTATACACAAATACTTGGTCTTGGAATAGGTCTTCTTTTACCGTTTCGACAAAAACGGCTGTCCCTTCGGTATCTCTTTGCCAGTCTAAAACTTGTCTAAGCCAGTTAATTTTCTCGTCGAATTCTGATGTGGAAGAGACACCTTCTTTATACCTCCAATGGGCAGCAACTCCATATTCAGCCAAATTATGCATATCAAATGTTTTGATTTGGACTTCTAATGGATGATTTTCTTTACAAGAAACAGTCGTGTGAAGTGCCTGGTAAAGTGTTTCTTTGGGATTGCTAATATAATCGTCGAATTGCCCAGGAATGGGACTCCATAATTTATGCACTAACCCTAATGATTTGTAACAGTCTTCCTCAGTGTTTAATAAAATTCTTAAAGCATATAAATCATATATTTCTTCAATTTCAATAGAACTAGTAGTTTGTTTGCTTAATTTTTGAAAGATGCTGTAAATGTTTTTTGGACGCCCACTTACTTCACAAGGTATATTAGATTCAGTGAGAATGGTTTGCACTGTTTCGACAACAGTGTCAATATATTCTTCTCTCTCAGTTCGTTTTACGGAAAGAAGTTGGGAAATGCTTTTGTATTGAACAGGGTCTAGGTGCTTAAATGATAAGTCGTCTAATTTCCATTTAAGTTCATAAATTCCGAGCCGGTGGGCTAAAGGAGAGTATATATCAATGGTCTCTTGAGCGATCCGTACTTGTTTTGCTTCTGAGAGCGCTCCTAGAGTTTCCATATTATGGAGGCGATCAGCCAGCTTAATTAAGACTACTCTGACGTCTTCTGCCATAGATATGAACATTTTTCTGAGGCTTTCTAGATGTATGTCAAATTCCTCGGGTAAGGCATCGCTAAATTGAGTGGTAGATTCAGGAAGGTCTAGCTGGGTTAGCTTAGTGACGCCATCAACTAATTTAGCTACGGCTTGACTGAAATGTGTTTCGATTTCTTGAAAAGTCACCCCACAATCTTCAATTACGTCATGTAACAAAGTGGCTTGTAAAGTTTCAGAGTCTAAATATAGATCTGCTAAAGTATGAGCTGCTGATAAGGGATGGGTTATGTAAGGCTCGCCTGATTGACGCAACTGACCTTGGTGACAATCAGCAGCGAATTCAAACGCTTTTTTAATGTTTGTAACTTCTTTAGGGGTAAGGTATTTGCTTATTTTATCTTCGAGAGTTAAATAATCTCGGTTTATGTCCACAACTTTTCCTTACTGGTTATATATTAAAAGAATAATACTAGCCCGATAGGCTAAAGTCTAGAATCCACTATAAATAACGATTCTTTACATTGACACTAAATATGAAGAATCTATATATTGAAAAGAATTAATGTGTGGAGGGCTTCGGTAGTGAAAGAATGTGATTTATTAATAATAGGCGGCGGTATTGCAGGGCTAACAGCTGGATTGTTTGGCGCAAGATACGGAATGCATACCATAGTGGTGGAAAAACTTATGACAGGATCGCAAATAATAAATGTTGAATCCATCGAGAATTACCCAGGTTTCCCGGAAGGAATTTCAGGCGCAGAATTAAGCCCAATTATTCAACAACAGGCCATGTCTGTTGGAGCAGAATTTGTTTTTGATGAAATTGAAAACTTGGTACAATCTAATGGTTTTAAAATGGCTACCGGAACGATGGACCGATATAAAGCAAAAACTGTAATCATAGCTACCGGATCGAATTTAAAAAAGCTAAACATTTCTGGCGAAGAAAAGTATTTGGGCCGTGGAGTTTCACATTGCGCGAGCTGTGATGGTCCTTTGTATATGAAACAAGAAGTTGCTGTAATCGGAACAGGAGATTCAGGGCTTGAGGAGGCCTTAACATTAACAGAATACACGTCTAAAATATATTTGATATGTAAGGGTGAAAAACTTACCGGCCAAAAACATTTACAAGACAAGTTGCGAAAACACCCATCAGTAGAAGTGCTATTTAATACAGAAGTTACAGCTATTCTTGGGGAAGAAGCTATGACGGGATTTAAAACAAAGAACACTAAAACTAATTTTGAGAATGAATTTTCTGCTAAAGGAATTTTTATTTATGTGGGATTATCCCCTCAATCAGGAATATTCCAAGGATTTTTAAAAATGGATAAGACGGGTCATATCAATGTTGATTTATCTCTACAAACATCAGTTGCAGGAGTGTATGCGGCAGGAGATGTTAGAGAACAGTCATCTTCTCAATTAATTGCTTCTTCAGGTGATGGTGCTACTGCTGCTATCTCTGCATTTAGATATGTTAGTGGGAATTAAAAACAACCAAAACAAACTGTTTACTAGACGAATGGTTTGGTATACTCCTCAGAGTAGTTAAATTACATATACGAGTACGAGGTACAAATGCCAGCTTATGCAGTTATAGGGGCTCAATGGGGAGATGAAGGTAAGGGAAAGATCGTAGATCTTTTTGCAGAACAAATGGATTTTGTGGTTCGTTATGCAGGAGGTAATAATGCTGGACATACTGTTAAGAATTCAACAGGTGATTTCCAACTACATTTAGTTCCTTCTGGAATATGCTCTCCCGGCGTAGTTAGTATAATTGGTAACGGAGTGGTTATAGACCCAGATGCCTTATTTAAAGAATTAGATTCATTGAGTGAAATAGGCTTAATCAACGACAATTTTTTCTTGAGTGATAGGGCTCATGTGATTATGCCTTATCACATACAAATAGATATGTTGGAAGAAGAAGCTAGAGGGAATGCATCTATTGGCACTACAGGAAGAGGAGTCGGACCGGCTTACATGGATAAAATTGGACGGTCAGGAATACAAATAGGCGATTTAACAAGACTGGCTGAAGTGACAGATCATGATTTAATGGAAAGACTTTCAGGAATTTTTGATGCTAAAAATCAAATCATTACGAAAATTTATAATAAACAAAGCCTCGACAAAGAAAATTTATTTAACCGATGCATAGAATGGGGTAAAAAACTTGCTCCGTATGTCAAACATACTGAACAAATGATTTATGAAGCGTTAAGAAATGAAAAAAAAATATTGTTAGAAGGAGCGCAAGGAACTTTATTGGATGTAGATCATGGGTCTTATCCTTATGTAACATCTTCATCTCCATCTATTGGCGGCACTTGCACAGGATTGGGAATTAATACTAATGAGATAAAAGAAGTGATCGGCATATATAAAGCTTACTGCACGAGAGTAGGCAGCGGACCAATGCCTACTGAGATGGATGTGGAAACAGCCAACATGTTACGAGAAATAGCTGGAGAATATGGTGTTACTACAGGAAGAGCAAGAAGAATAGGATGGTTTGACGGTGTTGCCGGCAAATATAGTCAGGCAATTAATGGATTTACTTCTATGGTTGTTACTAGGTTAGACATATTAGATAAGTTTCAAAAAATCAAATATTGTGTTGGATATGAAATAGATGGTGAAAGACTTGATTATTTTATTCCAAACGTTTCATTTTTAAACAGAATAAAACCTGTATACAAAGAAATAGATGGATGGAATCAATCTACTTACGGCGAGACCAAGTTGGAAAATTTGCCAAAACAAGCGCGACGATATTTGGATGAACTTGAAGAATTAGTAAGTTGTAAAATCGGAGCAGTGTCTACTGGGCCAAGAAGAGAAGAAACCATTATATTAGAGCAGATCAGCTAATTAATGATTAGAGAATTTGATTTATGTCCCATATGTGCATTGAATGAATTCGAAATTATAGGAAAAAAGAAATCTTCAGAGTTGCCTGATTTGAAAAAACTCCTGTGGCTATATTCAAACACAGCAGATTTATGATTGTTAATCCAAAAGCTTTTTCAAATTTTGCGTTTGAATGCAATAATGAATGGTTTACTAAGGAAATTCATAATAACTCAGATGAGACAGCCAGATGGGAAAAGTTTTGGAAAAGAATTAGTAATAGGATAGAGATTACACATGTTTGGATATAGGTTCACGACATGGCAATGCATTGCCATGTTTAAAGAAGAAATTTCCAGCACTAAAATGTAAGGCAGTGGAAGAATTCAGATTATAGTTGAAAGAATCAAGCAGGGTCGTTAGAGAGATTATAAAATTTCTGCAAAAATGATGGCTAGAAAAATATTGAAAAAAAAGGTGTAAATATTGGAATTTAGCAACCAAACGATTCGAGGAATGCTGGAGAGTAAAGAAAGATATCTTGCACCATATGCTAAACGTTCAACTGATGCAAGCAGAAATTTTGAAGAACCTAAAAGTGAGGTCCGGACAGAATTTCAAAGAGATAGAGATAGAATATTGCATTCGAATGCATTTCGCAGATTGAAGCATAAGACACAAGTATTTATAGCTCCGAAAGGAGACCATTATGTGACTAGATTAACTCATACGTTGGAAGTATCACAGATAGGTAGAACTATAGCTCGAGGATTGGAATTGAATGAAGATTTAGTTGAGGCGATGACTCTCGGCCATGATATTGGGCACACTCCTTTTGGTCATGCTGGAGAAGATGTGCTAAATGATCTGGTCCCAGATGGATTTTCACATGCTAAGCAAAGTATTAGGCTGGTTGAGGTTTTAGAAAAAAACGGTAAGGGTCTTAATTTAACGAATGAAACTAAAGAAGGAATATTAAACCACTCTAAACCTAAGGGTGATTTTTTTTCTGGCACTGAAAATATTTCATTAGAATCTCAAATATGCAGATTGGCTGACGCTATAGCTTATGTGAATCATGATGTCTTAGATGCTATAAGATCTGGGTGGATTACTGAGAAAAATTTACCTAAAGATGTAGTTCATGTATTGGGCAATAAACACTCTACAAGAGTTAACACATTAGTTACTGACACTATAAAAACATCTTCGTTGTTGTTGCAAGAACAAACGGATGCGAGCGTAATTCAAATATCTATGAGTAATGAAATAACATCAGCCATGTTAGCCTTGCGAGATTACATGTTTGAAAATGTTTACTTACCAGTTGGGCGCAACAAGGAAACTCAAGCAGGAATTATGATAGTAAAAGAACTATATCAGTACTATTTAGATAATATTGCTGACATCCCTGAAATTTATGTACATCTCGCTGATTCAACTCACAGAGCAGTTGCTGACTATGTGTCTGGTATGACAGATAATTATGCTATACGCTTAGCGGATAAATTATTCAAAGGAATCACTAAGGACATTTTTAAATCACTCATATGAAAGAAGCAATAAAAAAATGGATGGAGTCTATGGAAATTATACCATCCGTTAAATGGATACGTAGAGCAGGAGTGACTGGCATTATATCAGCTGTTTTCACATTAGCAGCTCCTGTTGCTTCTCTAGGAGGCGTTTCCGAATCAGGGTTTGGCGAAGACTTTATAACCTTACCGGCGCTAATATTTACATTTATAGCTTTTATAATAATACTTAGTTTGTCAGTAGGGATTTTGAGGCAAAACAAAAAAGCTGCTTTAGGATTATTAGTAACTCATGTCTTAACATATGTAATTTTCACTATAATGGGATTAATTAACACCCACCCAGTTGCGATAGCGATGTTTTTTGTATTTATGTATGTCTTTTTGATGGGAACTAAAGGAGCGTTTTCTTTTTATAAACTTACTCACCCCGAATACCCTGCGAAGTAATCACTTTTTTACTTTTGGCATCACTTTGTCTGCAAATAACTGTAGTTGCTCTTTATACACTTTTAGAGGGGTCCCCATAGTAGATCCTAGGTTTAATCGGCTGACTCCAGGGTATTTTTCAGATATTTCGAGAATTTTTTCTGCTATTTGATCGGCAGGTCCGCAAAGCCAAGTTTCGTTTTCTACAGCGGCTTCTAATGTGGGTAACTGAACGGTAGAGGATCTGTTAGGAGAAGCTACAGCTTCAATTTGTTCTTCGGATAACTGTAGTAAGCCTAACGGAGCTGCAAATTTCATGGCTTCTTCAAAATATGGCCTCGCCTGTTCTATGGCTTTTTCTTGGGAATCTGCTATAAAAAACCTGAATCCCAGAGCTATGTTTTCTCCTAAAGCAATTGTTTTACCGTGTTTGGCGTAGGCTTCTTGATACATGGTTAGTCGTTCATTCAATGAACTTTTTGGAGTGGTAGCTATCAAAGCTTTAATATTGTTTTTTGCCATAAAATCAATTCCTTTTGGATTTCCGCTTACGAGCGGCTGCCAAATATCAACAGGAGTTGATAATGGTCGAGGGACCAAGCTTAATTTTTCCAATGTGTATCCTCGGTATTCTACGGGTGCAGGGAGAGTGTAATGCTTACCCTTATGAGAGAATTCTTCATTATTAAAAGCTTTTATAATTATTTCAACCTGTTCTTCGAATAATTCTCGGTTGTCGTCAGGATTTTGGAGAGGGGCTCCGAATGTTTCTACTTCTCTACTGTGGTATCCACGGCCAACTCCAAAAATCAGCCTTCCGTTGCTTAAGATATCTGCAGTTGCGAAATCTTCGGCTAATCGTAAAGGATGCCACATAGGAGCTATGTTGAAACCGCAACCAAATTTTAGGTTAGATGTTTGTGTGCTGAGATACAGGTTTAGCATAACTAAATTGGGAATGCATTCAAATCCTTCAGGTTGAAAATGATGTTCTGCCATCCAAAACTCGTCGTATCCTGCAGAATCCATTAATTTTGAGAGCTCTAAAGCCCAGGAAAAGGATTTTGATAATTCACTGTTAGAGTATTTTCGGTCATTTACTGGCTTTCCAGATAATCCTAATTCGCTGTCTACTATGTGGCCTGCATATGAAGCACTAATATTTTTAATCATGGTAATTCCTTAATATTTTTTTATACACTTGGAGCACGGGCTGGCGCAGGGTTGTGGAGTTCCATTCCGATTGTAGTAGGAAACACTCTTGCTATTTCCTCTACAGTCCAGCGGTCTTCGGTACTCATTGTTTTAATAGGAGCTGGTTCGTTTAATAGAGAAACCAATCCTCCTGTAACATGGAACACTCGTCCATTTACATGACTTGCTTCTTCAGAAGATAGCCATGTAACAAAAGGAGCTATATCTTCTGCTTCTCCTCTTAATGCGGGAGCTGCTGCAGATATGCCACTGGCCGCTCGTAGCGCTCTAGATTCATCGGGTACGCTACTGATCATTCTAGTGAAGGCACTAGGTGCGATTGAGTTGGCCCTTACCCCATATCTTCCTAGGTCACGGGCAACTACTCTGGTTAATCCTGCAATACCATCTTTTGCTGCTCCGTAATTAGCTTGACCTGAATTACCGTAGAGGCCTGAGGTTGAAGAAAATGTAACGATGCTTCCAGATCGTTGCTGTCTAAAGAGAATACTAGCATGTTTCACAATAGTGAATGTTCCTTTTAAGTGGACAGCAATTACATCATCCCATTCTTGCTCCGACATATTAAATATCATTCGATCT
>Ga0114999_10009640_pt1 | contig 10549 bp, 8 predicted proteins | sample ArcticOcean_MG_C_3_FD_89820 | JGI IMG/M metagenome (GOLD analysis project Ga0114999, IMG submission 89820) | Marine microbial communities from western Arctic Ocean - ArcticOcean_MG_CB8_126 | ecosystem: Environmental > Aquatic > Marine > Oceanic | place: Arctic Ocean: Canada Basin | collected... | reverse complement strand
TGGTAGACGCGTTGGACTCAAAATCCAATGGTAGCAATGCTGTGAGAGTTCAAGTCTCTCTTTGCCCACCACAAATAAAATGAATTTAAAAGAATTTAATAGCTTAATAGATTTATATTTTTATCAAGCTCAAAAACAAAATTCGCAAAGCAACTTCTTAGAATGGCTTAATCCAAATAATAAAGCCAAGTTTACATGGGGAGAAACATCTTCAAGTATTCATAATTTAGCTATTACTATTAAAAAAAATATTATAGATGGCGATAGGTGTTTATTAGTTTCTGAAAATAGACCGGAATGGTTAATTTCTGATATCGCAGTAATGTTAGCGGGAGGAATTACAGTACCTGCATATACCACGTATACAGAAAAAGATTATAAATACTTAGTTGAAGACTGCGAACCTTCTATAATAATTGTTTCTAATAAAATGATGCATGACAAATTGAAAAATATAATTAATGAAAAATCATTTATAAAAAAAATAATTACTTTTGATGAGATTGATAAAATTGATTATAAAGATAAATATTTAAACTTTAATTCTATAAGAAAAAAAAAGTTAAAAGATGAAGATAAAATTAAAAATTTAAGTCTAAAGAGAAATTCACCTGCATGTATAATTTATACATCAGGGACAGGCGGAAATCCCAAGGGAGTTATTTTAAGTCATGGTGGCATATTAAATAATTTAGAAGGTGCTTGTAAAATTTTAAAGCCATTAATTGACAAAAGACCAATTTTTTTAACTTGGCTTCCCTTGTCTCACTCTTATGAACATACAGTTCAATTTGCACAAATTGCAGTTGCGGCAAAAGTTTTTTATGCAGAAAAAATAGAAAAACTTTTAGATAATATTTCAGAAGCTAAACCTACCATCATGACTGCTGTACCTAGATTTTATCAAAATCTTTATAATAAAATTAATATTAATATGAAAAAGGCTAAAGGAGTTAAGGCGAAATTAATTAAATCAACAATCGATCTGGGGAGGAAAAAGTTATTAAAACAAAAGATGACCTTTTTAGAAAAATTTATCAATTTTATCGCAGATCTATTAGTTAGAAAAAAAATAAAAAAACAGTTTGGTGGAAATTTAAAAGCTTTTGTATCTGGCGGAGGGGCTTTGGATAAAGAAATAGGTGAATTTTTAAATGCCATAGGTCTTCCTACTTTACAGGGCTATGGTTTAACCGAGACCTCGCCAGTAGTAAGCTGTAATCCAATCAATAAAATTAGAGTCGAAACAGTTGGTCCGCCATTCCAGGGCAACGAAATAAAAATAGCCTTAGATGGGGAAATATTAGTTAAAGGGGAAAACGTAATGTTAGGATATTGGAACAATAAAGAGGAAACTGAAAATGTGATAAAAGATGGTTGGTTACACACTGGCGATATTGGTGAAATAGATTCAGTTGACGGTTATCTAAAAATCACAGATAGAAAAAAAGATATAATTGTAAGCGCTGGAGGTGATAATATATCACCAGCAAAAATTGAAAATCAACTTTCAAATTCATTAGAAATAGATCAGGCAATGGTTTATGGCGATGGAAAAAATTATTTAGTTGCACTTATTGTTCCCAGCAAAGAGTTTAGGCAACAAAAAGACGAAATAAACAAAATAGTAAAAAAAATTAATAATAATCTAACTTTAACTGAAAAAATTAAAAAATTTCAACTAATAGAAGAAAGTTTTACAATTGAAAATGGTTTGTTAACACCCACAATGAAAGTGAAAAGAAATAAAGTAATTTTAAAATATAAAAATATTTTAGAAAGTTTTTATAAAAAATAGTAAATTTAAATGCAAAAAAACATTGTTATTACTTGTTTATTCGTCAATTATAAAAAAAAATAAATTTAATTTAAAAATTAATTTTTTCAAAAAATTATTAACAAAATTTGCACAAAATTTGTAATTGACATCAGTGCAAATAATTATAAAGCTTAATTATAAAAACGAATCATTAACTGATTTGTTTTAATTAAAACAAAAAAGGGAGCTAAAATGGCTAAACGTAGAAAAAAAGCGAAAAAAGCAAAAAAGAAAAAAGCTAAAAAAAGAAGAAGATAAGTAAAATCTTTTTTTAAAAATTGCGCCCTTCTTTTAATTAAGAGGGGCGTTTTTTTATTGTGCTGGCCCTATTTCCGTTGGAGTTTCCACTCTTTTTAAAGCTTTATCTATTTTTAATTTACCTTTATCTCCTAGCACGATTTCAAATTCAGATTTTAATCTTTCGTAAGCTTTTTCAAAAAGTTGCCTCTCACTATATGATTGCTCAGCAATTACATCAGTTTTTTTGTTTAAATCTTTTACGACTTCAGCTAATTGGTAAAGCTTTCCTGAATTAATTTTCTGTTCATATTCCTGCGCTCTTCTACTCCACATTGTTCTTTTAATTTTGGGCTTTCCTTTTAAAATAACAATTGCTTTATTAATTTGATTAATACTAGAAACATGTCTTAGATGAGACTGTTGATTTAAAGGTATGCTAAGTGTTAATTTTTCTTTTTCAATTAAAACTTTATAAAAAGTTATTTCAATATCACCAATTTTCGCTTTTTCAACAGAAACTATTTTTCCAACACCATGCTTTGGATAAACTACATAATCTTTCAAATTATAGATTCTCTTTTCAGTTGGTTGTTTTGATATTTTTTTTATTTTTAACTTTTCTTCATTTCCTTTAAAAATATTTGATTTATAAGTAGTGGCAGAAATTGATTTCTTATTATCAATCTTCACTTTATCTTTTTTTATTTTCTTAACTTTTTTAACTTTCTTTTTTTTTGTCATGATGATTTTTAATCTCCTTTTCCAGGTTTTTCACTGAGGTATTTTAACTTGTTTTTAACATTACGCCATTTTTCTTGATCCGCAGGAACATCTTTCTCTCTTTTGCTTGTAATATTTGGCCATGCTTCACTATATTTTGTGTTTATTTCAACCCACGCAGTTGTATTTTCATTTGTGTCTGGCTCTATGGCATCCACTGGACACTCTGGTTCACAAACTCCACAGTCTATACATTCGTCAGGTTTAATAACCAACATATTCTCGCCTTCATAAAAACAGTCTACGGGGCAAACCTCAATGCAATCCATTAATTTACATTTAATACATTTTTCATTTACAATATAAGTCATATTTTATTTAAGCGAATTTTGAACTTTCATTTTTATTATTCCATTGTCTTTATCTGAAATATAAAGCAATCCACAAATCCTTCTTATTAAATTTGATTCATAATTGTCATTTGCGCCATCTGAATATACAATTTTCCAAATTATTTCAATTATTTTTAATCTAAATTCCATTGAATATTTTTTAATTTCTTTCGTAAATTCGACTATTTGATTTGCTTCGCTTTCTTTCTTTTCTGCAAGTATTAATATTTCTTCTGCTTGCTTTTCATTTAAATTATTTAAATCCATCATTGATTTTTTAATAATTGTTTTTTCACTATCAGTATAATTTTGGTCTATTTTTGCAGCATGAATTAATAAAGCAGCAATTAAGATATTTTTATTACCATCAGGTTTTTTTTTATTTTTAAAAAAATTTTTAAACATTTATCTTAAGTCTTAATTCTGACAACTTATCAAAAGGGTTGTTTTTACCATACTTTTTATTTAAGTTTTTTATTTTATTCTTTTCAAACTTCGGTTTGTAAGTAAAGATTTCTTCCTTTTCTTGTCCTATTTTTTTGCATTTATACTGCATTAACTCAAGAAGTTTATGAAAATTTTCTTTGCTACAACCAATTAAATTAATCATATTAGAATCAATTTTAAAAAATCCATCTTTTGTATTCTCAATAATTTTTATAAAAAGTCTTTCTAAAATGTCCACTCTTATAAAAAATTTTCCAAAATTTTCAAAACCACATATAAGCAGAAATTTGCTATTCTTTTTCATTTCATCTTTTAAAAAATTTAGTCCACTTTTGGGAATTGTATAATTTTTATCCTCCAAAAAATATAGTTTCCATAGTTTAATTCTTAGCTCAACGGCGCCGGGCTTCAACATCCTGGGGAGAAAAATATGATATCTTCCAATTTTTATTCCAGCCTTTCGAATACTCGATCTATCTTCTTTAGAAATATTTTTTATCATTTGATGAACCGATTCTCTTTTCATTACACCATTATTTTCAAATAGCTGGTAACATAAAGCTCTAACGTAATTATTTTTAAATTTTGATTTACTTAAATTTACTAGATCTGACAATTCGGTCGCAATAAGTTCAGATAATTTTTTTTGCAAATAAAACTTTAATTTTTCTTTAGAATCTAAGTCTATGGCCTCATCTGCTAAAATTTCGATTTTTGGGTTTAGATAATTGTTTCCTTTTAAAATGTAGGCAATTGGATTGTTCATCCAATAAACTTTATGATCTTCACCAAGATCAAAAGCATCACTCTTTATTATTTTATTAGTCCGCTTTTCCAACTCAGGTGATATGGCTTGCCTAGCTGCTTTTTTTAAAGATTTTATATCAGTTTTTAATGATCCAGACTTTAAATCTAAATCTAATTTTAAACCCTTTAGTTCACCTATGAATTGATTATCGATAATAACTTGGTTCTCATTTTTAATTTCCGTGGCTAATGCAATATCTTGTTTTAAGCTTCTAGATAAAATACTTATCCTTTTATCTACAAAACTTTTTGTAAGCTCTTCATGAAGTTGGTCTGACAGCTTATCTTCTATATATTTTGTGCGCTCTACCCAGTAATCAGCATTATATACCCATCCTTTTTTATTCGCTACATAGGACCACGTTCTCACGTTTGAAATTCTATTAGTTAAGGTATCAATATTGCCATCAACTCTATCTAAATGTTGTAGTTGTGTTTTCATGTAATCGTTTGTTACTTTTCCAGAATCTGAAGACAAAAAGTCAAAAACTTTTTTTACTACCTCGATATGATTACCATAAGTTTTTTTTGAAAAATCTGGTATTTGACAGCATCCCCAAAGCGTTTTAATAAAATCTTTTGAACATTTATCTTTTAATTTGTCATCACTTTTTATTAAAAATTTTAATACTTTTTCATCATCACAATCATTAATTCGTCTTAAAAATTCATTATTTGTTTTTTCTTCTAGTGATGAAAGCAAAGCGCCCAAGCTATTAAAATTAATTTCTGAATTTCTCCAATAAATTGTATCTATTTTGTTTAGTTCATGTTTTTCTAGTTTTTCAATTTCATCAGGCAACAATTGTTTACACTCTCCAGTTATTCCAAAAGTTCCATCATTAATATGTCTCCCCGCCCTTCCTGCTATCTGTGATATTTCACTTAAGTTTAATTTTCTGCTTTTCTTTCCATCATATTTTTTTAAACTACTAAAACTAACATTATCAATATCCATGTTTATTCCCATTCCAATAGCATCCGTGGCAACAAGAAAATTTGCATCACCTGATTGATATAATTCTACTTGGGAGTTTCTTGTTTTAGGACTTAAAGAGCCCATGATGATTGCGGCGCCACCCTTTTGTCTTCTAACCAGTTCTGCTATTGCATAAATTTCATCTATAGAAAAAGCAATTAATGCTGTTTTTGGGTTTAAACGTGATATTTTTTTATAACCACTATAAGTTAGTTTTGAATACCTTTCTCTGCTAACAAATTCGATTTTATCTATTAAAGAAGATATTATTGATTTCATAGTTTGAGAGCCAAGAAACATTGTAAGTTTTTCACCTCTAGCATTAAGCATTCTGTCTGTAAAAATGTGTCCTCTTTCATGATCAGTGCACATCTGTATTTCGTCGACAGCAACAAAATCTACGATCATATCCTGGGGCATAGATTCCACGGTACAAATATAATATTTAGGTAATTTTGGAATTATCTTTTCTTCTCCAGTAATAAGGGCTACGTTTTCTGCACCCACCTTATTAACGCATTTATCGAAAACTTCTCTAGCTAACAATCTTAATGGAAAACCAATAATACCACTCTCATATTCCAACATTGTTTCAAGAGCTAAATGTGTTTTGCCAGTATTTGTTGGACCCAGGACTGCTGTAATACGCTTTAAGTTGTTTTCCATAAATTGTGTTTAGTTTTTAAAAACATACTATATTTAGATTTTCACTAGGAACAAAAGATGATTAAAACGTGACCGAATCACCCAAACAAAAGTTCTCCTTTAATATATAAATGAAATTAAGCTTAGCACAATTTTAAAGAATTCAATATTAAATTTTTTTGGCATAATAGAATGTAAATTTATGAAAAGTTATCTTTGGAAAATTAATAAGCAAAGGTTAAAAAAAACTAACTTAATTCAATATTCAAATTTTATAGAAAAAAAATATAAAATTAAATTAAATAATAGTTTTAATAAAATCTGGAAGTGGTCAGTAAATAACCCAAAAGATTTTTGGAAGTCAATTTGGGATTTTACACAAATAAAAGGAGATTCGGGAGAAGTAATATTAAAAAAGTCTGATATTTTTTTTAAAAATAAATTTTTTCCTAATGCAAAATTAAATTATGCAAAAAATATTTTAAAAAAAAATAATTCAGAAAAAGCAATTATATTTAAAAGCGAAAATGGTTACAAAAAAACTTTAAGTTGGGAAGAATTAAACTTTAATGTAACCCAAGTTTCAAGCTGGATGAGATCACATGGAGTGAAAAAAGGTGATAGGGTTGCCGCGTACTTGCCAAATATTCCTGAGACAGTGGTAGCGTATCTCGCCACAGCGGTTTTAGGATCTATATGGTCTTCCTGTTCCCCAGATTTTGGAACAAAGGGAGTGATAGATAGATTTTCACAGATTAATCCTAAAATATTATTTATTGGAGATAATTATTTTTATAACGGAAAAAAAATCAATATTTTTAAAAGATTGCCAGAAATAATTAAGATGATACCTTCAATTAGTAAAATTGTAGTGATCTCTTACCCCGGAACAAAAACAAAAAATAATAATATAAAGAATAAATTATACGGGTGGAAAGATTTAATTAAAAATAATAAAAATAATAAAATTAAGTTTGTAATGTCAAATTTTAATGATCCGTTGGTGATTCTTTATTCGAGTGGCACAACAGGAAAACCAAAATGTATTTGTCATGGAACTGGAGGAGTTTTATTACAACACAATAAAGAACTCCAAATACATTGTGATATAAAAAATAATGATCGTGTATTTTACTTTACTACTTGTGGTTGGATGATGTGGAATTGGCTAGTTGGAGCTCTTTCATCGGGAGCTACAATTTTATTATTTGATGGTAATCCTATGTATAAAAAAAATGATTTATTATTTAAGTTTCTTAGTGAAGAAAAAGTTACTCTGTTTGGGGTAAGCGCAAAATATATTGACACCCTCAATAATAAAAAAGTAATACCAAAAAAAAATTATGATTTTTCAAGTTTAAAAACTATTTGCTCCACAGGGTCCCCCTTATCAAGCGAAGGGTTTAGGTATGTTTATAAAAATATTAAAACAAATGTTCATCTAGCCTCAATATCAGGCGGAACCGACATTGTGTCTTGTTTTGTTTTAGGAAATTTATTTCAACCAGTTTATGCTGGAGAAATACAAAATAGAGGATTGGGTATGGATATAGACATATTTAATGAAAAAGGCCGTCCGATAAAAAATAAAAAAGGAGAGTTAGTTTGCAAAACGCCATTTCCATCAATGCCAGTTAAGTTTTGGAATGACAAAGGTGACAAAAAATATAAATCTGCGTATTTTAAAAAATATAAAAATGTTTGGCATCATGGAGATTTTGCAAAAATTACAAACAAAGGGGGCTTCGTCATTTTTGGAAGATCTGACACAACATTAAATCCTGGTGGAGTAAGATTGGGCACAGCAGAGATTTATAATGTTGTTGAGAAATTTAAAGAAATACAAGAATCTATTGTAATTGGGCAAGCGTGGAAAAATGATATTAGAATTATTTTATTTGTGGTCTTAAATAAGAGTTATATTTTAACAAATAAGCTTAAAGATAAAATTAAACAAGCAATTAGATATAAAGCCTCCCCAAGGCACATACCTTCGAAAATAATTTCAGTTTTGGAGATTCCAAAAACAAAAAATGGAAAACTTGTAGAATTAGCAGTAAAACAAAGTGTAGAAGGTGATAAAATAAAAAATTTGGAAGCTTTAGCAAATCCAGATAGTTTAATGTACTTTAAAAACATTCAAGAATTAAATGAATAAAATTATCAAAAAAGAAATAGAAAATTTAAAACCTTCTGCCACTTTGGTTATTAACGAAGAATCAAATAAATTACAAAAAAGTGGAAAAAAAATTTATAAATTTGGTTTTGGTCAATCACCTTTTCCTATTCCAGAACCTATAGTTTTGGCTCTAAAAAATAATGCAAATAAAAATATGTATTTACCTATGCAAGGACTTGAGAAGTTAAGATTTTTTATATCTCAACATTTAAACAAAACTAATAAAAATAATTTTGAAGCTGAAGATATAATAATTGGTCCGGGCACTAAAGAACTAATGTTTTTGACGCAAATAGCTTTTAAAGGAGAAGTATTGTTGCCTGCACCTAGTTGGGTTTCGTACCAACCGCAAGCAATTATTGCTAAAAATAAAACGCATTGGATAGAAACAACAAGCTCATCCAATTGGTTTCCTACAGCAGAAAATTTAGAAAATAAAATTAAAAGTATTAAAAATAAAAATCTTATGCTTTTTATAAACTCTCCAAATAATCCATCTGGCACAGTTTGTAATAATTTAGAAGAAATAGCAAAAATTGCAGAAAAATATAAATTAATTATACTTTCTGATGAAATATATTCTCATTTAACTTTTAATAATGATTATAAATCTATTTCTAACTATTATCCAAAAGGCACAATTGTCAGCTCTGGTTTAAGTAAATGGTGTGGAGCAGGCGGATGGAGATTAGGTTTTTTTGCGATACCCAAAGAATTAAAAGAATTAAAAAATAGTCTTAAAATACTGTGTAGCGAATCTTTTACTTCGGTGAGTGCACCCATACAACATGCAGCAATCGAAGCATATAATGGAGATCATTCAATTTATTTAAAAGAAGTAAAAAAAATATTATTTTTTATAGGAAACTATGTTTATGAAAATTTAAAATCAAATTCTATAATCGTTTCAAAACCAGCTGGAGGATTTTATTTATTTCCAGAATTTAGAAATGCAAAATTTTCCTCATCCTCAGAAATGTGCAAAGATATTTTAAATAAAACAGGAGTAGCTTTATTGCCAGGTAGTGATTTTGGTTTAGATAATAAAAAGATGATTGTAAGATTAAGCTATACAGACTTTGATGGATCAAATTTCTTAAAAAATACTTCAAGTAGTAAAAGTCTAGATAATGTTGATTTAGAAAAATATGCCCCAAATATAGTTGAAGGAGTATTAAAATTAAAAAAGTGGTCTAATTCTCTTTCTCTTTAGATTCTCTTCTTCTCTTTAGATTCTCTTCAAAGACTAGTATCTTAAGCTAATTAATAGTTTAAATTTTAACATTGAAAGGATTAGTAATGAAAAAATTTATATCCACTATTGCAGGCGCAATGATGATGTTTGCTCTATCTGCCCCTTTGGCAACGATAGCAAAATCAGCAGAGTTCTTTACAATAGGAACAGGAGGCCCAACTGGAGTTTATTTCCAAACTGGGAATGCAATTTGTAAAATGATGCACAAATTTGCAATAAGTTCAGATCACGGTAGAAAAAAAGGAACGAATAAAGCGTACAGATGTACAGCGCCGTCTACTGGAGGATCTAACTACAACATTGGACAGATTAAAGAAGGTGAGTTCCAATTTGGTGTTGCTCAATCAGACTGGCAGTTTCATGCTGTTAATGGTTCTAGCAAATGGGAAGGTAAAAAGTTTGGTAATTTAAGAGCTGTATTTTCAGTTCATAATGAACCATTCCAAATTTGGGCTAGCAAAAAATCAAAAATTAAAGATTTTGCAGGTCTTAAAGGTAAAATTGTTAACATAGGAAATCCAGGTTCAGGTCAAAGAGGAACCATGGAAGAGCTTATGAAAGCAATGGGAGTTGATAATAGCTTCTTCAAATTAGTAACTGAATTAACTTCATCTGAGCAAGTTAAAGCTTTGTGTGATGGAAAAATTGATGCTTTTGGTTATTCAGTAGGATTTCCAAATGGTGCTATGGAACAAGCTGCTACTTGCGGAGCAAAAGCAAAACCAATTAATTTAACTGGATCAGAAGTCCAAGGATTAATTGATGGTGCCGACTACTACGCTCAGGCTGTAATACCTAAAGGTACTTACACGGGACAAAAAAAAGACGCTACTACGTTCGGAGTTAAAGCAACTGTTGTAACTAGTGCGGACGTTTCTGAAGAGCTTGTTTATTTAGTAACTAAAGCTGTTTTTGAAAATTTTGATGATTTTAAAAAACAACATCCTGCCTTTGGTTTTTTGGAAAAGAAAAACATGATTAAAGATGGTTTATCTGCTCCATTACACCCAGGTGCAATTAAATATTATAAAGAAGCTGGATTAATGTAATCTAAGCACTTAATTGA